>ENA-OQCP01000753-OQCP01000753.1-human-gut-metagenome-genome-assembly--contig:-NODE-753-length-13783-cov-1.335677_pt1 | contig 13783 bp, 21 predicted proteins | sample MGYA00242760_ERZ504583 | MGnify/ENA primary metagenome ERZ504583 (study PRJEB26092, sample SAMD00036308) | human gut metagenome | host: Homo sapiens | study: EMG produced TPA metagenomics assembly of...
CTTGCCATTGCTTGCATCGTGCTTGGCGTCTTGAACGCGACGATTTGGAAGCCCTCGGCACAGGTCACGGCGTCCGCCTCGGTTACGGGATCGCAGTATGTGGTCACCGATCCGAATGTGCTGCAATTGGTTGACGATCGCGTCACCATTCGGCGAAGTCGCGCGACAAATCCGCGAACGTGTGCATCGCCATCGGTTCCGCCCGCGATATCGCCGGATGGATCGCGGGATCCAAATACACGCGCGTCACCGGACTGTCCGACTGGTCCACCCTGTCCACGCTGAAGACCACGGCTCAGGCACCGCCGATAATTCCGAGGCCAGGTCGCTTTCCAGGATTCCGACATGTGGCGCACCGTCAAATGCAATGCCGGTTCCGTTGATATGCAGTTCAAGGGTGCTAATACGAATAATGCCGAGGATTCCGTTGCGATTATCGATTACGGCGATCGCAAGGGAGGTTCGGTCACACTTGATTGGAACCGTCGTTCGATGCTGAATTTCGCCATGCCGTTCTATCTTTCCGGCGGATTGCTGGCGATACTTGCGGTGCTTTCGGCTTCCGTGTTTGCCATGCCTCCGCATAAGCGTCGCAACAAGCGCGCGTTTGCCATGGTTGACGGCATCGGTTCCACGCAGGGTGACGATGACGAGGTTGCCGCATGGGTGAAGAACGCCGAAGCGAGTGCCGCCCGTAGCGAAAAGAGCGGGCCGAAGCGTAAGCGTCGCGTCATGCTGGGCATCGCGCGAGTGGTTCGGAAAATAGCCAAAACGAAGTTGCGCAGCCTACGATTGTCGATCCTGGCGCGCGCAATCTCGTTGCCGATCAGCAGAACGCTGCCGCTGATGGTGTTGAAGAAAACGACGATTTCGAACAGACTTCCGTGATTTCGCAAGATGAGCTTGCCGCATATTTCGCACGTCTCGCACAAGAGGAAAGCAGTGCGGCCGCAGCGGCCTCGGGATCTGTAGAATTCGCGGTATCCGATGAAATCAACGTGCCCAACGAAGTTGACGAAATGGCCGTAACGACCGAGTCGGTCGGATCCAACGAAACATCCGAAAACGACGAATCCGACAACGACAAGTCCGACGAACCTGACAACGAGGAGGCCAAGTGATGAAGAAGCGTTTCAACGTAATCGCGGCGGCCGTACTCGCATTGGGAATGGTCGTTGGCATGTGCGGATGCGAGGGGCAGCTGCCGCAGCCGAAAACCACGCAACGTCAAGACGCGCCGAATCTGACCGCCAAGCAAGAGAAAACCATCCGTACGAATATTCTCAAAACGCTTGACCAGTGCAATAACGATCGCAATATCGACGCCCTCGGTTCGATTTTGGAGGGGCCGGAACTTGAGATTCGCACTAGCGAACTTCATGTGGCGCAGGTCACGGGCAATCTTGACCGCAAGACCACGATTCCAACTGATCTTGCGCAGGCCGTGATTTCCACGGACAGTGGATGGCCGCGTTCGGTGTTTTCCATCACTTCCACCACGGATGACCAGCAGTCCAAGCGTCTGCTGGTGTTCCGCCAGGATTCCGCACGTCAGAACTACAAGTTGTGGGGTGTGGCACGACTGTTTTCGGGCGTGAAGATGCCGAGTTTTGAGATTTCCAAAACCGGTAGCGAGCAGGGAACGGAAAAAGACACCGGTCTGGTCATGACTCCGAAGGATGCGGTCGCCGCGTATGCCGACGTGTTGCAGAATGGTGCGTCCAGCCAGTATGCGCAGAAGTTTGCCGACGACGATTTGCGTACGAAGCTTGCCGATCTGACCGAACAGGTGCAGAAGGCCATGGAGTTGAACGAGGGATCGCAGCAGCAGGTGTTCACACCGGTTGACGGTGCCATCAGCGTTATGCGTTCCGCGGATGGTGGCGATCTGGTGGTGGCGCAGATCAATTCCGAATGGACGCGTTCAGCTGGCTCCGGCCGTGAGTCGCAGCCCGCTTCCGATGCGGAAAAAGCGCTGTTTGGCGACGGTCAGGCACCAGCACCATGAAAACCACGTATGTGAATGTGGTCGCGCTGTACGTGCCTCCGGCAAATTCTGACGCGAAGATCACTGCAGTCGGTTCCGAGCGCCAGCCGGTTCGTGTTGAGGCACTGTGATCGTGACAGTCGCACGAATGCGCGTAGCTTGGGGCGAACGTTTGCAATGTGTGTTGCGCTGGGCGCTTAATGTTGTTGATTGTTGATATCTAGGAGGCAAGCATGGCAGGTCAAAGGCCGTTTAATCCGGGAGTTTCCTTGGCGGGAGCCGTCGATCTTGAGGCGTTGAAGCATCAGGTGAAGGCTGAGCCGGGGCAGGCTGGAGGCGCTCCGGCCGCCGGCGGTTATGTGATCGACACCACGGAGAACACGTTCCAGGCCATGGTGCAGACGTCGGCCACGTTCCCGATCCTGTTGCTGCTGTGGGTGCCGACCGATGATCGCCTGTTCGACATGGCACGCCAGCTGGGCGATGCGTGAACCAGTTGAACGGCAGATTCAGCTGTCTCGTATCGATATCGCGTCGAATCCGTCGATCGCGCAGGCGTTCCAAGTGCAGGGCGCGCCTGCATTGTTCGCGTTGATCAACGGCCGTCCGATGCCGATTTTGCAGGGCTTGCCGTCCGCTGAGGAAATGCAGCAGATCGTGGATACGGTGATTCCGAATCTGGTCGCAGCCGCGCAGCAGGCCGGTGTGACCGGTTCCGCGCCGTATTCCGGCGATCCGAATTCCGATGCGGCAAACTCGGCTTCCGCTGCCAGCGCCCAGGAGCCAGGTGCCTCCGGAGCATCAGGAGGCGTATATGCTGGCACAGCAGGCGATTACGCTGGCGCCGCAGCCGCGTACGGGAAGGTGCTTGAAGCCGATCCGAACGATGCGCGTGCCGCCCGCGAGCGTGCGAGGCGTTGCTGTTGGCCCGTTCCGCCAATGCGAACGTGCGTGAGGTGCGTGCCGCCGCTGCCGACAATCCCGATGATGTTGAAGCACAGCTTGCCGTCGCTGACATTGATATGATCGGCGGTCAGATTCAGGATGCGTTCGATCGTTTGCTGGATTTCGTTGCGGCCGGCCATAAGGCCGATATTGAACCGGTGCGCAAGCGTCTGCTGGAATATTTCACGATTCCTGAGCCGACCGACGAGCGTTTGAAGCGCGCCCGCCGTCGCCTCGCCACGCTCATGTACTGACTCGTTTATTGACTTTAGGTACCGTTTAGGTACCGCTCAACCGTAGGCTGCGCAACTACATCGTTCTTTACGGCCTACGGTTGTTTTTTTAAAAAGACTTATTCCATACGGTTGGTGCCGAAATAGTCGAGGAATTGCGGTCCGTCTGCTTCCAGTTCGTCTTCGAATTCGGATTTCCATCGTGAATATGGATTCGCGGCAAGCCCTTCATGCTGAACCGCGATTGGTCGGTGATTTCGGTGGTGCAGAATTTCGGGATCACCAGATTGGTGACCGGCCCGATACGTTCCGCTTCCGCAATGATCAGGGGAGCGTTGGTGCCTCCGAACACGTCGATGTTCCAGCCGTCCTCATCGATCCAGTCGGTGAAACGGTTTTTGATGGTCACGTGTCCGCCGCGTTTGATGAGCTCCCCTGCGATGCGCGAATCCAAATCGCGGCTCGCCTCATATCGCGTGCCTCCCACGGACGGCCCTTTCACGGTGACTGATCCAAGCCGGAATTCGTCGCGATACTTTTCGAGCACAGCCAGCGGGTCGAGGTCCGGAGTCATGGCAATGCGGACGGACTTTGTTTTCAATCGCACGCGCAGCGCGTAATTATCCTGATGCACGTAATAACTTTGTATGATCAGCGTCGGACTGTCGTTATCATCCAACTGCGTCGGCAGGGCACGGCAGAAAAAACGGCGCGTGTATTCGAAATCGCCTATATTTCTGCCTGAATCCTCAACCATATTTTCAGTTTAGTGGAAAAGACGCTTCAAATGGTGTTATGTTGCTACAAATTTCGTTGTGGCGCACGCTATCTCTCGTTCCTTCCCCGTTCTATGCCCGTTATTTCCCCTCTAGGGTTGGGTGTGCTGTCGAAAGACCCGCCGTAGCTATGTTTTCGCAATAATGATCCGAGATTCGAAGATCGTTTTCCGTAAAAAGTGTCGCTTTCATCTCAAGGCAGTGTAAAGTAGTTTGACGCACGGGTTTGTAGCTCAGTGGATAGAGCGTCTGTCTCCGGAACAGAAGGTCGTGGGTTCGATCCCCATCAAGCCCACCACAAAGACATGTGAAGAGCCGGGGCAGGGAGCCGGTATTTGGAACATGGGGCGATGCGTGTCGATTCCATGGGTACAGTGATTGCTTGAGATTGCGTTGTCGTGGTTTGCCGCGGCTGAACGCAAGCAAGATGCAATAACACGTTCTTCAAAGGAGAACATTATGAGCGAGAAGATGGAAGCGGTTGCGACTTCTGAAGCCCCGGCGGCGCTGGCGCATACAGCCAGGCCGTGAAGGCCAACGGTTTCGTGTTCGTCTCCGGCCAGCTGGGCATCGACCCGGCCACCGGCGAACTGGCTGGCGAAACCGCCGGCGAGCAGGCAGCCAGGCACTGAAGAACATCAAGCATATTCTTGACGCCGCAGGCACCGGCATCGAACACGTCTGCCGCGCCACCATCTACATGAAGAACGTCGAAGATTCCACGAGATCGACGACGTGTATGCGCAGACCTTCATCGGCTCCGTGAAGCCGGCCCGCGTCGCGTTCGGCGGCAACAACATTCCGAAGGGCGCTCTCGTTGAGATCGACGCCATCGCTGTGCTCTGATTTCAGTGCGCTGATTGCAAATCTCCAGAAAATCCTTTTTCAGGCTCGTATGCGGTTTCTTACGCTGCATGCGAGCCTGTTTTTGTTTATGCAATCTCAGGATTGCCGCTAAAAGTGAACGGCAGGCAACATGATTCCACCGATTTCCGTATAGTAATGCGATTGGGTATTGTGCAAACGCATGCAAACGCATGCAAACGCAAGAACGCAAGAACGCGCCCATCCAAATATGAAGGAGCAGTCGCGCATGGCCGAATCGCAAGTCAACGCATCCACTGCAGACACTGACGCCGCTGAATCCGCTGAAGCCAAGCAGGGCGGTCTTGAACGCAAGATGGAAACCCGCCATCTGACCATGATTTCGCTAGGTGGTGTGATCGGTACGGGCTTGTTCCTCAGCTCCGGCTACACGATTCACCAAGCCGGCCCTCTTGGCGCGATCATCGCGTATGGCATCGGATCCATGCTTGTGTATTTTGTGATGCTCAGCTTGGCGAACTGTCGGTGGCCATGCCGTATGCGGGCAGCTTTCACCTGTATGCGAAGCGTTTCATCGGCCCCGGCACCGCGTTCACCATCGCCGTGCTGTACTGGCTGAATTGGGCGGTGGCGCTCGCTTCGGAATTCACGGCAGCCGGTCTGCTGATGCAACGTTGGTTTCCTGATTCGCCCGCGTGGATTGGTCCGCCGCCTTCATTGCGGTGGTGTTCATGCTCAATATTCTGTCGGTGAGGCTGTATGGCGAGTCGGAATTCTGGTTCGCATCCATTAAGGTGTTTGCGATTATCGTGTTCATTGTGATCGGCTTGCTTGCCATGTTTGGTGCGATTCCGATTGCCGGTTACGATCACGCACCGCTGTTTGAGAATTTCTATAATGACGGCTGGCTCCCCAATGGTGTGATCCCGATTTTTTCGACGCTGCTGACGGTGGTGTTCGCATTTTCGGGCACTGAGGTTGTTGGTGTCGCGGCGGGGGAGACGAAGGATCCGGCGCAGGCGATTCCGAAGGCCGTGCATACCACGGTGTTGCGTCTTGCGATTTTCTTCATCGGTTCGATTGCGGTGATGTCCGCGCTGATTCCGTGGCATCGGTCAGGCGTCGACACGAGTCCGTTTGTGCTCGTGTTCCAGTCGATCGGCATGCCGTTTGCCGGCGATGTGATGAATTTCGTGGTGTTGACGGCAGTGCTTTCCGCTGCGAATTCCGGCTTGTACGTGTGCTCGCGCATGGTCTGGTCGCTTGCGCAGGAGGGTATGATCCCGCGCGTGCTCGGCAAGACGAATTTCCATGGTGTGCCCGTGTTCGCGGTGCTGTTCAGCATGGCTGGATCGCTGTTGGCGTTGTTGTCTTCCGTGGTTGCCGCTTCGACGGTGTATTTGGCGTTGGTTGCGGTTTCCGGCTTGGCCACACTGGTGGTGTGGGCGTCGGTTTCCGTCTGCCACTTGCGTTTCCGCAAGCAGTGGCTTGATCAAGGGCATTCGGCTGACGATTTGAAGTATCGTGCCCCCGGTTTCCCGTTCGTGCCGATTGCTGCGATTGTGATGTGCATCGGCGCGTTGGTTTTGGTGATTTGCGATTCGTCGCAGCGTTCCACATTGCTGTATATGATTCCGTTCGTTGCGATCTGCTATATCGGCTATTACGCTTCGGTGGCTTGGCGCAGGAAGCATGGCGAACTGCAGGATGATACGCGGGGCGATACGCAAGGCTGATTCTGTCTGCATAATCGGTAGACTTGGAGGAATGAGTCCAGAAGCGCTTAGTGAACTGATTTTCAATATTGCCAACAACCTTGTGAATGAAGGCAAGGCAGGCACCCTGACCACCGATCTCATCCCTCCGCAGGCCAAATTCGCCGTCATGCGTCCGAAGGACCGCGCACACGGCGATTGGGCATCGAACGCGGCCATGCAGCTGGCCAAGAAGGCCGGCATGAAGCCTCACGATTTCGCCGAACTGTTCGCCGCGGAACTCGCCAATGCCGATGGCATCAAGTCCGTGGAAGTGGCCGGCCCCGGCTTCATTAACATTGTGCTTGATTCCGCGTCCGCCGCAGCCGTGGTTGACACTGTGCTTAACGAGGGTGCGAACTACGGCAAGAACGACCATCTTTCCGGCAAGACCCTGAATCTTGAATTCGTGTCCGCCAATCCGACCGGTCCGATCCATATCGGCGGCACCCGTTGGGCCGCGGTCGGCGACTCCATGGCCCGCGTGCTTGAGGCGAACGGCGCCAAGGTGGTGCGCGAATACTATTTCAACGATCACGGCGAGCAGATCAACCGTTTCGCCAAGTCGCTGGTCGCGGCCGCCCACGGTGAGGAACCCCGATCGACGGTTACAAGGGCGCTTATATCGATGAGATCGCACGTCGCGTCATCGATGAGGCAAAAGCCGACGGTATTGCGATTCTCGACCTGCCGCGCGTCGACGGTGGCGTTGACAACGATGGCAATCCGCTGGGTGAGGGCGATTCCGAACAGCGTGAGAATTCCGCAAGCGTGCAGTGCCGATGATGTTCGACGAAATCCGCAAATCCATGAAGGATTTCCGTGTGAATTTCGACGTGTGGTTCCATGAGAACAGCTTGTATTCCGATGGCGAAGTCGACAAGGCGATCGCCGATCTGCGTGAACGCGGCGACATTTACGAAAAGGATGGCGCAACCTGGTTCGAATCCACCAAGCATGGTGACGACAAGGATCGTGTGATTATCAAGTCCGACGGCAACTACGCGTATTTCGCAGCTGATATTGCTTACTATCGCAACAAGCGTCATCGTGACAACGATCCGGCAGACATCGCCATTTACATGCTGGGTGCCGACCATCACGCTATATCGGCCGCATGATGGCCATGTGCGCCGCATTCGGCGACGAACCTGGCGAAAACATGCAGATTCTTATCGGCCAGCTCGTCAACGTGCTGAAGGACGGCAAGGCAGTGCGCATGTCGAAGCGCGCCGGCAATGTGGTGACCATCGACGATCTGACCGACGCTATCGGCGTGGATGCTCCCGTTATTCGTTGGCACGCACCGACTACAATTCCCCGGTCGACATCGACCTGAACCTGCTCGCTTCGCATTCCAACGAGAATCCGGTGTACTACGTGCAGTATGCGCACGCCCGCTCCTGCAATGTGGATCGCAATGCGGCTGCTGCCGGCATCACCTACGAGGGTGCCGAACGTGAGCCTGCTCGACACCGCCGCCGACGGCGAAGTGCTTGCCGCGCTCGCCCAGTGGCCGGCCCTGCTGCGCGAAGCCGGAGACCTGCGCGCCCCGCATCGCGTAGCCCATTACTTGGAAGACCTCGCCGCCACCTACCACAAGTGGTACAACGTGGAACGCGTGGTGCCTATGGAGCTCACCGATCCGGAAGCTCGCGGCGAACAGGCTGAAGCCCTGCGCATCGCCAAGCTCCGGAACCGGCTCGTGCAGCCGCACGTTTGAAGCTCAATGACGCCGTTAAGACGGTTATCGCCGAAGGCCTTGACCTGCTTGGCGTTGCAGCCCCAGACAGGATGTGATCGCCATGCAGTCACCCCCATCTGCCGGCCGGCTCCAACGTGAACGAGCAAGGTGAAATCACGTTCCATGGCCGCACTGCCGAAAGCCTGTTGAACGAATTTGGTTCGCCGCTCTACGTCATCGACACCGATGACGTGCGAGCCCGCGCCGCCAAATTCGTCAAATCCGCGGCAAATGCGTTCAACAACACCGTAACCCACGTCAGTTTCGCTGGAAAAGCCTTGCTTTCCAAGGAAATCTGCCGTATCGTCACCGAATCCGGCATGCTGATCGACACCTGCACCATGGGCGAGATGCGCATCGCGCTCGCCGCGGGCGTTCCCGGACGGCGACTCGTGCTGCACGGCAACAACAAGTCCGATGCGGAAATCGAACTCGCCATTACCGAAGGCTTCGCCAAATCGTGGTGGACGAGCCGAACGAGCCGGCCCGCATCGCCGAAATCGCCAAGCGTCTCGGCAAGCGCGCTCGCGTGATGTTGCGTGTTACGTCCGGCATTCATGCGGGCGGCCACGAATTCGTGTCTACCGCGCATGAGGACCAGAAGTTCGGTGTCGCCTTGCTGCCGGTTGGTGCCGATGCAAGCAAGCTGAACGTGCTCGACGATTTGGCTGACGTGACCCCCGCAGGGTCGAACGCACGCCTAGGCGAAAGCGAAGCCACTCCGGGCGAAAGCGCAGAACGCCAACTGCAGTACGACATCAAATACCCGTATGACATGAGCCACGAGAAGGTTTCCGAAGCGACCGCAAACTCGCCGAAGCCATGACCATGGTGGCTGATGGCCCCGCGCTCGCCGTATTGAAGGAGATCTACCGCCATCAGGACGTGCTCGAACTGGTCGGCGTGCATTCGCATATCGGATCGAACATTCACGATGCGGACGCCTTTATCCAGGCCGCGAAGCGCATGATGCTGCTGCGCAAGACCTTCTACGCCACCGACGCATACACCCTGCCGGAGGTCGACTTGGGCGGCGGCTATTCCGTGGCCTACACCGATGGCGAGGATTCCATGGATCTCGATACGGAACTTGCCCGCCTTGCCGATGCGGTCACCACCGTGAACCGTGCGCTCGGCATGCCCGCTCCGGTCATCTCGTTCGAGCCGGGCCGTTGGACGGTCGCCCCGACCGGCGTCACCCTGTATCGTGTGGGCACGGTCAAGCCGGTGCAGCTTGCCGGAACCGCGAAAGACAAGGCTGGCAATCCGGTTACGGAACGCGTGTACGTGTCTGTCGACGGCGGCATGAGCGACAATATTCGTCCGGCATTGTATGGATCGGATTACACTGCGAGAATCGCCAATCGTGAGGGTTCCAGCGAAACCAAGCTGTGCCGTGTGGTCGGCATGCACTGCGAATCGGGCGATATCATCGTCAACGAGGTGCGTCTTCCTGCCGATATTCAGCGTGGTGACGTGCTGGCGGTACCTGTTACGGGTGCATACGGTCGCACGATGGCCAGCAACTACAATCAGGCGCTGATTCCTGCGGTTGTTGCCGTATCCGAGCAAGACGCGCATGTGATGATTCGCCGTCAGACGGTCGATGATCTGCTGGATTGGGATGTGAGCGAATAGCGATTCGTGGCGTTTCGCTCGTGTTTCGTATTGTTCATGGCGATTCGTCTCAAATTGCGGACGCAACATGGATGCAGCATGGACGGTTTTCGGGGCAAAGCTCAGAAACCGTCCATTTTCGTATGATTTCGCGGTCTTACGTCATATCGAGACCGTACAATAGGCAGGGTTACACCAATACTTCACATTCAAGGGAGGATGCTTGGCACAGGAAGATGTTGCGCCGATTCGCGTTGGATTGTTGGGCGCGGGCACGGTCGGCTCTCAGACCGCACGCCTGCTGGTGGAGCAGAAGGATGAGCTCGCCGCACGCATCGGACGACCGATCGAACTGACCGGCGTCGCCTGCCTTGATCCGTCGGAAACCGACCCGTTCCCGTGGATCGACAAGTCCGTGGTGACCACCGACACCATGAGCGTGGCCACCAATGCTGACATTGTGGTCGAACTGATCGGTGGAACCGGCGTGGCCCGCAAGTTCGTGCTTGCGGCCATCGAATCCGGCGCTTCCGTGGTTACCGCCAACAAGGCGCTGTTGGCCAAGTATGGTCCAGAAATCTATGCCGCCGCCGAAGCCAAGGGCGTCGATATCTACTTCGAGGCTTCCGTGGGCGGTGCTATTCCGTTCCTCAAGCCACTGCGTGAATCCCTCGTCGGAGACAAGGTGACGAGCATGCTCGGCATCGTCAACGGCACCACGAACTACATTCTCGACGAAATGACCACCAAGGGTCTTGATTTCGACGACGTGCTGAAGGACGCTCAGGCCAAGGGATACGCCGAAGCGGATCCGACCGGGGACATCGAAGCTACGATGCGGCCAACAAGGCGGCCATCATGCCACGCTCGGCTTCCACACCAACGTGACCATCGATGATGTGTCCGTTGAGGGCATCACCAAGATCACCGCCGACGATATTGCTGCCGCAACCGCCGAAAACAAGGTCATCAAGCTGCTGGCCGTGGTGGAGAATGGCGAGGCCGGCGTGTCTGCCCGCGTGTATCCGGCGCTGATTTCCAACGAGCATCCGCTGGCTTCCGTGCATGGTTCCTTTAACGCGGTGTTCGTGAAGGCCGAAGCGGCTGACGATCTGATGTTCTAGGTCGTGGCGCTGGCGGCGCTCCGACCGCTTCCGCAGTGGTCGGCGATGTGGTGACCGAGGCGCGTCACATCGCACAGGGCTGCACCGGCCCGACCATTCCGTTGTATAAGGATTTGAAGAAGGCTCCGATCGAGGCTTCCAAGGCCGAGTTCGCGGTCCGTTTCGTGATTCACGACAATCCGGGCGTACTTGCGGCCATTGCGGCCAAGTTCGCCGAACATGGCGTGTCCATCAATGGTGTGAACCAGGATCTCAAGCCCACGCTGAAGGATCCGGCTACGACGCGAACTGCAGCAGCTGCGCCTTGTCACGCACATGACCGACGAGCTTACCCTGCGTGAAACCGTGAAAGACGTGTGTGCACTCGACTGCGTGGTTGGCGAGCCTTCCATCCTCCGCGTGCTCAACTAACAGTTATGAGACGGCTGCTCAAATCGTTGCGATTGGGCGGCCGTCTCTTTATTCATATTCCGGCTGCTGTGTTGGGCAATTGCTTGCCGATTGTTTACTCAATCGCCCGCTGATTATGGGCTTGAATTTGACTCTTGTACCCTTTCGGGTATACGGTGCTACATTTGTAAAGAAGATGTGACGAAGGACGACGAGATATGACTCCAGTTACTCGTAAAGTGCGTGTGCGTGTTCCGGCTACCAGCGCCAATCTTGGTTCTGGCTTTGATACGGTCGGACTTGCTCTGGACTACCACGACGAACTTGAATTCACGCTGAGCGCCGATCCGGTGAACACTGCGGCTCAGGTGATGATCGAAGGCGAAGGCGCCGATACTCTCCCGCGTGACGAAACCCACTTGGTGGTTTCCACGTTCCGCCGCGCATGCCAGACCTTTGGTCTGGGCCGTGTGGGCTTCATTCTTCAGGCTCACAACAACATTCCTCAGGCACGAGGCATGGGCTCTTCCGCAGAGGCCATTGTGGCGGGCATCGCAGCCGCGGCCGCTTCGCGCAGGACGACGAACTCAACCGTGATGCCGTGTTTGAGCTTGCTGCGCATCGAGACGCATCCGGACAACGTGGCTCCGGCCGTGTACGGCGGGCTCACCATGTCTTGGGACATGGAAACCCCCGAAGGTGTCGGTTCCGTGCCGATTCCGGGCGGCGAACCGCTGCATAAGGCTTCCATACCATCAACTATCGCGTTGCCGACGATCTGACCGCCGCCGTGTTCGTGCCGGATTATGAGCTGTCCACCGAAAAGGCACGCCAGGCGCTGCCGGGCCAGCTGGCGTTCAAGGATGCCGTGCACAATGTGTCTCGCGTGAGCCTGCTGCCGGCCGCCATGAATCCTGCGATGCTGGCGACTGGTCAGCGTCAGGACGTCAACGCGTTGCTGTTCGCCGCCACGCAGGATCGTCTGCATCAGCCGTATCGCGCTCCTTTGATGGAACCGTCGTGGACGCTGATCGAAAAGCTGCGTTCCCATGGTTTCGCTTCCATGGTTTCCGCGCGCCCATGCGTGCTCGTGCTGCATCATGGCGACGCTCGCGAACAGCTGGGACAGCTTGCTTCCGAAGAGCTCGCTTCCGGTCATTGGCGTGTGCTGCATTTGGGCGTCGACACCAAGGGTGTGCAGGTGGAACGCGCATGAACAACTCCATTCCGCTGATTCTCGCTTCCAAATCCAAGCCTCGCCGTGACGTGCTTTTCTCGGCGGGCATTTGCCCCACGATTCGCGTATCGAACGTGGACGAGCCGGCGGCGCTCGAACGTGAGGCGGCCGCCATGGGCGTTGCCGTAAGCGATCTGAGCGTGGAACAGCGGGTGATGATTCTCGCTACGGCCAAAGCCGAAGCCGTACATCAGGCGTATCGGAACGTTGCCGCCACCGCTGCGGCGGCGCACGGCGATCGTGTGGTCGGATTTCCGCTGAAAGCCGTTGCCGAATCTTCCGAACATTCGGATAATGCTGAAAATACTGGGGATTCCGCATCTTTAGAACATCATCGTGTTACGTTGCGTGCGGACGAAGTGCAGTCCGCCTCCGATGTGAAGACCCGCGATTTTTCGGGAGTCACCATTCCTACGATCACCGAATCGATTGCTGATTTCGTTGATGGCAAGCCGAGCCTGACCCGTGCGAAAGTCGGTCCGCTGATTCTTGGCTGCGATTCCATGTTCCTGCTTGACGGCGAATGTTACGGCAAGCGCATAGCGCTGAGGTGGCTCGGGAACGACTGCGTGCCATGCGTGGCGCCACCGGTGAATTGTGGACGGGCCATTGCCTGATCGACTTCGCCACCGGGCGTATCGCGCGAGGCGCGAGCAGGGCAACGCTGCACTTCTGCGAATATTCCGACACCGATATCGAACGGTACATCGCCACCGGAGAACCGTTGGAAGTGGCTGGTTCCTTCACGCTTGAGGGCTTCGGCGGAGCATTCATCGACTCCATCGAAGGCGATCCGCACGGCATTATCGGCCTGAGCCTTCCGCTGGCGCGCCGTTTGGCCGCCGAGCTCGGCGTGGAATGGACCGATCTGTGGAATGTGACGCGAGCCGATCAAGAACCGAACGTCGAACACGATTCGCGAACCGGTGCCGCGAAGCCGCTTCCTCCCAAGGAAAACGTGCATCAGCCGGGTGATGGTTGGATTGATTGCGATTGCGGCCGCAAGCATTGGGGCACGAACGGCGCGTCCGGCGTGCTCTTGGCCCGCCGAAGCGAACAGACCGGCGAAGTGACGCACGTTGTCATGCAACATCGCGCGGTGTGGAGCGCGGAAGGTGGCACATGGGGGCATTCCAGGAGGTGCCACCGCC
>ENA-OQCP01000754-OQCP01000754.1-human-gut-metagenome-genome-assembly--contig:-NODE-754-length-13770-cov-2.282782_pt1 | contig 13770 bp, 19 predicted proteins | sample MGYA00242760_ERZ504583 | MGnify/ENA primary metagenome ERZ504583 (study PRJEB26092, sample SAMD00036308) | human gut metagenome | host: Homo sapiens | study: EMG produced TPA metagenomics assembly of...
ATGCGCTGCGCCCACTATCAGGATATGGAGGGCTGGCCCTCTTACTGGGACCGGCTTCCCGCCCCTGGCACATCCCACCCATGCCATCGGTCCCTGTTTTGCTCTGGCAGGGCAGCGTCCGGTCAGCGTCTTCGGCAGAGGCTCCGGCAAGGTCCGTCCGGAACTGGAAAAGCAGTACGGCTGCCCCTTCGCCTTTGAGTCTGCTCTGGTGGCCTTGGAGGATGGCGAGACGACCGTTGAAATGGAGCGCTTCCTGTACCATGTCGCCCGTGGCTACAGCGAATGCTTTAATATCTATGGTGAAAACAAGTCCTTTGAGTGGGATCAGCTCAACGGCGACAAACATGTGATGTTCAGCGGGATCTGGTTTGGGAGAACGAGAACCGCGGCGGCAAGATCGATGAGGAATACGTTCAGGTCCCCGATTATGCCCATCTGCTTCCGGACGTCATTGGCCGGTTTACCTACGAAGTGGCCTATGACGAGGTCAATCCCCATCTGTCCTTCAAGCAGGGCGGCGGTCATGGCGGTTCCCATCCGCATCTGGTCCATGAGTTCGTTACCAGCATTCTGGAAGACAGAACTCCCTTCCCCTCCGATATCGATGCGGCCTACTGGACCGGCGTTGGTCTCCTGGCCCACGAAAGCGCCATGGAAGGCGGCACCGTAAAGTCGCTGCCCAAGTACGAAGAGCTGTAACGGGAGCCGGTAAAAACGCAGTCTCCCCAAAAAAGCCGAACCAATCGTTCTGCCTCAAATTGTCCATACAGCCAAGAGGGTTTGCCTTGATTTTGCCCAGCAATGCATCTTCAGCAAAGACCGCGGTCAAGGCTTCTCCCACAATAAAAAAGTGTCTGCGACACTCTCAACTCCCCTAACCCCTCATTCATGAGGGGAAGGGGTTTTCTTATCTCCTTCTTTATTGTAAAATTCTATTATGAATATATTACAATCCATCTTTACCGATTATTATGAACTCCATCCTCGTCCTGCTGTCATTGAAAATGTCAACAAGATGATTCATTGTGGTGACCCTTCTTACGGTGGTGCCATGTATGGCTGTCCTCACTGTGGAAATCTTAAATTTGTTCCCTTTCGCTGTAAAAGCCGTTTTTGCCCTTCCTGCGGAAACAAATACAACCAGCTTCGTTCTTTTCATATGTCCTGTAAGCTTGTTTCTTGCGTTCATCGCCATTGTGTTTTCACTATCCCAGCGGAACTTCGCGTTTATTTTCTCGAAGACAGGACTCTCTTAGATTGTTTATTTCATTCTGTTCGTGATGTTGTTTTACGCATGTTTTCCAAAATGAATAAAACCGAAAACTTTACTCCTGGGCTTATCTGTATTCTTCACACTTTTGGGCGTGATTTAAAATGGATCCTCATATCCACGATCTCATCTCCGAGGGTGGGGCTGGTAACATCACTCCTTGGCGTCCTGTCAAACACTTTGATTACAGTTTCCTTCGTAATGCTTTCCGCAAAGTCCTGCTTGAACGACTTACCTCCCGCATTGGTCCGACTTTTCGCAAAGTCAAAAATGAAATGTACACGAAACACGCTGACGGCTTTTATGTCCGTGCAAAGCCAAATCTTTGCACTCCTGATATCACCATTAAATACATCAGCCGATACCTCGGCAGACCTGTTATTGCCACATCGCGTATTGATACTTATGACGGCAAAAATGTAACCTTTCATTACACCAGACACGAAGACAATAAAACTGTTACTGAAACCATTCCTGCTTTGAACTTCATTCAAAAACTCATTGTCCACATCTCCGAAAAACATTTTAAAATGCTTCGCTACTATGGGATATATGCCAAACATCATAAGCAGGAAATGAAGCTCCGTAAATGTATTTCTGCCGAAAAACAATGTTTCCTACATTCTAGTTAGCAACCACCTGTTCAACTGGTGGTTTATTATTAGCCCTCCAAAGGGCTATTGTTACTGCTCGCCCCAAAGGGCGGTATCGCAAGCACTTTTGCTAGCCCGCTATAAAGCGGTACTACTCGAATCTTCTCGTCTCGATTCTTCTGCTTACTCTTTTATATACTTTTGAACTGCTTCATCTGTTATATTGCCAATCGTTTCAACATAATATCCTCTAGCCCAAAACGCTTTATCCCATTTACTTTGCAACTCAGGATGCCTGTCATAAATCATTAATGTGCTTTTTCCTTTCAGATACCCCATAAAATCTGATACTCTGAGTTTTGGTGGAATTGCTACGCTTAAATGTACATGATCTATACATACCGCTCCTGCAATTATCTCTACATTTTTATACTGGCATAAAGTTGCTATTATCTCTCGGACATCTCTGCGTATTCTCCATACAATACCTTCTTTCGGTATTTAGGAATAAACACAATGTGATACTGGCATTTCCAACGAGTATGTGATAAACTTTTATTGTCCATTTGGACCGCCTCCTTTGATTTTGAGTTTGGCTTGCGACACCATTCTCATTCTATCACAGGAGGCTTTATTTTGTTATCCTCACCACTTCCGACTACTCTATTCTCCCAGCATAGCTGGGGGATTAGACTTTTCATTCAATTCATTCAGTTTTGCCAACGCTCTTGGCTCACTAAAATCTAAGTAGTTCGTTGTAAGAATTTGCCCCGGGATTCTCTTTCGCTCGAGTTCTTTTAACGTCTGCAGGAGGGGCGTAATTCCTCCCATTGTGATAAATGCCACACTAATCTGGAATTGTTCACAGCGAAGTAGCTCTTCTTCAATAGAAGAAATAACTTTTTTACCCTCTTCTGGATTGTTTGATATAAAACTCGGTTTATATTCCAGATTTGAAGTAAGATTTCCATTGATATAGGCTGCTTCCAACCCTTGATTTATGTTTTGTATTATTTCTTCTTTCACCGTTTCATCCTCTCTGTTCTAACTTTAAATTGTAACGTATTTGACTTTACAATTCAAATTTTTTCATCATTTTCCAGTTTTTACCATGCTTTATAACGTCTCCTGATACGCCCGATCAATCAGCTTCTTTGCCTTCTGAAAGTCTTCTGCCGTCTTGATTGACACTTCTAGCTCCCCCGTTCCGTAATGTCCAATCCCGCGGGTATCTCTTGTGAATCCTTCTTCCAGTTCAACAGTGTCCGGGTCGAGTTTCATTCGGAGCAGGATCTGTTTGTTATAAATTTCAATGCAGAAAATGTTCTGCACTTTCTTATAGGCCAAATACAGCTTCAATTGGTTTGGAACAAGATCGTCTCCCAGCGATTCGATGTAGTCACAAAGCGCCGTATATAATGTTTTGAAATGGCTGCTTGCTGATGACAGCTTCTCTAAATGTGTTTTCTGTGTGTATGTACTACTTGTTGTTGAAATGGTTGATGTTTCCGTTACTGGCTTTGCCACCGGTGTGTTCAGATGTTCAAACAGCAACAGATCTTCCCCATATTTCCGATATTTCACCAACTTGATATTCCTCTGCATCTGATTCACTGCATGCACGTCGTATTTCGTAAAATCACTTGCAATACAAATCACACAAGGCACCGACCAATCAATCTGGTCTGCTACTTCCATACCCAGTTTTTCAATCACAAGCAGTTTGAAATCCGCTTTGTGATCCAAAAGCCAATCCAGATAGAATAATCCCTGATTAATTACGTTCTCGCTCGAGCTTCTCTTATACTCAAAAATCACTGGGCTATTATTTTCATCAATTCCGATGCTGTCCATTCTTCCGGATGTGATCATATATTCACTTTTCAGAAAACGAACGCCGAAAAATGTCTCCATGTTCTGCTCTATCGTTGTTTGCAGTTGTTTCTCCAATACTACCGTGGAAGAGGTGCGCTCTTTCACAACCGTTCCGACCTCAAAAAGTTTTATTTCCGACACTGCAGTTTCTCCTTCCCTGTCGCAAGATATATGTTCATTATATCGTACCTTCTTACAAAATACTATTGTAAAACATTCTTTCCGCAGGCATTCCCATCAAAAAAGGCCGCAGCTCCGCAAAGCTGTGACCTTTTCCCAATATTACCAATATGCTATTTCCGATACACCGTCTTCCCCCGTGCAACGACTTCCTGAATCTCCAGTCCCTGATCCAGTACGCAAAGATCTGCATCAAACCCTTCCTGGATTTTTCCTTTTCCTTTCAGTGACAGGATCTCTGCCGGGTTTGCCGTAATCGTCGAAATTGCGGTTTCCAGCGGAATTCCCGCTTTCTCCACGCATTCTTTTACTTCTTTCAGCAAACAGCTCGACTGGCCCATGCCCATCCGCAGGAATTCTCCCTTCTCATTAAAGATCGGCAGACTGCCCTGACCGTCGGATGAGATGGTGATGTGTTTCGGATTCACGCCTGCATCCAGCATGCGGCGGATTCCTTTGCACACGCGGACTTCATCACAGACAGTTTCCCAGTAATCGATCTCTTCATTTCCGGTGAAATCGACCGCACCGCCCTTTACGGCGTATTCAATTGCCTTCTGGAACAGCTTCTCATTCCGGTTGACATGGGTCGGGAGGAACTGGCTGGCCGGGATTTCGGTTTCGCTGATGACGCGTTCGATCAGCTCCATACATCTTGCACCGTCGCCAAGGTGGACATTGATCACTCCCGCTTTCCCGGAAAGAACACCGCCGAGGCGCGTGTCTGCTGCCAGTCGGGCGAATTCTTCGAAGGTCGGCTGTGAGGATCGGTGGTCCGAGATGGCGATTTCGCCGGTTCCGATGATTTCTTCGATCATCATGATATCTTTCGTAATTCCATCCGTCAGTGTACGCACCGGAACCTGATAGCTGCCGGTGTAGCACCAGGCGGACATGCCCTGCTCCCGGAGGCCTTTTGTTTTTGCCACGAGCGCGCACATGTCACGGCCAATGCCGTCAGTTCCGAGGCAGCGACAACGGTTGTCACACCGAACTTGTTCAGGCCTTCCATCGTCGCCTCCGGGGTGCGGTTGGCAAAGCCGCCCTCGCCGCCTCCGCCGAGCACGTGAACATGGCAGTCGACAAAGCCAGGTGTCAGGACAAGTCCGGTTCCGTCTACGGTCTCCGCGCCAAAGAGCAGGCCGTCTGCCGTTATCGTGCCGGCATCTGCGATCTTGACAATTTTATCATACACAGTAAGAACGTCTTTTCTTCCGAGGTGTTCCGGCGCATAGACGTCTATGTTCTGAAATAATATCATTTTCTCTCACTCCTCTTAAAATCCAATGGCAACCGCAATCAGAATCGTAATGACTGCTCCAATCATCAGTATCCCTAAGAATTTCCACATGAATTTGATCCAGTTCGACCACTCGATTTTTGCAATCGCCAGGGAGCCGATCAGGCAGCCGGAGGTCGGGACGATCAGGTTTGTGAAAGCATCACCGAGCTGGAACGCAAGGACGGATGTCTGGCGGGATACGCCGAGAAGGTCCGCGAGCGGTGCCATGATCGGCATGGTGATCGCCGCCTGGCCGGAGCCGGACACGACGAAAAAGTTGAAGACCGACTGGAACACGTACATCAGCACGGCTGCGGCTGCACCGGAAAGACCGGCCAGTGCCTGTGAGATGCCGTACATAATGGTGTTGATAACGGTCGGTGTGGTCGGATCGGAACCGCCGAGCACCTGCATGATGCCCTGTGCCATCGCAACAACGAGTGCTGCGCCGATCAGGTCTTTTGCGCCGTCTTTGAAGGAAACGGCAATGTCGTTCACTTTCATGTCATTCAGATGGAAAATGACACCGATCACACCTGCCACAATTCCCATGATGAAGAACTGGGTTGCGATTTCGGCCATGTAATAACCTTTTGCCATAACGCCCCAGATAACCCAGACAACGGTAACAGCCAGTGTCACCAGAACTAGGATATGCCGATGCCGAAGGAATGGCCCTCGTCGATGCCTGTTTTTTCGTTCTGATCACGGAAATACTGGTCACTTTCGTAAGCAACGGAGATTTCCGGGGTCTTTTTTACTTTTGCTGCATAGAACATGGTCATGCCGCAGCCAAGAGCGGTGAACACCACCCACATCACCATACGGAAACCTGCGCCGGAGAAGACGTCAACGCCGGCGATTCCCTGTGCGATTCCGACAGAGAACGGGTTCATCCAGGAGGATCCGAAGCCGATCTGTGTTGCGACGTACGTGACAAGCACGGCAATGACCGTGTCGTATCCGACAGCGACGAACAGCGGCAGAGGATCATGGTGAACGGAAGGGCCTCTTCTCCCATTCCGAACACGGCTCCGCCGAGGGAAAACAGGACGAAAAGGACCGGGATCAGCAGTTTTTCGGCTCCTTTTGCTTTACGGATCAGGCCGATCAGACCGGCTTCAACGGCTCCGGTGCGGATCATGATGCCGAAAGCACCGCCGACTACCATCAGAAATGCGATGATTTCGATAGCGGAGCTGCTGATAATTCCGTTATACATGTAATTGAAAAATCCGGTTCCGCCGTCGCCGCTGAACAGTGCAACGCCTTCTGTGACCGGTTTTCCGGCAGCATCGGTCAGATACTGGAAGCTTCCGTCTTTGATGACGGTACGGGTCTTTTCTACCCCGTTCATCAGGTACGTGACATCCTCCGTCTCGTAATAGCCTTTCGGGACGAGGAAGGTCATGACGGCCGCGATAACCACCACAAAAAAGATGATAATGTAGGTATCCGGCACGTTAAATCCCCTGTTGAATGATTTCAGGCCTTCGCCTTTCTTTTTGCTCATATTTTGAGATTTCCTCCATTTGATATTCTATTCTCGTTTTTAACGCGCTTGGATTAGTGTACCATAGATCATAGAGGAAAGTCACTGAAAAAATCAAAAAAGTGACAGAAAAATTTCCATTCGGATTTTTCTGCCGGCTGTGTGCAATGTCATGCATAACATGATTGTATAGAAAGGTAAACAATTCCTTTTAAGGTTTCCTGCTTCCCGTCTCTTATGCTATACTTGAAAGGTTCTTGCTTCCGGCGCTTCATCTGCCGGTTTTTGACATGAAACTGATTCAGTCGGCGATTCCAAATGCGTTTACGATCGCGGTGCTTGCGGCGATTGAGTCGCTTCTCTCCTGTGTTGTTGCGGACGGCATGATCAACAGCAAGCATCGTTCGGATACAGAGCTGATTGCACAGGGTGCCGGAAATATTGCTTCTGCGCTTTTCGGCGGTATTCCGGCTACGGGAGTGATTGCCAGAACGGCGGCAAATATCAAAAACGGCGGACGCACGCCGACAGCTGGGTCTATGTGGACGATGATTCCCCGGCGGTGATGAACATCTGCAGAAGCTGCCGCTGGAAGTCCGTGTATACGAGATCACAGGACCGCTCTTCTTTGGCGCGGCGGATGCGATTGAGCACATCGTGGTAAAGGATTTCACAAAATGTCTCGTTCTCCGGATGCGGAGCGTACCGGCGATCGACAGTACAGCCATGAATGCACTACAGAATCTGACGAAGCTCTGCGAATCGAAAGGGATCACCCTCGTCTTCTCTCATGTGAATGAGCAGCCGATGAAGGTGATGAAAAATCCGGCTTTGTGGATCTTGTCGGGGAAGAAAATTTCTGTTCGAATATTTCGGATGCGTTAAAGCATGCGGAGGAGCTGATTTCGAGATAATGTGAAACTGCAGCTGCCGCAGCATCTGGTCTGTATCACCTGTGATCCTTTCTCCTTTATGCCGAATAGCTTCTACACATAAAAAAGGCCGCCGTGCTGAGTACTGACCTATGCTTTTCCGTTGATCACGCAGTTAATCTTTTTCTCATCGTAAAACATCAGTATCAGTCCGCCTGCGCCGCAGAATACAGCTGCACCGAATGCGGCAATCCGGTAGCCGGTTCCAGTTCCCGCTCCGATGGTGGAGACTGCGGTAAAAATCAGCATGGAAAGGCTCTGGCCCAGCTTGAAAGCGAAGGTCCGGGCTGCGTAGAACATTCCCTCTCGGCTGCTTCCTGAGGTAACTGCATCGCTCTGTGCGATATCCGCGACAACTGCCTGCGGCAGAATACCGAAAATCGCCATGGGAAGTGCTGCCACGACTGTCAGAATCAGACCCTGTACGGTTTCCGGGATGAATGGGATGTTTCCCATAAAACCTGTGTAAAAATATGCAAGGCTGAAAACAGCAAATGCAAACAGAATCATCTTTTTCTTGCCCAGTTTCGGTGTCAGCTTGTTGACCGGAACGTAAAAGACAAGCGACAGTGCGGTCATTCCCACAAAATACAGTGTTGTCATTGTCTCCGGGAGTTTCAGCAGACTGGTAACGAAAAACGGAAGGCCCGTCTGGAACATGGTGAGGGCGATCCAGTAAAAGATATCAGATCCTACAAATTTCCGGAATTCTCCATTCCGAAAGGTTGCTGTAAGGGAACGAAAAGCCGAATCCTTCGAGGGAACGGTATCTACGTAATCTTTTTCCCGGATGCAGAATACCGGCACAAGCATGCATACGAATGCTGCCGCTGCCATGGCTGTGAAAGTGATCCTGATTGCATTTACTCTTCCGAAGGAAGGAATCAGCGTACCCCAGATCGCCGGTGCCAGATAGGCCACAGCGGTTCCTGCAATAAAGGTGAAAGAAATGATGGTGGATATATTCAGGCGTTCCTGCTGTGTATGGCCCAGTTCCGGAATCAGGCATTGTACGGAGTACAGTATGCCGTGATCGAAAGGTAATATGCCAGAATCATACCAAACAAGAATGCCGCATTGATCCAGCTGTTTTCATTCACCGGTGACCAGAACACCAGCACGGTGGAAAGTGCCAGCGGCAGGGACGCGCCTTTTAAGAACGGGATCCGCCGTCCGTTTTTTGAAGTGCACCGATCTGACCAGGACGCAATCATCGGATCAGTGAATGCATCAAAAATTCTTCCGAAGGCTGTGATCCCTCCAATGATGGTAAAAACCCCGAAAATCACCAGACCCTGCGGTATGAATACCGTCTGTCCCTGGCTGATTGCGGTTTCATCCGGCTGATAAAAGTACACCAGCCAGTTCGATATGATACCAGACAGCAGCGCCCATCCAAACTGGCCTGCTGCGAACTGCCATATCTTTACCGTTGTTAATTTTTTCATTTTGCTTCCCCCTGTTTTGTCTTCTCCTGTTTTTATACCGTCCAAATTTTTACATTTTTTCCAGAAAAGGCGATTCCAAGTTTGATGACTTCCGTAACCCCTTCCTGCAGCAATCTCCCGGTTGGGGATAGATACCTCGCACAGATGATTATCAGCTTTCCAAGTTCGCAGAATTTCTTCCACTCACCAGGGGAAATCAACTATGCTGATTTCTCAGCTCGCAGCTTTCCGCATCATTTTTCATCTCTGCCTTCGCTTTTCTCGCAATCCCCTGTGTGCCGTTCAGGATGCTCGCGCGGGTGACTTTGTCGTTGCCGTATTTCTGGCGGATCGCGTCGAGGGCGGCATCGAGTTTACGGCTTTTCTCCTTCTTTTCGGGATCTTCGAAGAGGGAGAGCTGTTCGAAATCGTCTTCGGTAAGACCGGTCACGGCGACGCCGATCAGGCGGAGGGGCTCGCCTTTCCAGGATTCGCGGAAGAGCTGTTTGGCGCAGCGGTAGATTTCATCTGTCACATCTGTCGCATTGGGGAGTTTGGTCTGGTGTGAACGGTTTCGAAACTCGAGAGTGCGAAACGTTACGGAAACGGAGGTGCATTTTTTCTTTTTCCGACGCATGCGGGCGGCTACGATGTCGCACTGGGCGAGAAGGATCGGATTCACCTGTTCGATGGAGATGATGTCCTCGTTGAAGGTCGTCTCGGCGCTGAAGCCTTTGGCTCATCGGGCTGCGCTTTTACAGGGGAATCATCGATGCCGCGGGCGTACTGGTAGAGCTGATGGCCGTTTTTCTTGCCGATCAGCGTCTGGATATCCGCTTCGCGCGCATGCGCCAAGTCTCCGATTGTGCGGATTCCGGCCTCGATCAGTTTCTTTTCGGATGCTTTTCCGAGGAACAACAGCTCGCGTACCGGAAGCGGCCACATTTTTTCGGGGATTTCTTCTGGGAACAGAGTGTGTACTTTGTTTGGTTTTTCGAAATCAGATGCCATTTTGGCCAGGAGTTTATTTGTGGAGATTCCAATATTGACGGTAAATCCAAGCTCCTCGTAAATCCGGTCCTTGATTTCGTGCGCCGCCGCAATCGGGTCCGGATACAGAAGGGAAGTTCCCGTCATATCGAGGAATACCTCATCGATCGAAAAGGATTCCATGACCGGGGTGTAGGCGGCGCAGATTTTCTTGAAGGCACGGGAACACCTGACGTAGAGGTCGAAATCACTCGGGACAATGACCATGTTCGGACATTTCCGCAGTGCCATTGCCACAGGTTCACCGGTCTGGACACCGCATTTTTTCGCCGGGATCGACTTTGCCACAACGATTCCTGTCCGCTTCGTCGGATCGCCGCCGATACAGGCAGGAATGTCCCGCAGATCCGGCAGTCCCTCTTTGATCCGCCGCACCGACTCCCAGGATAAAAAGGCGCTGTTGACATCTACGTGAAAAATCAGGCGTTCTGTTGTCGCCTTCGTTTGTTCTTCTCTCATTTTTTTAACCCTCTTTCAAATTCTGCTGCTCTCTATGCAAAAAACAGCAGACCTGCTTTTGCCAGAAAGAAAAGAAGAAGGATCTGCGCCGCCAGCATCAGCGGGACTCCAATCGTGAATTTCTTTTTTCTTGTCTTGTGATGAAACAGGTGCATGCCCAGCAAGGCTCCCACCGAGCCGCCGGCTGCCGCAAGTCCAAGCAAGGTGGAAACGCGGATTCTCCATTTTCCCCGCACCGCACTTCGTTTGTCGATTCCATAGACTGCTATGGTAATGATATTAATACAAATCAGGTAACTCCACAATACTGTCTGTAAGATCGAATGTTCCATTTTTTACGCACCAGCCTTTCTTTTTTCAAAAAAGGCAGCGTTTTTCTGCGCTGCCTTTTTCAAACTCTTTTCAAAATTACTTTTTCTCCAGAAATATTTTTCTGGTCACAAAATTGTATACCATAACAATCGCCGTCGCGAATACTTTCGCGATTGTGTAGATCAGGTTATGGCCTATGTTCTGCTGCAGTGCAACATTACCGCCGTAGATCGGGCCTACGACGATCCAGATCAGGAAACTGTTGAGCAGCATGCCGATCAGGGAAAGGACGACAAAGGTGATGAACTCGACTTTTTTGTTCATTTCTTCTTTCCGCTCAAAGACAAATTTGAAGCTTAAAATGTAATTTGCAATGACCGATACGGTAAATCCGGCAACGGAACCGATGAGGGATGCCGCTTCAAAGTAAGAGCTGGAAGTCAGCGCCATCACAAGATTCAGGACAATAAGACCGGTCACGTAGTCGATGCCGAAGCTGATAACGCCGACGATACCGAATTTCACAATCTGTGCAAATAATTTCTTCATGTTTTTCCTCTTGTTTCTTCTATTATTTTCGAGTCAACGACTCTATGAGAATACCATATCACGGCAGTTTTTTCAAGTTTCCGTATTGTTTTCCTCACGTCAAAAACGCGATTTCACATACAAACATGAAATCCGGCGTCTTTGAATTTCTCTAAATCTCCCGTTTCTCCATAAATCTTACACTGATCCCATACGAAATCAGCACAACTGCGATGCTTACCGCAAAAATTCCCGCCTGTCCAGGAACGTTTCCCGTGATGGTGCCAAGCAGCTCCGCGATCGTAAACTGCCCGTTGAAGCCCGACTCTGCCAGCGATACACCGATTTTCTGCAGGTCCTGCAGTGTGATCTCTGTGATCGGTTTTCCAAAGAGTTCGATCGTTCCGCTCTCCGCTTTTACAAGGCCGAGCATCAGGCGGATCGCCGTGCTCTTTCCTGCTCCGTTTTTTCCGATAAGTCCGGTGATTCTTCCCTCCGGAACTTCGGTCCGTTTTGAGCCCGGTGAAGAAAAAGAGGTGAAAAAGCTCGATTTTGACCAGCGGATTTCCGCATCCATCCACAACCATCATCACTGATGCGGTTTTTGTCCGTACCTTCGGAAGAATGGGCCGACCTCTTTTCGCGGGCAGGCTCATTCCGTATCTTATGATTTTCAGGAGACTTTTTATGTCCGAACTTAATTTTTATCTTCTTCAGATCAACGATGCTTTATTTCCAATCGGTACGTATTCACACTCGCAGGGACTCGAGACGTAAATCTCTTTCTCTCACGATCGGAGCACGCAGATACCTTCTGGATGAAATCCGGGAATTTCTTGCCTCCGATCCGAAAATTGACGGCGGCGCAACTATACTTTCCTGCGGTGATCTTGCAGTTCGTATTTTCGGTCTACGCGCGCAAAGGCTGCAGCAAATGGCGGAAAAAATAAAGTCTGCATATGACAAATTTTTATAACTGTCTATTCAAGTCGTTCACTTTTCCCTTCGTCAAATTTCGCAGAAAAAATGTCAAAATAAGGATATGACAACCTCTTCAGAATGTGATAAAATAACTTTCGTTTTAAGCGAAGATAAAACTTATTTTACCATCATTTCGAGGAGGTTTTCTCATGGAAAAAGACATGACAAAGGGAAGTCCGCTTCCGGTCATTCTGCAGTTTACGCTGCCGCTGATTATCGGAAATATTTTCCAGCAGCTCTACAACATGGCAGACACGATTATCGTTGGCCGATATGTCGGAGCGGATGCACTGGCTGCAGTTGGTTCTACGGGAACGATTATGTTCCTGGTGCTTGGATTTGCGCAGGGCATCACAGCAGGCTTTACGGTTCTGACATCGCAACGGTTCGGTGCAAAGGATACGCGCGGAGTAAAGCGAAGTGTGGCAAACGGCATTCTACTGGCTCTCCTTTTCACAGTTGTCCTGACATTCTTCAGCATGATCTCCATGCGGCCATTGCTGCATCTCATGAACACACCGGAAAATATTTTTCAGGACGCTTATACCTATATTATGATTATCTGCGGTGGCCTGATCGCTACGATTTTTTACAATCTGCTTTCCTCCTATCTGCGTGCAGTAGGAAACAGCCAGACTCCGCTGATGTTCCTGATTTTTTCGGCTGTATTAAATGTTCTTCTGGATCTGCTTCTCATCATTCGTTTTAAAATGGGCGTTGCGGGAGCCGGATATGCAACCGTTTTCTCCCAGGGAATTTCTGCTGTGCTCTGTCTTTTTTATATTTATCGCTCCATGCCGGATATGTGGCCGGAAAAACACCACTGGAAGCTTCATGCGGCAGATTCCCGCCATCAGCTCTCGATGGGCATTCCGATGGCACTCCAGTTTGCCATCACCGCATCCGGTACAATGATTATGCAGGCTGCCATTAACCTGTTCGGCTCGGAGGCAGTTGCCGCTTTTACGGCGGCTGTAAGCTGCAGAATCTGGTCACACAGGGCTTTTCCGCAATGGGACAGACGATGGCAACCTACAGCGGGCAAAATTTCGGAAAGGGCGATATTCCACGGATTAAAAAGGGTGTTCGCGCTGCACTTCTGACTTCCATCACATATTCGATCGCAGCCGCTGTTCTCGTCTTCCTTCTTCTGAAGCCATGTCTTTCCCTCTTCTTCTCGGGTGATGTCGATATGGCCGCCATGATGCCATGGGCAAAGACTTATTCCTATATGTGTGCTCTTTTTTATGTACCGCTCTGTACCATCTTTATTTTCCGAAATGCAATGCAGGTTGCGGCTACGGCTTTCTGCCTATGATGGGCGGAGTGGTAGAGCTGGCAGCCCGTCTGATCGTAGCAGTGATCGCTATGGATATTCACAGCTATTGG
>ENA-OQCP01000755-OQCP01000755.1-human-gut-metagenome-genome-assembly--contig:-NODE-755-length-13761-cov-1.864823_pt1 | contig 13761 bp, 16 predicted proteins | sample MGYA00242760_ERZ504583 | MGnify/ENA primary metagenome ERZ504583 (study PRJEB26092, sample SAMD00036308) | human gut metagenome | host: Homo sapiens | study: EMG produced TPA metagenomics assembly of...
TATTAAAAATAAATTTCAGGATGAAAAACTTCCTCTTGTTGATGAAGTAATTGAACTGGACAAGAGAAACAGAGAAATCAAACAGGAAGTAGAAGCACTTCGCGCAGAGAAGAACAAAGCTTCTAAGGAAATCGGAGCAATGATGGCTCAGAAAAAAATCGAAGAAGCAGAAGCTCTGAAGAAGAAGTTGCAGAGAGCAATGGACGTATCAATGAACTTTCCGAAGAAGAGAAAGAAGTAGAAGATAAACTGAAAAAGAACATGATGATTATCCCAAATATCATCGATCCATCTGTACCGATTGGTAAGGATGATAGTGAAAACGTAGAAGTTGAGAGATTCGGTGAGCCGGTTGTTCCGGATTTCGAAGTTCCATATCATACAGAGATTATGGAGTCATTCAATGGAATCGATCTCGATGCTGCAAGAAGAGTAGCAGGTAATGGTTTCTATTATCTGATGGGAGATATCGCAAGACTTCACTCAGCAGTTATCTCTTATGCAAGAGATTTCATGATCAACAGAGGATTCACATATTGCGTCCCACCTTCATGATCAGAAGCAACGTTGTAACAGGTGTTATGAGTTTCGCTGAGATTGGATGCTATGATGTACAAGATTGAAGGAGAAGACCTTTATCTGATCGGAACAAGTGAGCATTCTATGATTGGTAAATTCATTGGACAGACACTGGAGAAAGATCAGGTTCCACAGACTCTGACGAGTTATTCACCTTGCTTCAGAAAAGAAAAAGGTGCTCACGGAATTGAGGAGCGTGGAGTTTACAGAATCCATCAGTTCGAGAAACAGGAAATGATCGTTGTCTGCGAACCGGAAGAAAGCAAAGAATGGTATGAAAAACTGTGGAAGAATACAGTAGATCTTTTCCGTTCTATGGATATTCCGGTACGTACACTTGAGTGCTGCTCCGGAGATCTTGCAGATCTGAAGTAAAATCTGTTGACGTAGAAGCATGGTCACCAAGACAGCAGAAATACTTCGAGGTAGGAAGCTGCTCTAACTTAGGAGATGCTCAGGCAAGAAGACTTGGTATCCGTATCAAAGGAGAGAACGGAAGCTACTTCGCTCATACATTAAACAACACAGTTGTTGCTCCACCGAGAATGCTGATCGCGTTCCTTGAGAACAATCTTCAGGCAGATGGTTCTGTAAGAATCCCGGAAGTTCTTCAGCCATACATGGTGGAAACAAAGAAATTACACCAAAGAACAAATAAAGAAATATAAAGCAAATAAAATATGCATCAGTATTTAAAAGCAATTGGATTTGAAAATATTCAAACAAGAAAAGATCTGAAAAAGCTCTTAAAAGACGTAGAAGAGAATTTTACGCATCAGACAATTGTATCCTACAGACCGGGCGAAGATTTCTGCGAATTCCAGAAAGAGTTCGGTCAGGATGTAGGGATCACACTCTGCGGAGAACTTGATGATGAAGAACATTTTGAAGCTGCATATTATTTCCCATATTTTGAGGGAAGCGGAGTTACAACTTATGCAGAAATCGATGTGCAGAGAAAGATTGAGAAAGAACAGTATGTTGGTCTTTGTGAGGATTCCAAGATTGGAATCAGTCTGATCTTCACACTGCAGAATGGTGTGGAATATATGCGGGAGAAACAGGCCGGTCTTACAAAGGATGTGCAGACATCTGTAACATTTTCAGGATTGGCACAAGATGGAATGATTCTGCTTCCGGTCAATAAAAATGAGCAACAGATTTTAAATGAAAAGCGTGCGTCAGATACAAGAAGAGAATTGATGAACGCAGCCCGCAAGGGAGACCAGGCAGCAATCGAGACGCTGACATTTGACGATATGGATCTCTATTCCAAGGTGTCAAAGAGATTGGCGAATGAGGATGTATTTTCCATTGTGGATACGTATTTCATGCCGTTTGGAGCAGAATGTGATATGTATTCGATCATGGGAGAAATCCTGGCGGTGAGAGAGAGGATCAACAGAATGACAGGTGTGAGATTGTATCAGATGCGCCTGAATGTAAATGAACTGACATTTGATATCTGTGTTCCGGCAGATTCCGTGATGGGAGAGCCGGAGATCGGAAGACGGTTCAAAGGTACGATCTGGCTGCAGGGATATATTAATTTTTAAAAATGAAGAGAAATTGTTGCTGAGTGCACGCAGTGTGAAAAGGAATGGGAAATCCACATCCGGAATGTGAAAAACATTAAATAAATGTGGAAAAAAGATTTCATTTAACAGAAGAATGTGGATAACGAAGGCACCATCTCCGGCTGAAAAGTAATTCGGTCAGGAGATGGTGTTTTTTACAATTCGTGCCATTTTTACCATGATTCGTGACAGAAGAATTGAAAATAACAGCGCTTTTTTTATAATAAAAAATATACCGGTTCAGAGCCAACCTCCAAAATGCTACGCATTTCGTCGGTGTGGCGTATCCGCCAAATAAAATTTCAAAAACAGTCTTAAAAATGCAAGCATTTTACACCTGTTTTATGAAATTCTGCTTGGCTCTGAACAGTTACAGATTACGAGAAAAAGGAGGCAGAATAATATGAAAAAGCGAACAATTCTTTTAGCATTTATTATATCATCAGTTGCAGTTACATCAGGCTGTTCAGCGAATGAACCAAAGACAGATGAGGTGAAACAGGAACAGACAAAAACAGAAAGCGTAAGCTCGGGAGTAACGATAAAACCGCTTACCAAAAAAGCAATTGATGAGAATCCTTATATGGCAAAAAATGATGCAAATATCCACCATGATTGTTATAATTCAGATTCAACAGATGAGGTACTGCCTGTTGGTATTTACCCAGAAATTAATGTTTCTTATGAAAAGGTGAATCCAAATGCGTCTCCGGCGGTATTTTTTGACAATTATGGACATTCAGTTGTTCCGTTGTTGGGAGGACTTGCAATTCGTGATATCAATGCAGAAGAAACACAGACGATCGGATATTTCTCACCAAAACAGCATGACGGTGGAGGATATGTGATACAAAGTTCCTATTCCTTTGTTGATGAAAATAATCGTCTGGTGTGTCCGACAAGCAACAATCATGTACTTATGTTGAAAGCAACAGACGAGGAAGGAAATGTGCTGCCGGAATTTGAGAAAGTGCTGGATATTGATATTAAAGCAGCAGCAGAGGCAATTACCGGAAAGACATTGGATCAGAATTTATTATCCGTAGTGTTTGATTATGAGGGAAATCTTTGGTTTGCAACCGGCGGATTCAGAATCTATCCGGAACGTCAGCAGCAAGGTGCGCTGGGATACATTTCCAGAGATGCGATCAACGCAATTCTGAATGGAGAAGAGGTTGATCTGACAGCATCTACATTTGTATATGAATTAACTCCTGGAGAAGGGGCAGAAAATGGAATAGCTTCTTCGAAAGAGGGTGCAGTCATCTTAACAAATCAGAACTGCTATCTACTGAAAGCAGATAACGGTGTACAGGTAGAATGGTGTACTCCGTATGAAAGTGCAGGGGCAAAAGACAGCAAAGAAGGTGATGAAACGACCGGAGGCGGTCTGGCGTGGGGAAGCGGATGTTCGCCATCACTAACTAGCGATCTTGTCATGTTTACAGATAATCAGAATCCGGTGAATCTGCTGGCATTAGATATGAAGACCGGTGAAAAGGTTGCAAGCACGCCTGTTATTGATGAACTGCCGGAAGAAATGCAGGTATCCGTAGAAAATTCAGCAATCGTATACGATAACAGTGAAGGTACAGTCAGCACAATCGTATGTAACTGGTTTGGAGCAGGAAGTGCGAAGCTTGCGGACGCAGATAACGATTCATCTGTACAGACATATGAAAATATCTATGATGTGAACTGGCTGCAGAAAGGAAATAAAATGGTCATGCCGGGAGTTGAGCGTGTTGATACGATCAAGACAGATGACGGATATGAAATGAAGAGTATCTGGTGCAGAGATGATATCCGGGATACATCGATGATGAAGCTTTCAACCGCAACAGGATACATTTACGGTTATGTTCAGGACTTGGACAGTGGCATGTGGCAGTTTATTATGATAGATTTTGAGACCGGTGAGACTACATTTTCAATGGATGTGTCAGACAAACCAGGATATAACAATATGGCAATCGGTATGTATGCGGGAAACAGTGGAAATGCATTATACTGTCCAACAGGATATCTTGAACTCCTCAGACTGCAGGATCGGTTCGTATATCTTCCGGAAATGCCTTACCGAAAAGTAGATTTGGACAAGGCAATGCGAAATATATTAACGCAGGAAGAATTTACGGAAGACGGAGGTAAGGGCAATGTCGCAGGATGGCTGAATAAGATAACAGTAGAAAATGTACATCCAAGTACGACTGTGGCGATACGAATGAAGGGGCTTGCAGGCAAAACGGATGACTTTAAGCTGTATGCTTATGGAAAAGACGGTAAGCTGACAGAGGTTCCGGAAGATCTGTGGAAGATTCAGACAGAAGATGGAACGATTCCAGAGAAACTGTCGGAAGATACCTTGTATGAAGTACATGTTACAGTAGCGGATGGAGGAACATTTGATCTTAGTGAAACAGAGAAAGAGATTAAAATAGCAGTAGTATTAGGAAAGTAAAGAAAAGCAAACGGGGATGGAGAAGTAGTTTTCTATCCTCGTTTGCTTTTCTTTCTATCTATTCAGTTACTTCCAGGCAAGCTTCTTTCGTACCAGTTCCGCCACGGCGGATTCCGGCGAATAAAGAGCCTGATATATTATGCCATACACTGAAGATCGCTCCCGGAAGCGTTGCCAGTGGATTAGCTGCAAAATTAGCTGTTGCAAGAGAAATCGCAAGACCGCTGTTCTGCATTCCGACTTCGATCGCAATCGCAGTAGCTTTATCATATTCGATATGTAAAAGTTTTGCTGCTCCAAGCCCGATGCCCATTCCGCAGAGATTGTGAAGTGCCACAACTCCAAGTACGAGCAGACCACAGCTTAAGATTTTTTCCGCATTAACAGATACGATTCCACTGATGATCATTACGATGGATACAACAGAAATCAGTGGAAGTACTTCTGATATTTTCTGAATCTGCTTTCCAAAGATCCAGTTTATCAAAATACCAAGAAGCACCGGAATCAGTACAACTTTCACAACAGAAATTACCATTGCAAGGAAAGATACTTCTACCCAGGCACCGGCAAGCAGATACACTAATAACGGTGTCATCAGTGGGGCTGCAAGCGTGGAAGTGATCGTCATTCCAACAGAGAGTGCCACATCACCTCCGGCAATATATGTGATCACATTACTTGCTGTTCCCCCGGGACAACATCCGACTAGAATAACGCCGAGTGCAAGGTCTGTCGGATGATGCATCAGCTGACATAATCCCCATGCCACAACAGGCATGATCGTGTATTGTGCCACAAATCCGATCATGATCTCTTTCGGTTTTGAAAAAACTCTCTTAAAATCGTCCATCTTGATTGTAAGTCCCATGCCAAACATGGCAACACCTAAAAAGATGGATGTATAATTGGTTGTCCACGCGAATCCATCGCGCCAGAAAAATGCGATCACAGAGAAGCAGATGATAATGATTCCAATATATTTTGTAAGAAAAGAACTGGCTCTTCCTACTTTTTTCATCACATTTTCCATAGGTTATACCTCGTAGCTAAAGTTGTCGATCAGTCTGGTTTTTCCGATGTAAACTGCCATAGCGACCAGAACGTCTTTTTCTACGATTTCTACCGGCTGCATATCCAGTGCATCTACCATAGATACATAATCAATCTTTGCAAGAGGTTCAGCTTCAATGATCTCGCGCATCTTTGTTAATACTTCTTCCGCCTTGATTCCTTTACAAATTGTTTCCTGACCTGCCTTTACAGCTCTTGAAAGACAAAGTGCGGCTTTTCTTTCTTCTTCACTTAAATATGTATTTCTGGATGATTTCGCAAGTCCGTCTTCTTCACGTATGATAGGGCATCCTATGATCTGGATATCAAAATTCAGATCCTGTACCATTTTGCGGATGATTGCCAGCTGCTGTGCATCTTTTTGACCAAAATATGCCCTGTCCGGTGTTACAATGTTAAATAACTTAGAAACAACGGTACATACACCTTTAAAATGGATTGGTCTTGTCTTACCGCACAGTGTATCTGATAAAGTATCAATACTTACAAAGGCATGCGGATCATGGCACATATCTTCCGGTTCCGGATGAAAGATGACATCAGCTCCAAGGCTCTCGCAGAGTTCGCTGTCACGTTTGAAATCTCTTGGATATGCTTCCAGATCTTCTGTCGGTCCAAACTGTGTCGGGTTTACAAAATCAGATACAACAACGATATCATTTTCTTCGCGGCATCTTTTGATCAGACTTGCGTGTCCTTCGTGCAGGAATCCCATTGTCGGTACAAGACCGATTGTTTTCCCTTCTCTTTTCCAGTTCTTAATTAAATCTCTTGTTTCCTTTACTGTTTTTGTTACCTGCATGGTGTTCTCCTTTTAAAACTAAATTAGGAGATAGTCTCTTGTTCTGAATTCAACAAATTTCATTTTCATTTATAGGTTACAATTACTTTTGCAGTTATGCCATATCTTTCAGTAATCCGTGTTTCTCATAGTTTGTAACACGGCTGATCTTATTCTCCTCATCTACAAAAACAACCTGTGGTTTATGTTCTTTGGCTTCTTCAGAATCATAATGTGCATAACACATGATAATAATCTTGTCACCAGTACTTACGCATCTTGCCGCAGCACCATTTAAGCAGATCATTCCGCTTCCGCGCTTGCCGCAGATCGTATAAGTTTCAAATCGGCTTCCGTTATTTACATCAACGATCTGAACTTTCTCATATTCCATAATTCCTGCCGCTTCCAGCAGGTCTTCATCAACAGTAATACTTCCAACATAGTCCAGTTCGGCCTGTACTACTGTAGCACGATGAATCTTTCCTTTTAACATCTCAACTGTCATTTCTTATTGGTCTCCTCACAAAAAAAAGCATTCGTCAAGGTATACTGATCCCTGCAAATGCTTTTGCTATTCTTCGTATTCCCTGAGTCTTATTTTATGTCTTAAATAAATATAAGCTCGCTTTCCGCCACTTCCGGCGGGGTAACTGTTCAATATGAAATTGTTGTGATTCAGTCAGAGTATAGTTTTGTAGTATTCCAAATACTATCTCCGCAAGTATTATGACACCCTGTGAAAGGAATGTCAATATGGTAGTCAGCAAGGTTTTTCTTGTACGCAGAATAATATCAAGATATAATATAGTTACATTTTTTTATTTTAAAGGAAAGAGAAAAAAGCTAAATGAAGATAAAGAAAGTGATAAGCGCATGTCTTGTGCTGACATGTCTGGCGACAGGGCTTTCCGGATGTGGAAAAACAGATCAAGTATCTGACACAGCGGATCGCTCGGTTATAAAGCTTGGAAGCGACAGTTACCCCCCGTATAATTATCTGAATGAAGATGGTGTACCAACAGGAATTGATGTTGAACTGGCAACGGAAGCATTTGGACGAATGGGTTATGACGTAGAAATTGTCAATATTGACTGGGAGAGGAAGCAGGAGCTGGTAGAGAACGGTGATATTGATTGTATTATGGGCTGCTTTTCCATGAAAGGACGATTGGATGATTATAAGTGGGCCGGTCCGTATATGATCAGTAATCAGGTGGTTGCAGTCAATAAGAACAGTGATATCTATACCCTGAGTGATCTGGAAGGAAAGACGCTTGCCGTACAATCTACAACAAAACCGGAAGGAATCTTTCTGCAAAGAACAGACAGCAGGATTCCAAAGCTTGGTAATCTGATTAGCCTGGAACACAGGGAACTGATCTATACATTCCTTGGAAAGGGATATGCAGATGCAGTAGGTGCACATGAGGAATCGGTTATACAGTATATGAAAGACTATGATGCGAAATTCCGAATTCTGGATGAACCACTTATGACAGTCGGAATCGGAGTCGCTTTCTCAAAAAATGAAACTCGGGATCTGCCGGAGAAACTGGAGCAGACTTTGGATGAAATGAAAGAAGACGGAACTTCTGCAAAAATCATAGAAAAATATCTTGATAACCCAGAAAAATATCTGGAGGTGGACCAGCTTGAAGAAGAATAAGAAATCTACTCCAACAGAAAAGAAATTCTGGATTATCAGTATAGCTGTTGGGATGTGTCTTGTCGTGCTGGCTGTATGTTTTTTCAGCAACGCAGACAAAGAAAAGGAAGAGGCTGATCTTTTAGACACGGTAAATTATGTAAAAGTACAATGTTCCACATATACACATTATAATGAGTCATCAGAATCCAAAAGTCTGCTTCGTGCCATTGAGGGAACCCGGCAGGTCAGCAAAAATATAGCCGCAGAAACAGAAAATGAAAAACACTGGATCATCAGTGTTGAAAGAAAGTGCAGAACAGTTATGGCTGACGGGAATAGCAATTCTGGATATAGAAGGGAATATAGTATGTGAATACAGTACGAATGAAAGCTTATTGCCGGAAATAAAAGAATGCGCAGAGAAAGAAATCGTACTGGATACAGCAATTTATGATGAAAAGGTATATGCCAAGAGAATCAGTCATAATGACGGGTCTTATATTGATATGGCTGCCTGTACAAGAAGGATGCACCGGGAGTTGTAGTGACTTACTATTATACTTCCGCAGAGTATGCAACGAATTATACGCTTACGATACAGAGCTTGTTGAATGGCTATCGGAAGGACCGGGATGGGACAATTATCGTAGCAGATGAAGGCGTGATCATTGCCTCAAACAATACCGGGCTGATCGGACAAAGCACAACCGGTTATGAAGCAATCCAAAAAGCTAAAAAATCATGCAGACAGTAAGCACATGATGGCTTAACGATCAATGGGGTCAGGTGTCACGGTGTTATGCTGAAGCAGAGAGACCATTACATCTATGCTTACGTTCCGGATTCGATTATATTTCAGACACTTCTGCAAAATGTGATCATGTGTTTGTTCATCTATCTGATCGTTGTAGTACTAATCTGGATGATTTATAGAAAATCACAGAAAAACATTCTTAAAATAGAAAAGGAAAAAGAACAGAAGTATCAAAAAAAGCCTTCTGGAAGCAGCAAAAAAAGGCTGATGCGGCGAACCGGGCGAAGACAGAATTCCTGCAGAGGATGAGCCATGATATCCGGACACCGATCAATGGAATCTGTGGAATGCTTGATGTGGGCGATTATTATCGTGATAATCTGTCGAGACAGACCGAATGTAGAGGGAAAATCCGTGAGGCTTCCAATATTCTCAAGGAACTGGTTAATGAAGTCCTTGATATGAGCAAACTGGATTCGGGAGAAATTTATCTGGAAGAGAAACCGTTTAATATCTGTCAATTAATAAATGAAGTGGTAGACGTAGTCGGAAAGATGGCTGATGAAAGAGAAATCAAGGTGGAACAAAAAACACCAGAGATCATACACAAGGATCTTATAGGCAGTCCAATCCATCTGAAACGTCTACTGATGAATATTCTGAGTAATGCTGTGAAGTACAACAAAGATTATGGAAAGGTGTATTTGAGCAGCAGGGAGATTTCTTCTGAACAGGACAAAATTGTAACCTTGGAGTTTAAGTGCCAGGATACGGGAATTGGTATGAGTGAGGAATTCCAAAACATCTGTTTGAGCCATTTGCACAGGAGCAGAAAGGCGGAGCATCCAAGTTTGGCGGTACCGGTCTGGGAATGCCGATCACAAAGAGTCTTGTGGAAAAAATGGGTGGAACAATTACCTTTACTAGTGAGCAGGGCGTAGGGACTACTTTTGTGATCACAATTCCATTTAAAATAAATGAAGATGTAGCGAGAGACGAAGAGAAGCAGGATGAAGTAACGGCGTCCATCAGAGGATTAAACATTCTGCTCGTAGAAGACAATGAATTGAACATGGAGATCGCAGAATTCGTCATTCAAAGCAAAGGTGCTTCTGTGGTAAAGGCATGGAACGGCCAGGAGGCAGTGGAAGCTTTTGAGAAAAGTGCTTCCGGTGAATTCGACGTAATTCTTATGGATGTCATGATGCCGGTTATGAACGGATATGAGGCAACAAAGAGATCCGCACAATGGACAGAAGTGACGCAAAGAAAATACCGATCATCGCAATGACTGCAAATGCCTTTGTTGAGGACAGGATAAAGTCAAAAGAAGCAGGAATGAATGAGCATGTCTCAAAGCCGATCGATATGAAACTATTAGTGAAGATTATTGCTGAATTAGCAGAAAAAAAGGAAATGTGAGGATAAAGTATGAGCGAAAAACAAAAACTGCTTATCGTAGATGATTCAGAATTTAACAGAGATATATTAAAGGAGATCCTTGGAAGCAGCTATGACTATTTGGAAGCTGAAAATGGAAATCAGGCGATCCAGATTCTGGAAGTGCATCCGGAGATCGATCTGATGCTTCTGGATATCAATATGCCGCAGATGAATGGATTTCAGGTTCTGGAACATATGGGAGAACTTCAATGGATTGATGAAGTCCCGGTTGCATGATTTCATCAGAAGAATCTGTTGAAATTATGCGAAAGGCATATGATTTGGGGATTACAGACTATATCAGCCGACCGTTTGATGCAGTTATCGTAAAGAAAAGAGTCCAGAATACATTAGGGCTTTATGCAAAGCAGAAACGACTGATCAATGTGGTTGTAGATCAGATCTATGAGAAAGAAGAAAACAACAATATTATGATCGGAATCCTGAGCAATGTATTAGGTTCTCATAACAGTGAAAGCAGCGAGCATATATTACATATCCGTATCGCAACGGAGATGCTGTTGAGAGAATTGATTAAGAAAACAGATGCGTATCATCTGACAGAAGCGGATATTGCTCTGATCATAACGGCATCTTCCCTTCATGATATTGGAAAAGTCGGCATTCCGGAAGAAATCCTCAATAAACCAGGCAGACTGACAGATGAAGAATTCAAGATCATGAAAAGCCACAGTGAGATCGGAGCGTCTATGATCCGGGATATGGATTTTCCACAGGATAAGCCTCTGGTACGCACTGCATGGGAAATCTGCAGATGGCATCATGAACGATGGGACGGAAGAGGATATCCGGATGGACTGAAAGGGGAAAAAATACCGATCTCTGCGCAGATTGTATCAATTGCTGATGTATATGATGCGCTTACAAGTGTACGCTGTTATAAGAATGCATATGATCATGATACAGCGATCCAGATGATCCTGGAAGGTCAGTGCGGACAGTTTAATCCGCTTCTTCTTGAATGCCTGAAAGAGATCAGTCCTCAGCTTTCCAAAACATTTAGGAAAGAAAAGGATGATAACAGAGAGTATTATGAAGCGCAGAGGATTTCTGACGAGATACTAAGAGAAAAGGCATTGCCACGCAAGGATCATTCCCAGCGTGTTATTGAGATTATGCAGGAAAAGATAAAGTTTTTTAAGGAAATAGCGGTAAAATTTCAATGGAGTATAATGCGATATCAGGAAAGCTTGTTTTAACAGACGGAGAATCGCAGAAAGAGTATCAGAGAGATCTTCCGGGAGTTGATTTATATGGAGCATATGGTATAAGCGAAGAGGATATTCAGCGTATAAAAGATTCGCTGGATTCAGTATCAAGCAAAAAACAAAGAAGTTTCAATGAAAGTAATGTTAAAAAGTAAGAGGTGAAAGGCAGATGTGTGATCTGAAACTGCACACATTATGGTCGCCACTGAAAACAGATGGATATATCGGAATTGTCGGGCAGTTGGATATTGTGAAGTAATGCCACAAAAATGGAAGACAAAATAAAAAGAGTCACAGTTATTCCCTGATGGAACAGGCTGCGACTCTTTTCTGTTCAGATATTCAAGCAGCTGCGTAAAGTGTTCTGTAGAGCTTCTTCCCGCCTAAAAGGATCTTACCTTTGGACGGTATCTCATATCAGATACTGTATACACTGTCACGAATGCTTCCGGATCCTTCTTGATAATATAATTCATCAGTTTCTGATATTCACTCTTGTCTACAATTGTAATAATTTCTCTGTGTTTCTGCATATTGTATGCGCCTGTCGCCTCGTAGAATGTTGCTCCGCTATGTAGCTCATGCAAGATAAACTGACGGACTTCTTCTTCGTATTTTGTAATAATACATACACGCCGTTTCAGATTCTGGCCAAAGATAAAATGATCCAGCACAATACCATTAAAATAAGTTCCAAGCACACTTAAAACGACAGCTTTCTTGTCATAGATCAGAGCGGAAGAAAGTGCCACACACATGCCCGAGATGGACATTGCTTTTCCCAATTCTATGTGCAGATATTTATTCATGATCTTTGCCACAATATCCAGTCCGCCAGAAGATGCATTCATGTTAAATAAAATACTGAGGCCGATACTTACGACCAGGATATAGCATATTACATCCAGTTCACTGCTGTTTGTCAGCGAGGTAAAATCCGGAAATATGTGTTCAAATACTGCAAGATACACCGGCAGCAGGATGCTGGTGTAAACCGTCTTTGCTCCGAACTCCTTTCCGCATGTCACAAAGCCTATCAGCAGTAGGACAACGTTCAATATCATTGTGATCGTTGATACATGCAACGGTATATAATGCGACATAACAATTGCCAGCGCGGATATACTGCTGATCGAGGTCATACTCGGAATCAAAAAGAAATATACGGCCGCGGCGATAATCCCCACTGCTATCGTCATGATGGCTGTTTCTTTCAAATTGTCGGATGTGAAAATCTTGTTTCTCTTGTTTGTTCATTTATCATTCCCCATTTTTAGATATTTAGTATTCAGAAAAATCAGATACCAGTATTTATATTATATCTCTAATATATTCATGGAGACAATGGTTAATTTTATCAATCGCAATTACAGCGGTCTTGCAGTTTGAAGTTTCAAACTTTTATGTGACAAACCTAACTGCCTATGATATTATAAACTCGATATAAGCGAAAATGACTTTTGCAGAAACGAAAGTATCTGAGTACAAATAAGCAGGAAACAGTATTGTAAGAAAACAAGAACACAGGAGGAAGGTTTTATGATTCGGCTTCAGGATATTGCAGATATGGCAGGCGTCAGCCGCACCACGGTATCCAATGTTATAAATGGCAATACGAAAAGAGTTTCCCAGAAAACGATCGATAAAATCACGGCTATTCTTAAAGAACAGAACTATGTTCCGAATATGGGTTCCATGATGCTTTCTGGTCATGGTTCCAGAATTATAGGCGTAGTACTCGGATTTACTTACGCTCATGGTATGCAGTCACTTCAGGATCCATTCGTGGGAGAACTGATCGGAACGATTCAGATGGAAATGGAAGAAAATGGATATTATGTTATGCTTATTGGCGGTGAAAGCATTCAGAATGTAGTGGATATTGCCTCAGAATGGAATGTAGAGGGATTGATTATCCTGGGATACAATGAAGAGCAGTATCATAACCTTTCGCACAGATTAAACAAAAAAATGATTTTGATCGATGCTTATCCGAAGGGTACTTATACATTCCAGAATGTTGGTATAGATGATTATTCAGGCGGGTATCAGATCGGAGAATACCTGTATTCCTGTGGATATAAGAAAGCATTGTTTGTTGCAGAAACAGAGCAGGACAGCGATTACTATCGGTGGATGGGATTCAAACAGGCGATGGAAAAACAAGGGGGATTCTGCAGTCGTTCCAGATATATAGTTATTCCGGGTAAAA
>ENA-OQCP01000756-OQCP01000756.1-human-gut-metagenome-genome-assembly--contig:-NODE-756-length-13753-cov-2.368267_pt1 | contig 13753 bp, 18 predicted proteins | sample MGYA00242760_ERZ504583 | MGnify/ENA primary metagenome ERZ504583 (study PRJEB26092, sample SAMD00036308) | human gut metagenome | host: Homo sapiens | study: EMG produced TPA metagenomics assembly of...
TGTCAATGGAGGTTCCCTGACGTGCTGCAATCCGTCCCAATGTGTCTCCCTTCTTTACCTTATAGAACAGACCTTCACCCGATGCCATGCTACGCGCGTACCGGAAGAGCCTTTTGTTTTATGGAAAGTATAGGAATCAGCTACGATATCCTGCTTTTCAAAATCAAACATAAGCGCAGGATTGATGGGAATACCCAAGAAACGGGTTTCAAAGTGAAGGTGTGAACCGGTAGAACGTCCGGTATTTCCTCCCAATGCAATCGGTTCGCCGGCTTTTACCAACTGGTTTGTATCAACTAATTGTTTAGACAAGTGTCCGTAAACGGTTTCCAAACCATTGTCGTGACGAATAACGACGTATTTGCCGTATCCACGACGACCTTGATTCTTGACAACGCGTACTTTTCCATCAAAAGCCGCACGGATTGTATCGCCTACATACACCTTGATATCCAAACCATAATGAGCTCTTCTTCTCCGGGGACGGTAACCGAATACATCCGTGATACGGGTATTGGGAGTAGGCATACAGAAACCGGTCAAATCAAATGTATAGCTCTCAGGCACAATCGCATTGCCATAGGCTTGTACGAATTCGTTGTTCCAGTTGGGATACAAATCCAAACCCGGATACAATGATTGTTCCGCACGTATCTGTTTTTGCAAAGCCAGTGAATCTACACTCTTAAGTTTTCTGTCGACAGGGGCTTGGCGGGCAATCAAGTCCTGCGAGAAAGAATTCAAGCTAACCATTGCCGTCGCAGCCAATAAAGCAGTTTTTATCCAATTAAAATTCATCCGTTTCGTCATTCATTTTGATATCCGTTGCAAGCATCTCGGCAAATCAAACACCACTTGTTCTACGCGAATATCCAGATTGATTTTCAAAAATTCTCCCAAAGGTAACATTTCTCTCTGAAAAACGACATCAGTCATTAACTATTTTTTCGAAGAGGAGGAAACTGTAAAGCTCGCAAAGATGTCTTAATCCCCTATAGATAGGAGATTTACAAGCAAACATGTTTTACAACATAAAATGCAATAAAAGTGCATGTTTAACCGTTTTTTCAGCTAATGGCAGCCCAATTAACGTTCGTTTTTCTCAACGCTTTCAGTTGTCGCCACAAGACCTCGTTCTCAGGCAACATGCCATGTGGATCTGCATCCACCACCGTTTGCGCTACTTCACGAACATATTGCAGCAGTTGTCCGTCACGGGCTATATCGGCAATCTTCAGATCGAAAGCAATGCCGCTCTGCTGTGTCCCTTCCAAATCTCCAGGACCACGTAGTTTCAAGTCTGCTTCCGCTATTTCAAAGCCGTCATTAGTCCGCACCATTATCTCCAAACGCTTCCTTGTATCCTCCGCCAACTTGTAGCCGGTAACCAGGATACAATAGGACTGGTCAGCTCCACGTCCTACACGTCCCCGAAGCTGATGAAGCTGGGACAGCCCGAAACGCTCGGCGTTCTCAATCACCATCACCGAAGCATTGGGCACATTTACACCTACCTCAATCACGGTGGTAGCCACCATTATCTGTGCCTCGCCGGATACGAACAATTGCATCTGAGCATCCTTTTCAGCAGGTTTCATCTTTCCATGTACCTTGCAAACCCTACACTCGGGAAACTCTTCACAAACATGCAGATACCCTTCTTCAAGGTTCTTTAAGTCAATCTTTTCGCTTTCCTTAATCAGCGGGTAGACAATATAGACCTGCCGGCCTTCGGCAATCTGCTTGTGCATGGACTGATACAAGCTTATCCGACGGCTATCAAACTGATGAAGAGTGACAATCGGTTTACGTCCGGGAGGCAATTCATCGATGACAGACACATCCAAATCGCCATAAAGCGTCATTGCCAATGTACGGGGAATTGGGGTTGCCGTCATCACCAATACATGGGGAGGTTGTACATTCTTTGTCCACAACCGTGCCCGTTGGGCCACACCGAAACGATGCTGCTCGTCAATCACAACCAAACCGAGCGAAGCAAAATTCACCGTATCTTCAATGACGGCATGGGTACCTATCAGTATATGTATGTCTCCCGTCAACAAACCGGCAAGGATAGCTTCGCGCCGCTTGCCCTTAACAGAACCGGTCAACAGTTCCACACGTACCTCCATTCCATACAGCAGCTCACGGATGGTTTCATAGTGCTGGTTTGCCAAAATCTCGGTAGGTGCCATCATGCATGCCTGAAAGCCATTATCGAGCGCCATCAACATACTCATCAGTGCGACAAGCGTCTTTCCACTTCCCACATCCCCTTGCAGCAAGCGGTTCATCTGCTTTCCTGAGCCTACATCCTTACGGATTTCCTTCAATACCGCTTCTGTGCATTGGTCAGTTCAAAAGGAAGATTACGGGAGTAGAAGTATTAAACACTTCGCCCACCCTTTCAAAAATATAACCGCGATATTTCCGCTGACGGTCTTTTGCATACCTCAGGATATTCAACTGTACGTAAAAAAGCTCCTCAAACTTCAGGCGATACTGTGCCTTACGCAATAAATCCGGATTAGCGGGAAAGTGTATATTGACCAAAGCTTCCGTCAACGGCATCAGATGATGCTCGGCAAGTATAGCGGGAGAAAGGGTCTCGGGCAACGGCTCACGCAACTGCTGCACCACCGTATTCATCATCTTCTCGATGGCATGCGAATTGAGAGAACTCCGTTTCATCTTTTCAGTCGTATTATAATAAGGTTGTAACCCCATGGACGACAATTTCAAATCCGAAGCAGAGTCTATATCCGGATGAGCCATATTTATTCTACCATTGAAGAAGGTCGGTTTTCCGAACACAATATATTCCTGATGCACTTTATACTTCCCTACCAAATATTTGATGCCCTGGAACCAAACCAGGTCCACTACCCCCGTACCGTCCGAGAAATGAGCTATCAGCCTGCGCTGGCGCCCTTCTCCAGCCGTCTCAAAACTTAGTATTTCACCTTTCAGCTGAATATAGGGCATCGTCCCATCAATCTCCTGAATATAATAAATCCGACTGCGGTCTACATATTTATATGGAAAGTAATATAGCAAATCGTGCAAGGAGTAAATGCCCAATTCCTTATTGAGCACCGAAGCACGCTGCGGCCCGACGCCCGACAAATATTTTATGTCACGCGTGGCTAAATCGAACATGAACCTATCAGCTGTGGCTATTTTTAAATCAAAAGGAGTGGTTATTTTAATGTTTTCCCGGTTTCCCGGCGTCAAAAAGACAGATACGCCCAATGCTTCCACCACAGAAGCATCATGGTAAAATGGGGTGTATAGGGCTGCTCGTATGCCGCTTTCAGCAGTTCCGCATCAAAAACCTGGGGAGTCTGCACCAATCTATAATCATCCTGCCGACAGTCACACTGCCTTTCCCTCCCATACGGCGAACGGTCTCCACCACACCTATTACCGGAACCACAGCCTTTTTCCCGGCAGCCAAGTCATAACAGCGTGCAATCACTTCCCGGGCTACGAATGGACGTACCCCATCGTGCACACCGACCAAAGCAGGTGTCTTGACCAAAGCCAAACCGTTCTTTACGGAGTGGAACCGCGTCTCCCCTCCATCTGCAATGGCATGCGGCAATGAAAAACAGTACTCCCTGCACAGCTGCCTCCAGTAATCCTGCTGGCTGTGGGGAAGCACCAATATTATCCGTATCTCAGCATTGTAGTCATAAAACGCCTCCAGAGTGCGCATCAAAACAGGTTTCCCCCCTATCGGGAGAAACTGTTTGGGGAGTTCGGTCCCCATGCGCAAGCCCTTGCCACCGGCAACAATCAGAGCATACTGAACCATTTATGATTTATGATTTATGATTTATGATTTATGATTTTAAATCATAAATCCGTTACGCACATAGCTTCTTTCAGTTCCTGCACCTTCTCTTTGCCTTGCAACAGCTCCACTACGGCCAATGCAAACTCCATGGCAGCGCCCGGTCCTTTACCAGTGATGATATTGCCGTCTCTTTCTACCGGAGCACCCGTACATTCGGCACCTTCCAAATACTGTTCAAAGCCGGGATAGCAAGTAGCCTTCTTGCCTTTCAGCAATCCCAGCTTACCCAATACCATAGGAGCCGCACAAATAGCAGCAATCGGTTTCTGCTCTTGGGCAAAACGCAGTACCAGATTACGCAGTTCTCCACACTTCTCCAAAGTGGACGCACCCGGCATACCGCCAGGCAATAATACAAGCTCTGCATCAAAGAAGTCGCAGTTCACTACATTCTTATCGCACAAGACCGGAACATCGTGTGCTCCCGTCACTATTTCATCAGGGGTTACCGTCACCATTTCTACGTTCAGTCCGGCGCGTCTCATCACATCCACAGAAGTAAAAGCTTCTATTTCTTCAAATCCGTCGGCAAAAAAAACATAAACTGTACCCATAATTGTTCCTCCTCTTATTTTAGATTAAAATAATACGTTATTGTTCCCGTCTGATTGTTCAAGCCGCTTACCGCATTGAAACGGGCTTTCTTGGCAGCATCCTCTGCCGCTTTCCGCAATGCGGGATTGACGGTATTGGTCTGGCGGTTGATGCTGGTTGCTATCACATGTCCGGCAGGGTTCACTGTGATGGTCACCACAACCCTACCTTCATCCTGCACATTATATACCGGCCGCGGCAATCCGCCCTCACCAAGAGAACGTCCGCCCAAATTAAACGAGCCGTAGCCTCCCGTACCCGAAGTGGCTCCGGACGGAGCATTTCCCGTAGGACTTCCTTGAATACCTTCGCCTTCCGTATCGCCTTTACTACCCATTTGGGCACCTTTGCCAAAAGCGCCAGCTACCCGTTTACGGGCAGCTTCCTCGGCTTCCTTACGTTCCCGTTCGGCTTTTGCCGCTGCCAGTTTGCGGGCCTCTTCCGCTTTTTCGGCTTCCGTCTTTTCCGGTTTCTTCACCTCCTCCTTTTTCTTGGGTTCGGCTTTGGGCTTTATGGCAACGGTTTCTTCAGTTTCCTGCGTAATGATGTCCTGCTCCACCGTTTCCTGCACCTGAGGAGCGGTTTCCTCCGGCATGACATCCACCTTTACTAAAGAAGGGTCGGCAGCGCCAGTGCATCGGGCACCTCTCCCAGCATAACGGGTACACCGCCTTCTTCCGAGGGTTCCGGCGGTGTGAATCCTACCAGTATCAGAAGGGCAATAATGGCAACATGCACCACAAGTGCACCTGCCATACCTATATATTTTCCTTTCTTCTTCCGATTCACCATTGCATTTACAATTTAGCCATGTACAATGTACGATTTAGTTTTCCGGTGGTCGTGTAGCCAGCACCATCTTGAATTTATTCTCGTTTGCAATGTTCAGCACCTTCACGATTTCCCGGTAAGGCACTGTTTCGTCAGCATACAAAGCTATATACATTTCAGGCTCCCTCTCCGCACACGATTGTAGGAAAGGAGTCAATTCTTCAAGCGTCAGAGACAGTTCCTTGTCATTGCCAAAAGCAGCATAATAATTCAGATTCTTATCTATGATGACTCTTGTCAAAGGCTTTGCAGAAGTCTGTTGCTTTCCCTGCGGCAGCAGTACCTTGATAGCATTGGGCGATACCATGGTAGATGTTATCATAAAGAAAATCAGCAGCAGGAAAATCAGGTCCGTCATGGACGCCATACTGAAATTGGGTGATATTTTAGCTCTACGTTTTAACACGCCTTTAAGTTTAATTCTTAATTCTTTAATTAATCATTTCGCCGGTTCGTTCAACAAATCCATGAATGCCATTGTCTTGGCTTCCATCTTGTTGACCACGCCATCTATCAATGTCACCAGGTAATTGTAGGCAAACATAGCTATGATACCGACTATCAAACCGCCCACCGTAGTAATCATCGCCTCATAAATACCACCGGAAAGCAACGTTATATCAATATTATTTCCGGCATTTGCCATTTGCCAAAATGCACGTACCATACCCGTCACCGTGCCAAGGAAGCCTAGCATAGGAGCGCCACCGGAAATCGTGGCCATAATCGTCATTCCCTTCTCCAGTTTGGCAACCTCAATATTACCCACATTCTCGATGGCAGCCTGCACATCGTTCACCGGGCGTCCCAAACGGCTGATACCCTTTCAATCATACGGGCCGAGGGAGTATCCACACTGCGACAATAAGCAATGGCAGCTTTCAATTCCCCACCCAAAATATAATCCTTTATCTTATCCATGAACTGGGGGTCTTCTTTCCCCGCCTTCCGGATAACATAGTTGCGTTCGAACAAGATGTAAAAGCAAAGTACGGACATCAAGCCCAGGACAACCATAATCCAGCCGCCCTTGACGGCCATGCTCCATAAGTTCATTTCGTCGGAAGCGTTTACTTGTGTCAGTACCGGATTGGCACCTGCAATAGAGTCAGTCAGTGCCGGAGCCACTTGGGCCAATAACAACATTACATTCATCAGCGAAGACAGTTTTTATATTCCTTGACCGTACGCTCCAATCCCAGATACAGCGCGTCACTAATCAGCGCATGCCCGATGGACACCTCGTCCAGCCACGGAATGTTTTGATAAAAATAATTCAGATTCACCAGGCTCAGGTCATGTCCGGCATTCAGCCCCAGGCCTAAGCTGCGGGCCACCTTGGCAGCCTCGACAAAAGGAGCTACAGCCGCTTCCCGTCCTTTGGGATAAGCCGTAGCATAAGGTTCCGTATATAGCTCCACGCGGTCGGCACCGGCTTTGGCAGCATATTCTATCATTTCGGCATCGGTGGAAACAAATACGGAAGTACGGATACCAGCATTGTTGAACTCATCCAACACTTCGTTCAAGAAGTCAAAATGGGTCTTGGTATCCCAGCCTGCGTTTGAAGTCAGCTGTGTAGGGCTGTCGGGCACCAAAGTTACCTGATGCGGTTTCACCTTCAAGACCAAATCCATAAATTCGGGTGCAGGATACCCCTCGATATTGAACTCTGTCCGCAGCAACGGCCGCAAATCATATACATCCTTACGGCGGATATGCCTCTCGTCAGGACGGGGATGCACCGTAATGCCATCAGCACCAAAGTCTTCACAATCCAGCGCTACCTTCACAACATTCGGGACATCACCTCCACGGGCATTGCGCAGCGTTGCCACCTTATTTATATTAACGCTTAATCTAGTCATAATTCGGTTTATAGTTTGGGACAAAAGTACAAATAATAGTTATATATTGGCAGCATTCTGAGAAAAAAATAGCATCTTTGCACTTCAATCCAACAGAATTGATTATGAAATTTGCCATATTCGGAAATACCTACCAAGCAAAGAAATCCTCGCATGCAGAAAACCTCTTCCGGTTGCTCGGACAGCATAATGCACAGCTCTGCATCTGCCGGGAATTCCATCACTTCCTGACTGCGATTTACATTTAAACATACCTGACGCCGAATTGTTTGACGGAGATGATTTCTGTGCCGACATGGTTATCAGCATCGGTGGCGACGGCACTTTCCTAAAAGCAGCCAGCCGTGTAGGAAAGAAGAATATCCCCATATTGGCATCAATACCGGCCGGCTGGGTTTCCTTGCCGACATCTCACCGGAAGAGATGGAAGAGACCTTCGATGAAATCTACAATAATCACTATAAGGTGGAAGAGCGTAGTGTACTGCAACTGAGGTGCGACGATGAACGCTTGATGCAATCCCCTTACGCCCTCAATGAGATAGCCGTATTGAAGCGGGACAGTTCGTCCATGATCAGTATCCACGCCGCCATCAATGGCGCTCCGTTGACCACTTATCAAGCTGACGGCCTGGTTATCTCCACACCTACCGGTTCCACCGCCTACTCACTCAGCGTCGGCGGTCCGGTCATTGTGCCCCACAGTAAAACCATCGCCATCACCCCGGTGGCTCCACACAGCCTCAACGTCCGTCCCATCGTCATTTGTGACGACTGGGAAATTACACTTGATGTGGAAAGCCGCAGCCACAACTTCTTGGTTGCCATCGACGGCCGTAGCGAGTCCTGCAAAGAAACGACCCGGTTGCACATCTCACGTGCCGACTATAGCATAAAGGTAGTGAAACGGTTCAACCATATTTTCTTTGATACCCTTCGCAATAAACTAATGTGGGGGGCGGACATCAGATAAGCCTATATCACTTCATTCACTCCAGCAGGATAACCTATTCACTCCAGCAGGATAACTTATTTACCTCAGTGGGGAACTCCATTTACCCCAGGATGTAACTACCTTTACCCCGATATGTAACGGCCTTTACCCCGGTGTGTAACGGCCTTTACCCCGGTGTGTAAAGAGTCTTTCCCCGGCATGTAACGTCTTTTACATAAGGATGTAACAACGCTGTAAATGTAATGTATTGACAATAAGTTCCTAAACCCATCCATCAGTTACCACTTCTTATACTGCAAATGACTATTTCTGCCATCCTCCTTCATCGTGGAATATAGAATTAAATAAATCAATCACACAAAGTAATTATTTTCAAGCAAAAAACTTTTAAATTAAATAATAAAAACACCCACCTTTGTAAGTTCATTCTTTCAGAGTCTATGTGGAATAGTACTTTACTATACAAAGACACTACCATTCAGAATGCGTAAATGTAAGATGAATCAATATGCAGAAAGAAAATGATACTTTATTGGTAGCCAAGTTGAGAGAAGGCAATAAATTTGCCTTTGAAGCATTGTACGAAAAATACAGTGCCAGGCTGTACAACACCATCGTCCTTCTCGTATATGACAAATCATTAGCCAAAGACATCACCCAAAGCAGCTTCATGACGATATGGGAAAAACGCAGTAATCTGGATACCGAGAAAAGTTTTCCGGCATATCTATGCACCATCGCACGCAACATGGTATACAAAGAAACCGAACGAAGATTATTACACAACAAATTTGTAGAAAACAAGCTGAAAACAGAAGCAGAGGCTATCGAGGAAGATACGATGGATATGGACGTCTCCATCATTGAAAAACAGATAGAGCAACTTCTGCAAAGCCTGCCAGAAGTTTCACGGGAAGTCTTTCAGCTGAAAAGAGCAGGAAAACTGTCCAACAAGGAAATCGCCTCACAGCTAGATTTGACGGAACGTGCCGTAGAGGCTCATTTCTACCGTACTATGAAACTACTGAAAGAAGAATTACGCAAATTCATCATGCTTTTCCTCTCCTTCTACTTTCTAAATAATTGTTAAAGCACGAAAATCCGTGAGTGTTTTGGCAGGCATACAGATATATACTACAGAACATGGATAAAAAAGACAGTCATATTGAACTTTTGGATCGTTTCTTTCGAGGACTGACCAGCCCTGAAGAAGATGTACAGTTGAAATCATGGATTAAGCGACCGGATTTTCAACAGAAATTTTCCGCATACTATCAGCAATGCTGGGCACTGGCTCCGGACACGATGGACAAAGCCGTACAAAATGAAATGTTCACCGAACTTTTAAGCCAGATAGACGCAAGTTCCACCACGAAACGAAGGTCCTGAAAACAAGGAACCGTTTCCTGCGTCAGATTGGGCGCTATGCTGCAGTTGCCTGCATCATATTGGCAGTGGGAAGCGGAGCCTATTATGCAGGATCAAACGACCGGCCGATGACGCCAATACAGAAGTCACCATGTCCGTATCCAACGGGCAGAAGGCCGACATCATTTTGGCCGACGGCACAAAGGTCTACATCAATTCTGATTCAAGAATTGTATATGACAACACTTACAACAAGAAAACACGTATGGTCTCCCTGGAAGGAGAGGCCTATTTTGAAGTTGCAAAGGACAAGGAAAAGCCTTTCATCGTGAAAGCAAATGGCATCAATGTACAAGCGTTAGGTACAAGCTTCAATATACGTGCACATAAAGACGATAAATCAGTAGCTGTAATCCTGATAAGTGGAAAGGTTAAAGTAGACGACGGCAGACACGAGGCATATATGAAGCCAAACGAAAGGCTCGTTTGCAACCTGACCAATGGACAGTTCGAAAAAAGCGAGCTTCATCCTAATGCAAGTTATTTGCTATGGAGAAGCAATGAACTAGCGTTCTACGGTGAATCTTTTGAAGAAATTTGTACCATGCTTACACGAATGTATAATTGCAAATTTATATTCAAAAACGAGAAAGTAAAACAATATACTTATCACGGCATCATCAAGAATAGCAGTTTGAATAATGTATTAGAATACATCAGCCAAGCTGGCGGCATTAATTACAAAATAAAATCTGATAATACGATCGTAATATATTAGTAGTGTTTAATAAACTCTTTATGTTAACTTAAAAAGGAAAATATGGAATAGATTTTATAAACTTTTTACTTCATCAAACACAACTGCCAGCTTTCGGCAGCAAAATAAAATTCTAGTTTAAACATTCACGAGAAATTCGTCATAAGTTACTCTAATATCTTATTAGAGCAGGTCTTTGGTACGCCTTTCTCAAAATAAAAAACAATTAATCTAATATTATTAGACATGAGACAAAACAAAATGATTATGCGGTCTTTAGTACTGCTGGGTGCCCTGTTTTTCTGGGGAAACAGCTTCGCCCAAATCAGTTTATCTGTAAACAAGCAGACCATCAAGCAGATTATACCGCAAATTGAAAAAGCTAGCGGTTATAACGTATTCTACACAGACAAACTTCCCAATCTTGAAACAAAAAAGGATTTAAATGTATCAAATGCTTCACTTGAGGCCGTATTGAAAGAATTATTTAAAAGGAACGAAAATCTCCTTTGAAATAAAAGCAAACAAGCAGATTTTGCTGTTCCAGCAAACCAACAAATCTGTAGGTGCTAAAAAGAAAGTAACCGGTAGAATCGTAGACGAAAATGATGAGCCGCTTATCGGAGCTTCCGTTATTATCAAAGGCTCTACACAAGGAACAATAACCAACATTGACGGTGAATATACATTGGAAGATGTGCCGGAGAAAGCTACTCTAACCGTTTCTTACGTAGGCTATATACCGGCATCTGTTGCTGTCAACGGTAAAAACGCAATCAATGTAGTGCTGCAAGAAGATTCAAAGACTTTGGAAGAAGTTGTTGTTATCGGTTATGGTACCGTAAAAAAGAAAGACTTGACCGGTGCAGTAGGTTCTGTGGGAGGTGCAGAAGTAGCCGCCCGTAAAACAACTTCCCTTTCCACCGCTTTGCAAGGAACCATCCCAGGGTTAATGGTAACCCGTAACAATAATGCGCCTGGTGCAAATGCAGACAAGATATATGTACGTGGTATCACAACCATCGGGAATTCAGATCCTCTGGTTATCGTTGATGGAGTGCCTGGTGACATCAATTCAGTAAATGCCAACGACGTTGAGAGCATTTCTGTATTGAAAGATGCTGCTTCCGCTGCTATCTATGGTTCTCGTGCCGCTGCCGGCGTTATTCTTGTCACCACCAAAAGAGCCAGTGACAAGGAACTGTCATTGACCTATAACGGTGAATTCGGTTGGGAAATACCTACCGCAGAGCCTGAGGTTGTAGGCGTGCAACGTTTTCTGGAAATGGCTAATGAATTACGATATACAGATAATCCGGACGGTGGCAAATACCAAGCCTATTCAGAAGACCAAGTTAATAACTGGGTGAAAAACAATGCAACCAATCCCAACCAGTATCCTATAACCGACTGGCAAGATCTGATTCTTGAGAAATCCGCAACCCGTCAAAGTCACAGTATCCACCTTTCAGGCGGTAGCAAGGTTGTTAAGACCAAAGCATCCTTGGCGTATGATGAAGTAGGCGGTCTGTACGGTGACCGTTATTTCCAACGCTATACATTACGTGTAAACAATGACTTCAACATTACCCAAAAGTTAAGTGCTACATTGGACTTCAATGTTAAGCGCACTAAACACCACATGCCGCAATTCACTCCATTCGGATGATGCGCTACATGCCTGCTATTTATGCAGGAGTATGGGATGACGGCCGTATAGCTGAAGGCAAATCGGGAGCCAACCCTTATGGATTGATGAAATTGGGTGGTACAACAGAAAAATGGTACACAGCATTGGGCGGTAAAGCATCTATTGATTTCAAGCTTTTGACGGATTTAAAATTTCAGCAATCGTTGCTCCTCGCTTTAATTACGACAAGTTCAAAACATTCAAGAAAGCAGCCAGCTATACATTGGCAGATGATCCCAATACAATAGGGGGATACTTAGACAACAGCGGACTATACAACACAACCAAACTCTCAGAAACCCGCAATGACAGCTACAATGTCACTACACAATTAATAGCAAACTATGCAAAGAAGTTTGCCGGAAAACATGACATCAACCTTATGGCAGGTTACGAAAACTATTACGAATATATTGAAGAATTAGGTGCTGACAGAGACGGCTACGTTCTCACGAACTTTCCATACCTCAATAATGGACCTAAAGATTTAATTGGCAACTCTGGAAAAGGAAAAGAGTACGCTTATCGTTCCTACTTCGGACGTGTCATGTACAGCTATGCCGACAGATATTTATTCCAGGCTAATATACGTCATGACGGCTCATCACGTTTTGCAAAGAAACACAGATGGGGTACATTCCCTTCCTTCTCTGCCGGTTGGGTACTCAGCGAAGAAAATTTCATGAAGAATCTTAATTGGGACTGGCTGTCATTCTTGAAGATTAGAGCTACATGGGGAGCATTGGGTAATGAACGTATTGGCGATTTTCCATATATGTCAACCATTGCATTTGGGAACACTATTTTCTATCAAAACAACGGTATTTATTTTGACCAAACTGCATCTCAACAGAAATATGCCATTGAAAATGTAACATGGGAGAAAACTGAATCTACAGACATTGGGTTAGACATTTCTTTCTTGAACAACCGCTTACGTGTGAACGGTGACTATTACTGGAAAAATACTAAAGACATGCTATTAGCAATGGCTATCCCTGATTTTCTAGGATTCTCTGACCCAGACGTCAATGCCGGCAAAATGTCAACCAAAGGTTATGAATTGAATGTCAGCTGGAATGACCACATCGGTGACTTCAGCTACGGAATAGCCATTAACTTCTCTGACTTCACCTCCAAAATGGGGGATTTACAAGGAACCCAATTCCTCGGTGACAAAGTTAAAATGGAAGGCAGTGAATTCAATGAGTGGTATGGCTATGTTAGCGATGGTCTTTTCCTGACAGAAGAAGACTTAAAGAATTCTCCCAAAATCAATGATAAGAACACTCAATTGGGCGATATTAAATACAAAGACATATCTGGTCCTGACGGTGTACCCGACGGAAAGATTTCTCCTGAATATGACCGAGTATTACTAGGCAGCTCATTACCCCATTTCCTATATGGTGGTAATATCAATTTGGGCTACAAAAATTTTGACCTTTCATTGGCATTCCAAGGTGTCGGAAAACAAAATGCACGCTTGGCAAGAGAATGGTAGAACCATTCCGTAACAATTACGGAAATTTCCCCGCCATCATTGATGGAAACTATTGGAGTCCTTATAATACGGACGAACAAAACGCAGTTGCCAAATATCCTCGTCTAACCCATGTAAACAAAAGTTCCAACTATGCCATGTCAGATTATTGGCTGTTCAACGGAGGTTATTTCCGTCTCAAAAATATAACTTTAGGCTATACATTCCCTAAAGAATGGATGAACGCAATAGGTATCAAGGTGCACGCATTTATGCCAGTGCTTCCGATCTATTCTGTTTGAGCAAATATCCGAAAGGATGGGACCCTGAAATGGGAGTAAGTGAA
>ENA-OQCP01000758-OQCP01000758.1-human-gut-metagenome-genome-assembly--contig:-NODE-758-length-13734-cov-1.742706_pt1 | contig 13734 bp, 19 predicted proteins | sample MGYA00242760_ERZ504583 | MGnify/ENA primary metagenome ERZ504583 (study PRJEB26092, sample SAMD00036308) | human gut metagenome | host: Homo sapiens | study: EMG produced TPA metagenomics assembly of...
ATAAAATCGCTATTTCCAATATATATCTTCTACTTTTTTTGCTATGATATAATTAATAGTTATGAAATAAATCACAAAAATGACATATTCTTAAGAAGATTAATTAATACAAAAAAATAAAATTCTAGGAGGCTTTTTTATGAATATATCTGTTCTTGGCTGTGGTCGTTGGGCAAGCTTTCATGCTTGGTATGCCAATCATATTGGTCATAATGTAAAAATCTGGGGTAGAGAAGGCTCTAAACATCTAGAACAACTACAAACTACACATCAAAATGAATACCTTAGTCTATCTCCTGATATTACTTATACAAATGATTTGAAACTCGCATTAAATTTTGCTGATACAATCATCATCTCCATCAGCTCTCAGCAATTGCGAAACCTAGCTAAGGAAATCAAAAAGACTGATTTATATATGCAAAAAACATTTATTCTATGTATGAAAGGTCTTGAAATTTCAACAGGAAAGCGTCTATCTGAAGTATTCACTGAAGAAATTGGCGAAGATTGCAATGTAGGTGTTTGGGTCGGTCCTGGTCATGTTCAAGATTTCTTAAAAGGCATTCCTAATTGCATGGTCATTTCAGCCAAAAATACAGATATCAGTAAACATATTATCAATATTTTTAGCAGTGATTTAATTCGTTTTTACTATAGCGAAGATTTAATCGGCACAGAAATTGGAGCTGCTGCCAAAAATGTAGTAGGTATTGCTGCCGGTATGCTCGACGGTATGCACTACACTAGCTTAAAAGGCGCTCTAATGGCACGCGGTACTTATGAATTATCCAATTTGATCAAAGCTTTAGGCGGAAATAATATGACAGTATATGGTCTTAGCCATCTTGGAGATTATGAAGCTACTTTATTTTCAGCATATAGCAATAACCGTTGTTTCGGTGAAGATTTTGTCTTAAACAAACCATTCAGCAAATTAGCCGAAGGTATTTACACTATGCAAGCTCTCTTAAAACTTGCTGATAAACATCATATAGAATTACCAATTTGCGCTGTCATCAATGAAATTGTAATCAATCATAAAAATCCTAAAGAAGAATTATTAAATTTATTCATGCGACCTTTAAAGGCTGAATAATACAGGTGGTGAAGCTATGTCAACATTTGCTATTACTTTAAAAAAATTACTTCAAGAAAAAAACATGAAACAAACTGAACTAGCACGTTTAACTAAAATTAATAAATCTTCTATCAGCGAATACTTATCGGGAAATTATCAGCCCAAATATAAAAATATCCTAAAAATAGCTGAAGTCTTAAATGTATCTCCAAATATTTTCTTGGAAGATACTTCTAGCGAAGAAAATATTAAACGACTTCCTATCTTAGGCAAAATCGCTGCTGGTATTCCCATCTTAGCTCAAGAAAATATTGAAGGTTATTTGCCTTATGATGATAATGATGCTGATTTTTGTCTACGTATCCATGGTGATAGCATGATTAACGCTCGCATCAATGATGGTGATATCGTTTTATCAAACAACAATCAACTGTAGAAAATGGAGAAATCGCTGCTGTCTTAGTCAATGATAGTGCTACCTTAAAGCGTGTTTATTTCGTAGATGATACAGTGCAACTGCGCTCTGAAAATCCTAAATATAAACCAATGGTTTTCTCTAAAAATAATTGCGATAATTTCCGCATACTAGGAAAAGCTATCGCTTTATACACTAAATTTTAAATAAAAAAGATGCTTTGAGAATATGTATCTCAAAGCATCTTTTTTTATTTCATCAAAATAGATTAAATTACAATATATTAATCAACCATTTTCATGCCACATTCTTCCATGAGTTTCTTGGCTTCTACATATTGAGCTATACCTTGAGCTACTTTTTGAGCATCTTTCATAGCTACAACTACAGTAGCTGGTCCATTAACTACATCTCCACCAGAGAAAACTCCATGTCGCATAGTCATACCATATGGTTTTTCACGAGTTTTTACAAATCCATTTTCATCTACATCAATACCGCTTGTAGAATCTACAATTCTGCTAGCAGGTTTTTGTCCTATAGCAATGATTATTTTATTTGCAGAGAAATATTCACGTCCATCTGTATCTACGACTTTGTCTAATGCTTCATCAAATTCACGTACCGAACATTTTATACCTGTTACTGCATCTTCTCCTGTGATTTCTACAGGACCTCTTAAAGCGTGTATTTCTACGCCTTCTTCTTTAGCTGCATCTATTTCAGATTTTAAAGCTGCCATATCTTCTTCACGACGACGATTTACAACTTTACAGATTTTTGCACCGCAACGCATAGCTGTACGAGCAGCGTCCATAGCAGTATTACCACCGCCAATTACCACTACTTCATCGCCTTCTTTGATTGGCACTTCATTAGGGTCAACGCTATTGCTATTGGATAATTCCACCATCTGCAAGAAATATGTTGCTTGAATTACTCCTTTTAATTTAGCACCATCTATTGGTAAAGATTTAGATAAAGCATTACCAGTACCGATAAAAATAGCATCAAAGCCCTGATTAAATAATTCATCTACTGTAATTTCTGTGCCTACCATGATATTTAATTTAAAATCTACGCCTAATTTTTTAATGCGTTTTACTTCACGACGAACTACTTGTTTTGGTAAGCGAAATTCAGGAATACCGTACATCAATACTCCACCAGCTTCTGGCTGAGAATCAAATACTGTTACCTTAAATCCCATTTTAGCTAAATCCCCAGCTACTGTAAGACCAGCAGGACCTGAACCAATTACTGCAATATTTCCAGGCTGAGATTTCGCTACATTTGGAGCTACTAATTCAAGTTCTCCATCCATGTCAGCAATGAATCGCTCTAATTTACCAATTTTTATTCCTTGACCTTTACGTCCCAAAATACAAGAACCTTCACACTGACGTTCATGCGGGCAAACTCTACCACAAACTGCTGGTAAATTACTACGCTGAGCAATAATCATACTAGCCTTACCTAAATCGCCATGCGATAATGCATCTATAAATTCTGGAATATTATTACTAATTGGGCACCCCGTACGACACATTGGCTTTTTACAGTTCAAGCAACGTTTTGCTTCAACAATAGCTTCTCTAAGCGTATAGCCATTTGTCTCGTATCCTACATCAGCTGTATTTGACATATAATTCACCTCTATGGTTTTAGTACTAAATTATTTATATTAATTATATCATTAAATCAAACTAATATACAATTATTTTAACAAAAAAGCCATCAGTTATAAGAACTAATAGCTTTTCTTCGTGAAATTTATATTTTATTTTTAACGTTTTTCAATATTTTTAACTTCTAATTCGATACCGCCATGCCAATCTTTATCTACTTCAGCATAAATGCGTACAGGTGTATCCATGGATAATTGATACCATATATCATCATCAACTTCTACTGTCATAGAATTTCCTTCATTATCAGTAAATGTATATAAATCTTTGTAGATATGTTCAGTGAATTCGCCATCTACTAATACACGTTGTTCGTCCCAACCGTTAGCTTTAATATCTGCAATTGTCGTTACTTGAGCACTATTGTGGTGCTTAGCTGCGAATACGACAGCTGTACCTAAAACAAAAACAGTTACTAAACTCAATACTACCGCTAACATTTTTTTCATATTATCACTCCTATATATTTATTAAAAATAAAATCCTTATTTATTATTTTTATCAGGTAAATAAACTCCAATATTTTACACTTATATAATAAACAATTATTATTAAAGAATAATTATATCCGAATTAAAATTAGATTAAAAATAGACGCTAGGACTTTTTATTTACTAAAAAAAATGGTTTTATATATGTAAGAAGTATTTTTAGGAGGAATTTTTATGAGCAAAATTTTAATTGTAGAAGATGAACACCGCATTGCTCGTTTTTTACAAATGGAACTAGAGCATGAAGGTTTTTCAACAGCCAGTGAGAGTAATGGGCTACGAGCATATGAGCGTATTATTCAGGAAGATTATGATTTAGTCTTACTAGATATTATGCTACCAGATATGGACGGATTGACCATCTGTCAAAATGTGCGCAAATTATCCGATATCCCTATCATCATGCTCACAGCAAAAGACGAAATAAATGATAAAGTAACAGGTCTTGATATCGGTGCTGATGACTATATCACTAAGCCATTTGCTATTCAAGAGCTCCTAGCTAGAATACGTGCTACCCTTCGCAAGCATAATAATTCTACTACTAAACCTGCAGAAGAACCTTCTGTATTCAAATTTAAAAATATCCATGTATATCTTGACCGTCATGAAGTAAAAGTTCATAACCAATTAGTTGAACTCACTAAAAAAGAATATGATTTACTTTTATATTTATTACACAATCATGACCATGTTTTATCTAGAGAGCAAATCCTCCAATCCATCTGGGGTTATGAATATATGGGTGATACCAATGTAGTCGATGTTTATATTGCTATTTACGCGCCAAAATTGATGATTATTTCAATGAAAAATACATTCATACAGTAAGAGGCATCGGCTATGTTATCAAAACTTAAAACTTATTTAAATATGTGTATTCATCCTCGTTTAAAATATATGCCTATTTCCCTAAAATTAGCGTTTATCTACAGCATCATGCTCTGCTTAATTTTAATTGTAACTTTAAGCAGTACCTTGATTGGCATACATTACGTTCTCTTTCACGAAGCTGAAGTATCCATCAATTTATCTGCTAATTATGTAGAGAAAAAAGCTAATAATGAAACAGTGCCAGAATTACTACAAGATGTGAAAAGTTCTGCCTTATCCCTGGCGTTGTCATGCGTGTAACAGATAGCAATAATAATATAGTTTATGATAGTTTGCCAATGTATATATCTATCAATCACGTTCAGGACTCACTTGCTAGACAAGAAAAACATCCTCAAATTGAAGATTACATTCGCAACGCTCTTTTACCTTCAGATTTAAAATTTGTCAATTTTAAACATTTTTGGATTTTCTATACGCAAAGAACTATTGTCAAAAATGATGAAACGTATACACTTCATTTCTTGCGAACGATTACAGCAGAAAAAGTATTTTTAGAAGAATTATCCGAAACTATTTTTTATGCTGGCATTGCAGGGGTAATAATCTCCATTATCTGCGGTTTTCTCCTCAGTAGAAGATTATTAAAACCATTAAGAGATATTACCACAACTGTAAAAAATATTGAAATTCAAGATTTAAATCAACGCATCAAAGTACAGCCAACTAGAGATGAATTAGAAGAACTTTCTAATACCTTTAATTTGATGTTAGAACGTTTACAAAAAGGTTTTGAAACAACAGCGTCAATTCGTATCTGATGCCTCCCATGAGCTTCGCACTCCTGCCACTGTAATTTGCGGTTATTCAGATATGCTTCGCTCGTTGGGGTAAAGATGATCCACAAACTGCTGATGAATGCATCACAGCTATTCATTCTGAAGCCATCAATATGCAACGTTTGATTGAAAAGCTCTTATTCTTGGCTAGAGCAGACCAAAAAACGCAAGTATTGCATAAAGAGTCATTGAATTTAAAACCTTTAATTGCCGATATTGCCAAAGATACGCAATTAATAGCTCCTCAACATACTATAACTTGCACTCATAATGATGATGGATATATCTTTGCTGATGAATTAGTGATGCGTCAAATGCTTCGTATCTTTTTAGATAATAGTATAAAATACACGCCAGATGGCGGAAAAATCACCATTCCTCAGAAAATAAAGTCAAACATATGATTGTAAAAATCTCAGATACTGGTATCGGTATCGCTAAAGATAAACAAGATAAAATCTTTGAGCGCTTTTATCGCGTAGATAGTGCTAGAACAAGAAACGGTGTCGGTGGTACAGGTCTTGGTCTTTCCATTGCCAAATGGATAGCTGATGCCCATGATATTGAAATCAGATTATCTAGCAAATTAAATAAAGGAACAACAATTATTTTAATCATTCCTAAAGATAACTAAAAAAAGCACCTTAGGTTTAAATTTATGAGCTTAAGGTGCTTTTTCGTATTTTATTTATAAAATTTTAATCAGTATCTAGCTTGTCCGTTGATAAAAGAAATCATTGTTTTAGCTGGCAAAGTTACCATTGTACCATCTGGTTGTTGCCAAGAAATAGCTTTTTTCAATACTCCAGAAGTTACATATCCTTCTTTAGAAAAGCTTATATCTTTACCACCTGCAAATTCTACAAATCCAGCCATTTCATCGCCAGCTAAACCTGTTTAAAACCATATGTCTTAAAAGAGCGTCATCTCTCAAGCGACCATTTTTCACTGAACCATCAGGATAAAAACCTAATTCATATTGGTCTTCAAATGTAATCAGACCATATTTATCTTTATTCACACTCACAGTTACTTCTTCATCAATAGTACCAGATAATACAGTACCATCGGTCGCAAAAGTTACAGGCTTATTGCCTTTATAGCGTATATGAGCATAAGTTGGGAAAGGAATAGAAACACTTGTAAACGGATGGAAAATACGAGGATAGAAAATGCTATTATTACTTTCCTCATAATAATCATTGATTACATTTCTCCAGCCAGTAGGACGAAGTGCAATATCGCGATTTAATACACCTGTTATCACTTCATTATTCTCATTTAATTCCACTACTGTACCTTTTTTGAATTTCAAATCATCATTTGCCACGCTAAAACCTTGAGGAACTAATACTTTTGTCTTATCTAAAGTCATAGTTTTTGCCTCTGCCATAGACATAGATAATCCACAACATAATAAACCTACTGCTAAAAATACTTTTAATTTTTTCATTTTATCACCTCTTATATTTAATATGACAAAAGCTCATCAAAATTGATGAGCTTTTATTTATCTTATTATTTTAGCACTAATATTATTCTGGTTTTTTAATTACTTCAATGCCACCCATGTATGGACGAAGCACTTTTGGAATTACTACAGAACCATCTGCTTGCTGATAGTTTTCTAATACAGCAGCTACAGTACGTCCTACTGCAAGACCAGAACCGTTCAATGTGTGTACAAATTCAGGTTTTTGCACCTGCACTGCGACGGAATTTGATATTTGCACGGCGAGCCTGATAATCGCAAACATTAGAGCAAGAAGAAATTTCACGATAAGTATTATAGCTTGGAAGCCATACTTCGATATCGTAAGTCATAGCAGCTGTGAAACCAATATCACCTGTGCAAAGTTTTACTACATGATAAGGGATTTCTAAGAGCTGTAAAACTTCTTCTGCATTATTAACCATTTTTTCTAATTCATCATAAGATGTTTCAGGTTTAACGAATTTAATCATTTCAACTTTGTTGAACTGATGTTGACGAATAAGACCACGAGTATCGCGACCAGCACTACCTGCTTCTGCTCTAAAGCAAGCAGTATAAACGCTGTAGTATTCTGGTAATTTATCGCCATCTAAGATTTCATCTCTATGGAAGTTAGTAGCTGGAACTTCACCTGTTGGTACGAGATAATAATCTAAGCCTTCAAGTTTGAACATATCTTCAGAGAACTTAGGTAACTGACCTGTACCAGTCATGCTATCTTTATTAGCGATAAATGGTGCAAGCATTTCTGTATAGCCTTGTTTATCTACATGTAAATCCATCATGAAGTTAATCAAAGCACGTTCAAGTCTTGCGCCTAAACCTTTATAGAAAGTAAAACGTGTACCTGTAACTTTTGCAGCTCTTTCAGGATCTAAAATATCAAGGTCTGCACCGATATCCCAATGAGCTTTTGGTTCAAAATCGAATTCACGAGGAGTACCCCAACGGCGAACTTCTGGATTATCGCTATCATCTTTACCTACTGGTACAGATTCATGGCACATATTTGGAATGCGAAGTAAAATATCATGTAATTCATCTTGAACTTCACGGAGCTGTTTATCTAATTGGCTAATTTTTTCACCAACTTGACGCATTTCTAAAATCACAGCATCAGCATTTTCTTTATTTTTTTTCATTTCGCTGATTTTTTTAGAAACAGCATTTTTCTGGCTTTTTAAATTTTCTGTTTCAGCAATGATTTCACGACGTTGTTTTTCAAGTTCCATGAAACGGTCAAGATTCATTGGATTATTTCTGTTTTTTAAATTCTGTAATACTAATTCAGGGTTATCTCTGACAAATTTTATATCGAGCATTATTTTAACCTACCTTTTTTTGTAACTAAATATGTAGTAATCTTAATTTTACAACATAATCCATTAAATTAAAAGTTTACCACATAATTATTTCATTTTCTATGGATATATATTTCAAAATCCATCAATATTTATTAGTTTTTAGCTTCTGTTCCCTTGATATCATCTAATAAACTTTGATTGCCATTTATTGGTTTTACATTAGCATATCTAAACAATTGTAAAAAATATATCATGTGCTATTGGTGCTGCTACTTGACCACCATAGTACTCGCCACCAGCTGGATCATTGATGATTACAAGCACTGTGAATTGAGGGTCTTCCACTGGTCCAAAACCACAAAATGAAGCGATATAATGTCCTGGCAAATATCCGCCATTTACCATATCGATTTTCTGTGCTGTACCTGTTTTACCAGCAATATGATAACCTTCAATACTTGCTTTAGAACCACCACCTGTAGAAACTACTTGTTCTAATACAGATTTCAAAGTCTTATCCACATCAGAGTCAATACAACGGCGAACTTCTTCGCGTTCCATTTGCTGATATACTGTGCCATCAGCATTATAAATAGCCTTCACAATATGAGGTTTTAACAATACACCATCATTTGCTATAGCAGACATAGCAGTGATCATCTGTAGTGGTGTTACCGCGATACTTTGCCCAATAGAGGAAGTCGCTTACGCAGAAGCAACTATATCTTTTGGATTGAATAAAATCCCAGATTCTTCACCTGGAAGCTCAATGCCTGTACGTTCGCCAAAACCAAATTTACGAGCATAATTCATCAAGCGTTCGCCACCTAATTCCAAACCTAATTGAGCAAAACCTGTATTGATAGAATTTTTTACAACATCAAGGAATGTAACTGTACCAAAGCTATCACCACTCCAGTTTTGAATAGTTCTACCTGAAACTTCAATAGTTCCTGGATCAACAAAAATATCTGTTGGCGATACTAATTTTTCCTGAAAACCAGCAGCTGCTACGATAGATTTAAATGTAGAGCCTGGTTCATAGATATCTGATACAGCTCTATTTTTCCAAACATTAGGATCGTATTTATGGAAATTATTTGGGTCATATGATGGTCGAGATGCCATAGCCAAGATATCGCCATTTTTCGGGTTCATTACTATAGCTGTTACTGATTCAGCACCATGATCCATCATCGCCTTATCCAAAGCTTTCTCAATGATAAATTGATACTGTGCATTGATAGTCAACTGGATATTTTTACAATTAGCATCTACAGGTGAATTCTTCAAAAATACAGAGTCCATAATCGGTCTAGCCAAAGCATCTGTAAAAATAGAAGAAGTTTGTTCTTCACCTTTTATCATGCCATCAAATTGTTGCTCAATACCATCTAAACCTTTATCATCTGTACCCACAAAGCCGATTACATTGGCAGCTAACATATCATTTGGATAATATCTTTTACTTTCTTGAATAAAACCAAGACAAGCCCTATATTCAGGCTTTTCCTTCATTAAATTTTTCAAAGCCTTCGTTTCTTCCGGTTCCATCTGTCTTTTTACCCAAACGAAACCACCACCTTGAGCGATATCATCTAAAATATCTTTTTCGGTAAGTCCAATCAAAGGAGCTACATCTCTTGCCGTTTGTTCTGGATCTTCCACATGATTAGGATCAATATATAAAGAGCTAACCATTGTACTTATCGCCAGCTCTTTCATTTCCGCATCATAGATAGTACCACGAGGCACATGAAGCACAGATGACTCTTGAACTTGCGATTCCAAGCGAGATAACATTTCATCTCCACGAACTATTTGCACCCAAGCATATCTACCATGACGCCAATAATAAAAACGAGCAATCCTATGAATAAATAAATTATATGCATTTGCACTTTATTTACTTTTTTTTACTATTTTTTTATTTTGTCCACTATTTTTATCCATATCTTCTTAGCCTAAAGACCTACGATAAAATACCTCACTTTCCTTAAACATAACTCTAATTATATCAAATTTTACTATAAAGATATATTTCTAACCTTGAATTATCTAAAAATTATTTCATAGGCAAACAATCCATTTAATGATAAAATATTAATTGTATATAAGTATACATATTTACATTTACTAAAATCTATTGAGGTGAGTTTTATGAAAGTAATTAAAACAACTAATGCACCTGGTGCTGTAGGACCTTATTCCCAAGCTATCGAAATCGACAATCTTGTTTTCGCTTCTGGTCAAATCGCTTTAAACCCTGCTACTGGCGAAATGGCTGAAGGTATCGAAGCTCAAGCTCATCAAGCTTTAAAAAAATGCTCAAGCAGTAATCAACGCTTCTGGCGCAAAATGGGAAAATGTAATCAAAACAACTGTATTCATCACAAATATTGATGATTTTGCTAAAGTAAATGAAATCTATGCCACTTACTTTACACAACCATATCCTGCTCGCTCCTGTGTAGAAGTAAGTAAATTACCAAAAGGTGCCTTGATTGAAATAGAAGTAATCGCTAAAAAATAAGCTTTAACTTAAAAATAGGAATGATACAAAAATATCATTCCTATTTTTTATGCCAAATTATATTCTTTTATTAATTTAGCAAGTAACGCTCTACAAGCTTTATCTACATCTTCATACGTTTCATCAAAATTATCTGTATACCATGGGTCTTTTACATCACGATTTTCACCGACAAAAGACATCATTTTATATACTTTATGCTCCGTATCTTCACCGATAATATAACTTAGATTGCGTAAATTATTATTATCCATCACAATAATATAATCATACATATCATAATCTTGTTTTGTTATCTGCACAGCTTTGCGCTTGCTAAATGGAATATTCATTTCACGAAGTTTTGCTTTTGTACCATAGTGAGTATCACATCCAATTTCTTCACGACTTGTAGCTGAAGAATTAATTATAAATTTATCGGCTAAACCCGCTTTTCGCACTAAATCTTTCATCACAAATTCAGCCATAGTTGAACGACAGATATTACCATGACATACAAACATTATCTTTATCAAAATTCTCATCTCCTTATAAATTTATATTATTTTACTCTTTATTAGCTAGTATATATCTTCTGTTTTTTCGTTCTCCTTCTTCTAATAATAAGCCTTCTTTTACCATCTCTTTTAAAAATCGTTTAGTAGTTGATTCTGCTAAAACTAAAATTTGCCGTGCTTCCATATTTGATATAGATCCATGTTCTTCTACATACTTAATAATCAAGTTTTCTCTATCAAATTTTTTTCTTTGTTTACTTGTTATTATTAAATTTTTATCGGCTCCTCTACATAAATTTTTCCTTATTTCCTTAAATTCTAATTTAGTTAAAATAAAATAATTGTATTATCTTTGCTTAGTGGCTCCATAACTTTTGCATATTCAGCTATAGCCGACAATTCAATATTATTATTGCTTATAAAAATCTGTATTGGCTTACTAGAAAAGATATTTTTTATCTCCGCTTGAAGTTCTTCAAATACTTTTTCCACCTGTATCCGTTCAGTTTTCTAAATCCATTTTAGGTTTAAAAAATAAATATACTAATTTAACTGGTATATCTTTATCTTTTTGCGAAGCAATTCCCCAAAGATGACATAAAAACTGTTTGATATCAAATCTTATCTTTGTCTTTGCAATACCAAAATCACATAATTCTATTTTAAACTCATCTATATCTGAACACTTTGCATAAGAAAAACCAAAATCATTTTCTTGTCCATAAAGCAAATTCCAATATCTTTTCTTCAAATAAATTGAGTGCTGACTAAAAATCTCATGACATTTCACTTCAAAATAAATATTTGCCTTAGGGATATAAGCATCTAAATTAGCAGTTGTATTAACACCTTTTATTCGACAACTATGCTCAAAAATTATATCTTCACTATTGTTAAATTGCTTATATCCATCTCTTAAAGCCAAATAACAAAATCTTGAAGATGAAGCAACGCTTGCCATCTTTGGTGGCATATTTCTTTTCTCTTTCAATTCGCTTCCTTTACCATGATTATACTGATTATAAAATTTATTATATTTACCATTTTGCATTTTAGAAATAAATTTATTATAAGCTTCTTTATTATAGTAAATATCATAAGACTTATCTTCTATTTCATAACCAAAACAATCATTGCCAATTACATCAACCAAATTCTTTTTTATAAAATAATCAAATTCACTTTTGCTAATCACTACAAACACTCCAGCAAAGCATAACATTCATTTTTATAATTAGTTTAACAAAATTTAAACAAATATATTATTTAACTTCTTATAAATTTATATACTTAAAAACTATTTTATTCATTTTTATAATTAATCTTATAATAAAAAATTATTATTTTTAAATCTTATATTATAAACTATATAATTAATAAGTTTAATTTATCTAATTCTATGATACACTAAAAAACAAAAGTTATCTTAAGGAGAATACATTATGAATAAGATAATGAATATTATTTCATCAGAAACACATGGTAAAAGTTTTAAAACATTTAAGTATTGTTTTGATGGAATAGAAGTCCCTACTTTAAGCTATGATGATCATAAAGATATTACATGGGAAGACTACGGTGAAACAGAAGTTATTACTCAAGCTAAAAATCTAAAAACATTTGCTGACTTATTAAAAAATGAACAGCCTTTATTTAAATTTTTCTTAGATGGATCTCGTCGAGCTTTTAAAGTAGATGATATATCTTATAATCAACAAGTATTTCCTGTAATTGCGGGACAAATAGGCGTAGGATGTTGTTCTAGAAATAATAAATTTCTAAAAACAGAAGATTTTATTAAAAAAAATATTATAGTTTTACCAGATATTGCTAATCAAGATGACTGGAATAAAGAAGTATTTTGGGGGAATTTATGTAAAAAAATAAATGATAATATTCCTAATAAAAAAATCTCAATTTCAAATATAAAATCATATAAATACATAAAAAATGAAACCGAGAATTTAGAAAATAAAGGTATAGCTGTAATACAGGATTTTATGATTGAAAATGAAATATTGATGGTAAATAAATTAGTAAAAACTAATAAAATAAACTATGACAATTACTTATTAAAAGATGGTTCACTTGAATATAGGTAGATAATATAAAAGATCCTAGAAAATTACGTTTTTTCGCCAATACTTTTAATTATGTTGTTGGAGCTTCAAAATCATTTAATCCCGAAAATTGTAGATAAGCGTGGTAAAAATAATTCTAATATGATAGCTGATTTACCTTTATATTCAAGAACTCCTGTAAATTTATATACATCAACAAGACTTAAAGGTATGCGTTATGCTGTTTGGTATGTAAGAATTAGAGATAAAAAATACACAACAAATGCTTTTGATGGAATTCTTAAATTAGAAAAAATCTTAGTTTTAAATGATAGTAATGAACATCAATTTAGATACTGAAGAAGTAGATTTAATAACTGCTAACATAATTAATGAAAGAAATCCTGTTTGTTATGGTAGTGATTTTAGATGGGCAAATCATTTATATCCAATTTATATAACTGAAAAATTTATAAAAAGTAAATATCTTAGTAATA
>ENA-OQCP01000760-OQCP01000760.1-human-gut-metagenome-genome-assembly--contig:-NODE-760-length-13726-cov-6.926906_pt1 | contig 13726 bp, 14 predicted proteins | sample MGYA00242760_ERZ504583 | MGnify/ENA primary metagenome ERZ504583 (study PRJEB26092, sample SAMD00036308) | human gut metagenome | host: Homo sapiens | study: EMG produced TPA metagenomics assembly of...
GGGGGATCCAGTTTGGCATTCTTACCACTCCTTCATTATCTAACATCACAGGACATTATAAGACCTCTTTTTGAAAGTTACAAGCCAAAGAGAAAAACTTTTTATTGCTTTTTAAGGGACGAAGGCCAGCCGCTAAAGTAGAGATAAACGAAGAGCGGATATGGTTGTTTTTATTATTTTTGCTTTTCTGAAATAGATTCCTTTTATAATATTATTCAATAAATATCATCATCAAAAGTTCAAAGGATTGAAGACAAAAAGGTCAGAAAGTCACTGACTGTAAGACAAAAAACGGAACTGTTGCATTAATGAAATTCATTTTCAACTGCTGCAACAGTCCCATTTATAACATTTACAATCCGTTATTATTCTTTCTCGTCCTTTGCCTCTACATATCCACATGTCTCCTGGCTGCAGACAAGCTTATTCCCCTTTTCCACCATATAGCTTCCACATTTCGGGCATTTCTTTGCTGATGGTTTCTGCCAGGACATGAAATCACAATCCGGATTATCCTCACATCCGTAGTACTTACGTCCTTTTTTGGTTTTCTTAAGCACAATCTCTTTTCCACATTTCGGACATGCCACCCCGATCTTCTCAAAATATGGTTTGGTATTTTTGCATTCCGGAAATCCCGGACATGCAAGGAATCGTCCATGAGGACCATATTTGATCACCATATGTCTGCCACAGTTTTCGCAGATCACATCTGTCACTTCATCCTGAATATCAACCTTTTCAAGTTCTTCCTCTGCAGCATCTACATCCTTCTTCAGATCCGGATAGAAGTTGCTTACTACTGTCTTCCACTTTACAGTTCCTGCTGCCACACAGTCCAGAAGCCCTTCCATAGTCGCAGTGAAGTTTACATCTACAATACTCGGGAAAGCCTGTTTCATAATATTATTGACAACTTCCCCCAACTCTGTAACATACAGGTTCTTCTGTTCTTTTGCAACATAACGGCGGCTGATGATCGTTGTGATCGTCGGCGCATAGGTACTTGGACGTCCGATCCCCAGTTCTTCCATAGTCTTGACCAGAGATGCCTCTGTATAATGTGCAGGCGGCTGCGTGAAATGCTGTTCTGGTTTCAGTTCCTTAAGACTAAGCTTCATTCCTCTTTCAAGACTCTGATTAAGAACATTTCCTTTTTTCTGGTCCTCTTCATCTGTGTATACAGACATAAATCCGTCAAATATGATCTTAGAGGCAGAGACTGTAAAAATATACTGGTCTGCACCAATCTTTACAGATGTTGTTTCGTATTTTGCAGGAGCCATTCTGCTGGCCGCAAAACGTCTCCAGATAAGCTGATACAGTCTGAACTGATCTCTTGAAAGAGATTCCTTCAGTACAGCCGGTGTACGGCTGATGTCTGTAGGACGGATCGCTTCGTGAGCATCCTGGATCTTCTGTCCCTTTTTCACAGCTTTCTCAGACTTTGAAACATAATCCTCTCCGTACTGAGCAGTGATATATTCTCTTGCAGCAGCATCTGCTTCCTCTGAGATTCGGGTGGAATCTGTACGCAGATAAGAGATCACACCTACCGTTCCATTTCCTTTGATATCAATTCCTTCATACAGCTGCTGTGCCAGACGCATTGTCTTCTGTGTGGAAAAGTTTAAGGTCTTGGCTGCTTCCTGCTGTAAGGTACTTGTAGTAAAGGGAAGCGGTGCATTCTTGATCCTCTCGCCTTTCTTTACTTCATTGATCTCATATTCTTTATCTTTCAGAGAGGCCAGAAGTTTATCCATTTCCTCTTTGCTGTGGATATCCATCTTTTTATCTGTTCCATAAAACTTCGCCTGCAACGGTTTCTTCTCACCCTTCACCTGAAAATCTCCCTCCAGGCTCCAGTATTCTTCCGGAATAAACGCATTGATCTCATCTTCTCTGTCACAGATGATACGAAGCGCAACAGACTGTACGCGCCCCGCACTTAAGCCTCTCTTGACTTTTGCCCAGAGAAGCGGCTGATGGTATAACCTACCATACGGTCAAGCATACGTCTTGCCTGCTGTGCATCTACCAGATCCATATCCAGGTCTCTGGCCTGTTTGATCGATGATTTTACTGCTGTCTTGGTAATCTCGTTAAAGGTAATCCTGTGCATCTTCTTCGGATCTTCTTTTAATGCCTGCATCAGATGCCAGGAAATTGCCTCTCCCTCGCGGTCAGGGTCAGTTGCAAGATAAATCTTATCTGCTTTCTTTGCAGCCTTGCGAAGCTTTGCAAGCAGTTCTCCCTTTCCTCTGATCGTTATATATTTGGGTTCAAAATCATGCTCAACATCAATTCCGAACTGACTCTTCGGGAAATCACGACATGTCCGTTAGAAGCTTCCACATCGTAATTCGCACCGAGAAATTTCTTTATTGTTTTCACTTTTGCAGGTGATTCTACTATCACCAGATATTTCGCCATGCTACCTCTCCTAGTCGTAATCTGTTATTCTTCACAGTGTCCCTGAACGGGCACATTGCCTGACAGCGATATTGTTACATATAAAAATCGCCCTGCGCCGCAGAAACGTGAAGCACAATAATCATAAATCGTCAACTGTCTTTTACATAATAATGTCTCCCGCTCTCTCTTATGAGCCCCCGCAGTGTCAGTTCCACAAGACAGTTGCTTACCTGTGCCGGGGAAAAGCCTGTTTTTCTCACAATGTAGTCGGGATTTTTTGGTCGTAAATCGAGACAACTATACACCATATTCAAATCTCTTGCAAGTCCCAAGTTGTTTTTTTCACCGTTTTGTGTTACTTTTTCCATCGAAATCCCAAGTTCTTCCAGCATAATTTCCGGACAGTATGCAGTCCCTGCGCCGTCGTAGATCAGCTTATGGCAGCCTCTGCTGAGTTCATCTGTCACTGCCCCCGGAATCGCATAGACCATCTTTCCCTGTTCCAGTGCAAATCCCGCAGTGATCAGCGAACCGCTGTTTTCTTTTGCTTCCACTACCAGAACCGCGTCTGACAAAGCACTGATGATCCGGTTTCGCGCCGGGAAATGCCAGGAAACAGGTCCTGAACCCAGTGGACATTCACTGATGATCCCACCATTTTCCCATAAGATCCTCTCATAAAGTTTTCTGTTAGATTTCGGATAGCATACATCAACACCACTTCCAAGCACCGCAAATGTAGGCATCTTTCCTTCCAGTGCGCCTTTATGTCCTTCTGAATCAATGCCAAGTGCCATACCGCTGATAATCTGGACTCCAGCTACACTTAACGCTTTCGCATACCGGAATGCCTGCATCCTTCCATAAGGACTGCACATTCTGGCACCGATCACTGCCACCGTTCTTCTCTTAGGATCAGGAAGTCTGCCTTTTACATAAAGCTTTGCCGGCATGGAGGAATACTGCTTCATTATCTGAGGATATTCCGGATCTGATTTCTCAATACATCGTATCTGACCTGTACTGTATTCTTCTGTATGATTATTTTTCACATCAGTTCTTTCCATATAAAATACCTCACTGACCTTTATTTTATGACAGAATCTTTGTCAAATGCCCTGTACGAAAGTGCTTCTCCGATATGATGACCGGCAATCATTTCTTCCCCTTCCATATCCGCAATTGTTCTGGCTACCTTCAGGATCCTGTGATAGGATCTGGCACTGAATGCGATTTTTTCAAAGGCTCTTGCCAGAAGTCGGGATGCGCTGTCTGTAAGAGGGCAGAATTTATCGATCAGACTGCTCTTCAGCTGCCCGTTAAAATTTATTTTCTCATCTTTATACCGTTCTTCCTGGATCTTCTGTACTTTTTCCACTCTTTTTCTGATAGCAGCGGAATTTTCTCCCTTTCTTCCACAGTGAAGCTGTGAAAAAGAAACCGGCGGTACCTCAGTGCTGATATCAATCTGTCCAGAAGAGGGCGACTGATCTTTCCCATATAATGTGTGATCTCACCTGCTGTACAGGTGCATCTGTTTAAATCCGGATAATAACCGCAGGGACAGGGGTTCATCGCTGCACATAACATAAAATCCGCCGGAAAGTTGTAAGTTCCGCTTGCTCTGGCTATCTGGATCACTTTATCCTCCATGGGCTGTCGCAGAAGTTCCAGACTTGCTCTGGAAAATTCCGGCATTTCATCCAGAAAGAGTACACCTTTATGCGCAAGAGTGATTTCGCCGGGTCTGGGATTACGCCCGCCTCCTGCAATTGCCTGCGGAGTACTTGTATGATGAGGGCTGCGAAATGGTCGCTCATCAATCAGAGGATGTTCTCTTGAAAGAAGTCCTGCAATACTGTAAATTCTGGTAAGCTCCAGCTTTTCTTCAAATCCAAGCCCAGGCATGATCGTCGCAGTCTTCTGGCAAGCATGGTTTTGCCCGTTCCCGGAGGTCCGATAAGGAGAAGATTGTGAAATCCGCTTACTGCAATTTCCGCCGCTCTTTTTGCCCCTTCCTGTCCTTCAATGTCCGAAAAATCCATTCCCATATCTGTATTTATAATAGAAGGAATTTCTTCCTGTATTTCCCTCGTCAGATACGGTTCCGGATTCTTAAGGCACTCGACCAGTTCCTGTAAATTTTTTACTCCTGCTACCGGCACATCTCTGATCAGTCTTCCTTCTTTCAGATTCTCATAGGGAACTACGCAAAAACGGCTGCCCAGACTTCTTGCGCACAACACAATAGGCAAGATTCCGGATATCCCATGGATTTCTCCGTCCAGACCGATCTCCCCTGCCATCATAACTCTGCTGACAACCTGGGGCTGATCATCTCAAAAGCAGCCAACACTGCTGCTGCCACCGGTACATCAAAACCGGCTCCCTCTTTCTTCATGTCTGCAGGAGCAAAATTGACGGTAATTCTCTTTGGTGGAAACTGATAACCATTATTCTTGAGTGCTGTGCGTACCCGTTCCTGCGCTTCCTTTACCTGCGCAGAAGGAAATCCTACCATGATAAAGGAAGGAAGTCCGTTACTTACATCAGCTTCTACCTGCACAGGGCATACTTCCACCCCAAAAATTGCAGCTGATAATACACTTGCAAACAAATATAAACTCCTTTCTTCCGGCATAAATCTCCCCCGATATTTATGCTCACCAAAAAATATATAACAATTCGTTACTGTTCACTCCGTTCACAGTAACGTAGCCAAAATTCATTCCAGATTGCCTGCGGCAATGGAATTTTGGCTTGTATGTCTCGCCAAACAGCGGACGACTGAATAGTTACATCACTTAACTTGTATTGGAAATTATTTCAGAAATCAGATTAGAAAAAAGATTATTTTTATAATAGACCATTTTGCTCTGTTTTGCAACCGTTCATTTTGTTCTGTTTTATACTTTTTTCAGTACATAATCTGCGAAGGCTTTTCACAGATCATGTTTGGGAGTACACTACAAAACAGAGAGGTGAACTATATGAAATTTCAGCGTATTCAGGATTTACGTACAGATGCTGACATGTCACAGAAACAGCTCAGCGAAATTCTTCACATCAGCCAGCGTTCCTACTCTCACTATGAGACAGGTTCACGCAATATCCCGGTTGAAATGCTTATCAGACTGGCAAATTATTACGATATAAGTGTTGATTATCTGGTAGGACGCACTGATAAAAAAGAGATGAATAAATAAGTAAAATCACTTTTTTTAATATAAAAGGATTCCTGTAACTGTTTATGTTACTGAATCCTTTTATATTTTTGTATCTTTTATTCTTTTATCATAACAGTATCCACAGAAGGATGGACTTTTGCACCCTCCGCTTTTGTTTTTGTCTTAATATTCACATAAAGACGACCATTATCAAAGGTAAGATAACCCTTTGCTACATTTCCCAGCGAGTCTGTAAACGAGAATCTGGTTGCATTTCCTGCGACGGATTTCTTTACTTTTGCCTTGCAGGTGGCTGTCTTTTTCTTATTTGTCTGTGAATAAGTAAAGGTAATCGACTTCTGGCTGAGTTTTTTAATTTTGATCTTAACCCTGCCATTCTCACTGCGCCAGGTTCCCAGATAGTCCTCCGGGTTAAAAACATATGCCCTTTCCAGTACAGGTGTTGGTGTTACCGTAGGAATCGGCGTTGGGGTAGGTGTGGGTGTAGCTGCAGGTGTCGGTGTTACAGTGGGAACTCTTTCCAGTGCCGCGATTGCTTCTGCTTTTCTCTGTTCTCTGTCCACATTCTTTCTGTGTTGGAGCAGCAGAGTATCTGCCAGCATAAGCAGGATAAACAGGATAATTACAATTATCAGAAGTTTTATAAGTCTTTTTTTCTTTTTATTCCGTTTCTGTTTCCCATTGTTTGTTATCGACAAATCTGCATCTCCTCTTCTGTTTCTTGTTCGTTACTATCCGACGGTCAGACTCCTTATTCTTTTCCATCCCAGCAATAGGTACAGAGTTTACATGGTGAAATTCCAATGGAAGCTTTCAGGTCATCAAGTCTGTGGAATTTCAGTGATGTGAAATTCAGCTCCTTACGGATTTCTTCCAGCATTTCTTTATAATTTGTTGAATTTGGATCTGCATAGTCTGCCAGGACTTTATCACTGACATTCTCTCCCTCGCGTTTGGCGATCACACGTCTTGTGATCAGATCCATCTCTGATTTTGAACGTGAAAAATTCAGATATTTGCATCCATAAAGTAAAGGCGGACACGCAGGACGGATATGTACTTCTTTCGCACCATTTCTGTAAAGAAATTCCGTCGTTTCTCTTAACTGTGTTCCACGTACAATAGAATCATCAATCATCAGAAGACTCTTATCCTTGATCAGACGATGTACAGGAATCAGCTTCATTCTTGCGATAAGATTTCTCTGGCTCTGCTGTGTAGGCATAAATGATCTTGGCCAGGTTGGTGTATATTTGATAAACGGACGGGCAAAAGGCACACCGGACTGGTTCGCATATCCAATCGCATGGGCAATACCGGAATCCGGAACACCGGCTACAATATCGGGATTTACTTCTCCCTGTCTCTCCTGGCCAGCATATCACCGCAATGATAACGCATTTCTTCTACATTCACACCCTCGTATGCCGAAGTAGGATATCCGTAATATACCCAGAGGAAAGAACAGATTCGCATCTCTTCCCCTGGTTTCTGCAGGGTTTCCACACCGTCCGGAGTCACTGCAACAATTTCTCCGGGGCCCAGTTCTTTCAGGTCTTCATATCCAAGATTCAGGTATGCAAAGCTTTCAAAAGACACACAACAGGCATCTTCTTTCTTTCCCACGATCAGTGGAGTCCTTCCCAGACGGTCACGTGCTGCCAGAATCCCCTTTGGTGTCAGGATCAGCATGGTCATGGAACCTTCTATCACTTCCTGCGCATAACGGATTCCCTCAATCATGTTGTCTTTCTGATTGATCAGTGCAGCTACCATTTCTGTGGGATTTACGCTTCCTCCACTCATTTCCAGAAAATGAGTGCATCCGTTTTTAAAACAGTTGGCAATCAGTTCATCCATGTTATTGATCTTTCCAACTGTGGTAATTGCAAAGTTGCCAAGATGAGAGCGCACCAGAAGAGGCTGAGGTTCATTATCTGAAATACATCCGATTCCCAGATTTCCCTCCATCTCACCAATGTCACCATCAAATTTGGTCCTGAACGGCGCATTTTCAATGTTATGAATCACGCGGTCAAAACCACGTTTCTTATCATACACTGCCATTCCGCCTCTGCGTGTTCCCAGATGGGAATGATAATCAATTCCGAAGAAAAGGTCCAGAATGCAACTGGACTTTGATGCTACTCCAAAAATTCCACCCATTATCGTATTCTCCTTTTGTTCATCATCTTCAGGCAACTTTTATCATAATCCATTTAAAAAGATTACTATAGCCCGTTTCATAACGTTTTCCTTCACTATAACAGTTCTTATCCTGCCAAATTGCTGTAAAAACAGTTATATCACACAACACTCCCATTATATAGAATGAAAATTTAGAAGTAAAGAGTTTTAATCTTATTTCTTTTCCTTGATGATACCTGTTCTGTATGCATCCAGCAGCTGGATCAATTCCTGTATTCTCTCTTTCAGCGCATGACCTGTATCTGTATCACCCACAAGCTGGCGTCTGGACATGTAGCTGACTGCCACGCGGTTCGATACAATATCAGTCTCTCTTGCCACAGCATCTGCTTTGGACGTAAACGGTTCATGAGCAGTAAGATTCAGTCCATAGGAATTATAGATCAGCGTATATCCGGCAATTCCCGTTACTTTCTGATATGGCTTGGAAAAACCACCGTCAATCACGATAACCTTTCCATCACATTTTACAGGACTTTCTCCTTCACTCTGGTGTACCGGAACATGGCCATTGATGATATGCCCTTTTTCCGGATCCAGACCAAATTCACGAAGCATATTATCTACCACTTCTTCATTCTCCCAGAGGCGGTAATAAGCATTCTTCTTCTCTTCATGTGTAGAAGGATCCTCTATGAAATATCTTTCAAAAGTACTCATCTTGCTCTTGCCAAACAATGGTGAATTCGGAGCTGCCCAGATATACCACATAATATCTCTGCCCTTCTTCTGTTCTTCTTTTCCTACAGATAGAATGCTCTGCGCACATAGGTTTCCAGTACATCGTACAGTTCTTTTCCCTTGTAGCTTTTTCCATAAATCTGTACTTCCCGGAATGTTCCGTCCTCATTCAGAGGAATGCTTCCATGAAACAGAAGATTTCCGTTATATACTGTATAAAGCCCGCCTTTGTCAAGTAGGAGACGGATGTGGTTTTGCAGTTTTTCACAGTTTCTGAATGCAGAGGACAGTTTGTCCATAACTTCTTTTTCTCCGGCTGTAAGTTCGTATGGATGTTTCCAGTCAATAGTCGGAAAATTATTGTCGCGAAGCGGATATTCTTTTCCGTCAGGCAGTGTGATCGTCCCTTTTTCCGGATTGATCCGATGAAGAAGTGCTCTGTCTTCCATCTGGAATTCTTTATGTCTGCGCACCAGTTTACCTTCTAATTTAAACTGGATCACAGCAATAGCCTTGTGCATTTTTTTGCCCAGTTCTTCCTCAAGAACATTATAATTGGAAGCACCTTTCATGGCAATCTCGCAGGATCATCCTTATACGCCTCCATCACAAAGGTCGCCAGAGGAAGCATATTGATTCCGTATCCATCCTCAAGAATATCCAGATTTCCGTAACGGATACTGTTTCTTACCACTGTTGCAATACAGGCTTTCTGTCCTGCTGCCGCACCCATCCAGACAACATCATGGTTTCCCCACTGAATATCCAGGGAGTGATACTGCATCAGGCGATCCATAATGAAATGTGGAGCAGGACCTCTGTCATAAATATCCCCCAGAATATGTAAATGATCCACGACCAGACGCTGGATCAGTTCTGCAAGCGCAATGATAAAATTCTCCGCACTGCCGATCTCAATGATCGTATTTACAATGGAATCATAATATGCCTCTTTGTCAAGAACCTCCGCTTTCTCTGTGATCAGTTCTTCAATCACATAGGCATAATCTGCGGGAAGAGCTTTTCGTACTTTGGATCTGGTATATTTGGAGGCTGTTGTCTTACAGATTTCAATAAGACGGTAGAGAGTAATCTTATACCAGTTTTCCATATCTTCTTCTGTATCTTTGACAAGATCCATCTTCTCTTTCGGATAATAGATCAGAGTTGCCAGAGAACGCTTATCATTGTTACTTAATGTATGTCCAAACACATCATCAATCTTCTTCCTCACTGCACCGGAACCATTTCTGAGCACATGTGAAAACGCCTGATACTCTCCATGAAGGTCTGACATAAAGTGTTCCGTTCCCTTCGGCAGATTCAGGATTGACTGAAGATTGATAATCTCCGTAGATGCCTTTCCGATTGTAGGATAAATTTCTGCAAGTCTCTGTAAATATCTAAGTTCGTCTTTCTTCATATCCATCTCCTGTTATCATATATTATGATGTCAGGGCATTTTATGTTGCTGTCTGCACCATGCCCTGCAACACACTTTGCGGTCACAGAATTTATGCTCATCCTGTAAAGTCAAATAATGACATCTGGTTCGACTGCGGGATATCTCCGAATAATTTCAGATCATCCATCAGATCAATAACCGTTTTGCTGACCTTTGTTCTGTCGCGGAAGTCGTCTTTTGACAAGAATTTTCCCTGTTTTGCAGCATCAACCACTGCATCTGCCGCCTTATCTCCCAGTCCGTCAATAGTTGCAAGTGACGGCATCAGTTTCCCATCCACGATCTGAAATCTCTGTGCCTTGGCAGTATAAAGATCAATCGGTACAAATTCAAATCCACGTGCGTACATTTCCTGTACAATACGCATATCCTTCAGGGTATCCAGTTCTTTTTTAGATGCTGAATCACCTTTTTTGCGAATTTCTGCCATATAATACTCCAGGCGTTCCTTTCCCATACACATCATCTCATAGGAGAACGCTGTGGCGCGGATACTGAAATATGCCGCATAGTATGCCAGTGGCTGAAACACCTTATACCACGCAATTCTGTACGCCATCATAACGTATGCTGCTGCATGAGCCTTCGGGAACATATACTTGATCAGCTTACAGGACCAGATATACCAGTCCGGAACTCCATGCTCTTTCATGGTCTCGATCCACTCATCACGAAGACCTTTTCCCTTACGGACGCTCTCCATGATCGTAAACGCAAGGCCACTTTCCACTCCTTTTCCGATAAGGTAGATCATAATATCGTCTCGGGTACAGATAGCTGTGGAAATGGTTGCCTTACCCTCCTGGATCAACACCTGGCATTACCCAGCCATACATCCGTACCATGAGAAAGCCCTGCAATACGGATCAGGTCAGAGAAGTATTTCGGCTTGGTGTCAATAAGCATCTGCATGGCGAAATCTGTACCAAATTCCGGGATTCCCAGACATCCGAGCTTACATCCGCCAATATCTTCCGGTTCAATTTTCAAAGCCTTTGTACTTGCAAACAATGACATGACATCCCTCTGATCCAGGGGAACATCCCTTGCACTGATTCCCGTTAAATCCTCCAGCATTCGGATCATAGTGGGATCATCGTGTCCAAGTATATCAAGCTTCAGCAGGTTTCCGTCAATAGAATGGTAATCAAAATGTGTGGTGATAATGTCACTGTTCACATCATTCGCAGGGTGCTGGACAGGAGTAAATTTCTCAATCTCCTCACCTACAGGAAGTACGATAATGCCTCCCGGATGCTGTCCTGTTGTACGCCGCACGCCTGTACATCCCTGTACGATGCGGTTGATCTCACAGTAACGTTTATGCACACCACGCTCTTCAAAATAATTCTTCACATAACCAAATGCAGTTTTCTCCGCAAGCGTACCGATAGTCCCTGCCTTGAATGTCTGCCCCTTACCAAAAATAACCTCTGTATATCTGTGTGCATTAGCCTGATACTCTCCTGAAAAGTTAAGGTCAATATCCGGTTCCTTATCTCCCTTGAATCCAAGGAATGTCTCAAAAGGAATGTCAAACCCTTCCTTTTTCATCCTGGTTCCACATTTCGGACAGATCTTATCCGGCATATCACATCCCGCCATACCTGCATACTGCTTTACTTCCGGTGAATCAAAATCACTGTATTTGCAGTCCGGATTAGGACAGAGATAATGCGGCGGCAGAGGATTTACCTCTGTGATACCGGACATTGTAGCTGCCAGAGAAGATCCTACAGAACCTCGCGAACCTACCAGATAACCATCTTCATTTGACTTCCATACAAGCTTCTGTGCAATGATATACATTACGGCATACCCATTGGAAATGATTGAATTCAGTTCCCTGTCAAGCCTGCTTTCCACAATCTCCGGCAATGGATCTCCATACATTTCATGCGCTTTTGTAAAACAGATATTCTTCAGATCCTGGTCGGAATTCTCAATGACCGGCGGGAATTTGTCCGGATGAATAGGTGATATCTTCTCAATCATATCTGCGATCTTATTTGTATTTGTAATGACAACTTCTTCTGCTTTCTCGCTTCCCAGATAGGCAAATTCTTCCAGCATTTCCTCTGTGGTACGTAAATACAACGGTGCCTGCTCATCTGCATCTGAGAATCCGTTTCCGGCCATAATGATCCTTCTGTAAATCTCATCCTGTGGATCCATGAAATGCACATCACAGGTTGCAACTACCGGTTTCTTAAACTGCTCTCCAAGCTTAACGATCTTCCTGTTTATCTCCTTCAGGTCTTCTTCGGAACTGATCATATCATGCTTATCATCTGCTATCATAAATCTGTTATTTCCAACAGGCTGGATCTCCAGGTAATCATAGAAATTTACCAGTCTGGCTATCTCAGTATCCGGTGCATTTCTCAGAATTGCCTGATACAGTTCCCCTGCTTCACAGGCACTTCCCACCAGAAGTCCGTCTCTGTACTGCTCCAGCACACTTTTGGGAACACGTGGACGTCTGTGATAATACTTCAGGTGCGACTGACTCACTAATTTATACAGATTAATGCGCCCTGTCTCATTTCTGGCAAAAATGATCACATGGTAGGTCGGCAGTTTCCTGATAGTATTTACAGAAACAGCTCCCTGCTCATTCAGCATATCCACATCCCGGATATCACGCTCTTCCAGCATCTTTACAAACTTCACAAAAATCTCTGCAGTACATGCGGCATCATCTACTGCCCGGTGATGATTTTCCAGTGAAACCCCAACTGCTTTTGCTACCGTATCCAGCTTAAATCTGTTCAATGCAGGAAGCAGGAAACGGGCCATACCGACCGTATCTACATAAGTAAAATCATGTGCGATTCCCAGTCTGTCACAGTTTTTCATAATAAATCCCATATCAAAGTCCGCATTGTGTGCAACCATAACCGCATCCTTGCTGAATTCAAGGAATTTCGGAAGCACTTCTTCGATAGTCGGGGCATCCATGACCATACTGTCATTGATACTGGTCAGCTGTTCAATGCGAAAAGGAATCGGTACCTTTGGATTTACAAATGTGGAAAAACGGTCCGTAATCTCACCATTTTCTACCAGTACGGCGCCAATCTCTATGATCTGACAGGTCAGCGAAGAAAAACCTGTTGTCTCAATATCAAAGACCACAAATCTACCGTTCAGCTTCTGACCTTTTCCATTGATCACCATACCTTTTAAATCATCTACCAGATAGCCTTCCATTCCATAAAGGACCTTAAAATCAGAATCCTTCGGCACACATCCGCCCCAGGCATCGAAACAGTGATTTGCCTCCGGAAACGCCTGTACAACCCCATGGTCTGTAATGGCAATGGCAGGATGTCCCCACTCATAAGCACGTTTCACCAGAGATTTGGCATCCGTAACCCCATCCATATCGCTCATCTTTGTATGACAGTGAAGCTCTACTCTTTTCTGTGGGCTGGTATCTACTCTGGCAGTTGTAAAATTGGCAATTTCTTAATCCCGGCTATAGATGCAATAGTCAGTTCACTGTCAAAACGGTCTACTGTTGTCACACCGCGAAACTTCAGAAAAGCCCCCTTCTTTACATGTTCTGTCACTTCCGGCACCTGTTCATTGCGCAAAAACATCTTCACAACAATACTGTCCGTAAAGTCTGTGATCGGGAAGATAAGGATTGTTTTTCATTACGGATTTCTCTGGCTTCAACCTCCATAACCTGTCCGCGGACGATCACCTCACCCATCTCACCGGTAATCGTCTCAAGTGCAACAGGCTCTCCTTCGAAATCTCT
>ENA-OQCP01000761-OQCP01000761.1-human-gut-metagenome-genome-assembly--contig:-NODE-761-length-13720-cov-7.030310_pt1 | contig 13720 bp, 21 predicted proteins | sample MGYA00242760_ERZ504583 | MGnify/ENA primary metagenome ERZ504583 (study PRJEB26092, sample SAMD00036308) | human gut metagenome | host: Homo sapiens | study: EMG produced TPA metagenomics assembly of...
ATGGAAGTGTCATTAACAAGTGCTGTCATTTATTCTTATTGGATATATAATTAGAAAAAAAAGTAGCAAAATAGTCTAGTATTTTCGCCCTAATAATATATTGTTATAATAGCTGTAATCGTTGCTGGTCACAATGTTAGGCGTGAACAGTCACAATCGCATTGAAATTTATATTGAAATTCGTGAAGTAATAAGATAAATGCGAAATGAGTGATATAACTCACTTCGCATTTTTAATTTTTATAAGAAATTGATAAATGCGTTAGAGTGAATAATCACTCTGGCGCATTTATTTTTTTGCCTAAAAACAGAGGAGGTGGAGAGCAATGGCAACCAATAAGCGACCGAGAAAAGCGTATAAGCGCATCGGATTCGAGGACAGAAAGAAAATCGAAGCACTGAACGCACAGGGCAAAACAGTAGATGAGATGGCGATGGCAATCGGTGTCCACTCGGCTACCATGTACCGTGAACTCGCCAGAGGTGGAGAACCGTACAAGGCAGAGGTCGCACAGCATTCCATCTAACAGAGAGGAGCAAGTGGAATGGAAGAACTGGATATCAAGACTGCCATACAGATAGCAAAAATACTGGCAGCGGCCCCGGATGAAAGAATCCCCATGATACTGGATGTGTTCAGCAAGGCACAGGTTGATATCAACGGACTTGATGAACTGGCAGAATGGAGAGCACTGGACAAGCAGGCCGCACTGATTGACACAGATGCCTTTGTAACAGAACTGACCAAGGGCAAGGAACTGGAGGACGGAGAATACCGCATCAGAGTTCCAGAGTTTAATCACTTCTGTAGCACAAAGGGAGTGAGTGCCAGATACGCAAGGAAGCACCTGTACGAAAGCGGAATGCTCCGAAGCAGCACTGACAATGGCAAAATCAACTACACCTGCCCGGTGCAGGCAACGGATACCAAGAAAACAGAGCGATGCGTATGCATCACACCTAAAAACTGAATACCGAAGAAACACACTGGCAAGCATCGACCAGGATAAAAACCGATAGGTAGGAGCGAGCCGCCGCAGTAAATCGCTCCGGCAGCAGGACATGAGCCTGCATGAATAGCTGTCGTAATTGGGGTAGGGAACGCAGACCCAAGTAAAACAACAACGGTTCGGAGGCAGATGAGAAACACGCAGAGAGAGAATACCGAGAGCATGGATGCGTGGGTGCGATTTAACACTCGGTAGCGGGGAATGAAAAAGACCGCACTGCAGGCGACTAGTACAGCTACCCCAAAGGATACTCAGGGAGCATGAACGGAACAGTTACTCTTCAAAGCCTTGGAGAACCTGTTCCATGCCAGACCCAAGAAGCCTAGAGAGCATAATGAGGTACTGGTAAAAGTCAAGTAAGTATAAAGGAGAGAGCATATGAAACAGCCTAAGAAACTGACAAGGAATCAGAAAGAGTTACTGGTCAAGAAGGGGATGAACCCAGATGACTATATGCTCCATTCAGAGGATGAGAAAGAGATGATCCTCTACAACAAGAAGGAAAAGAGACTGGAGGCAGTCGAAAAGTAAGCAGGAGGTGTAAGACGATTTGAAACTCAGTAGGAGACAGAAGCGAATTCTGAAAAGAAAGCTGAAACGCATAGCAGGGGATGTAGCGGCAGTATTAGTAGGAGTGGGAATGTTTGCCGGATTGTTTATCGCATGGGCAGACGAACCAATGCCAGACTGGAGTGAGTACATAGAGGAAAACCACATAGGCATGGTGCAGGTGGAAGGCTCGGACACATGGCTGACACAGGAAGAATATGAGCAGATGTGCAGAGAGCGTGACGCATACAAGGCAGCAGAGCAGGCAGAGGAACAGTCCTTCTACAACGCAGTCCTTCAGAGCACTGAAACATCAGTACCAACGACCACGGCATCAATCGGAGCATGGACTGGGATGCGGATGACTCCTACCAATTAGCGAAAATCGCCATGGCAGAAGCCGAGGGCGAAGATACCGAGGGGAAGGCACTCGTCATCCTGGTGGTGCTGAACAGAGTATGGAGCGATGACTTCCCAGACACAATCGAGGGAGTGATCACGGAGGACAAGCAGTTCACGGCATACGAGAATGGACGGTACAACAGGGTAGAACCAAGTGCGGACTGCTACAAGGCACTGGAAATGGTGCAGGTAGAGCATTGGGATGAAAGCCAGGGTGCGACCTACTTCGAGAAAACCACGGATGAAGCCACATGGCACAACACCACACTGAAAAAATTATTCACACACGGCAACCACACATTCTACACGGAAGAGTAAATGAACGGTCGCAGGAAGGGGAAGCAAGCATGGATAATATAACAATGTCGCTTGGAATTTATTTCGAGGTAAAGGACGCAGAGATATATGGTGGAGAAGGCACAGTCGGATACGCAGCAACGATTGTGGATATTTCACTCAGCGGATTACAGAAGGCTGATTTCACGAAATATGCAGAGAGCCAGAAGGAAGGCATGGCGCAGTTCTGCCACGTCCCGGTTGAAAAGGTAAGAGTAATATCCAGAGACGAATACGAAGAAAACACGGACTAACAGGAAGGAAGTAACCAACAATGAAAATGGCAATGAAGGACGGACAGATACTCATAAGAGAAGCAGACAATGTCCAGTTCACAATCATAAAGAGTTGGGGAAAGATGAAGTGGAGCAGGCAGACGCAGACACTAAGCGGACCGGCTGACATCGAACTGCTGAACAGACTGGCAGGACTGGTAAACTTGCCACCGTCCATCGAAGCAGAGCGAAAGAAGCTGAACGAAGTAATGGCAGCAGTCGACCGGGAACGCATGAACCCGAAGCCAGAGCCGCTCATCCCACCGCCAGTCAAAGTGTCGCCATTCACGCACCAGGTGCGAGGATACAACATGGCACTCATGACATTCGGACTGGTAAACCCACCGAAACCAAAGGAGGCGGAGAAGTGATACATATCAAGGAAACGGAGATTATCCCACTTCTTAAGAACGCACAGGCGGAATACTCACAGAAGATAACTGAGGGAGATCCGAAAGATGCGGAGATGGCAGAAAGAATAGAGGAAGCACTCACACAGGCGATGGACATCGTGTACGACTACCAGAGCATGGCAGATGAGCATAAGCGGATGGTCGAAAAATACGAGACAGAAGCACCAGTAATCAAGAGAGGTATGGACTTTTTCTGCTGTCCTGCCTGCGGAAAGAGAACCTCCCGAAATCATACGCACTGCCACTGGTGCGGAAAGAAACTGGGGTGGAGCAGATGAAGCAGGAAATAACAATGGGGTCTTTGTTCTCTGGGAGCGGTGGCTTTGAACTGGCAGGATCGATATTCGGAGTCAGACCGATATGGGCAAGCGAGATAGAACCATTCCCGATACTGGTAACAACAAAGAACTTCCCGGAGATGAAACACCTCGGAGACATCAATAAATTAAACGGCGCAGACTTAGAGCCAGTGACCATCATCGCAGGCGGCTCTCCATGCCAGGACATGAGCATAGCCGGAAAGCGTGAGGGTCTGGACGGTTCACGAAGCAATCTGTTCCGTGAGCAGATACGGATCATAAAGGAGATGAGAGAAAGTGACAGAGCAACAGGCAGAACAGGAACGCAGATCAGACCAAGATACATGGTCTGGGAGAACGTGCCCGGAGCATTCAGTAGCAACAAGGGCAAAGACTTCCAGGCAGTCCTCCAAGAAATCGTCAGCATCACAGACGAAGAATCCAATGTACCTCTCCCTCCGAAGGGAAAATGGCAGACAGCCGGATGCATCATGGGCGACCATTTCTCCATCGCTTGGCGAGTGCTTGATGCCCAATACTGGGGAGTGCCCCAAAGAAGAAAGCGTATCTACCTTGTCGCAGATTTTGGAGGAAACACCGCACCAAAAATATTATTTGAGCGAGAAGGCTTGTCTGGGAATTTTACGGAGAGCCGAGAAGCGTGGCAAAGAACTGCCGGAGATATTAAGACTGGCACTCATAAGGCAGGCACAGATGATGTCGAGTGCTATGACATCAGCGACAGACGCAGGGTAGCTGATAAGAGCGAGGTATCACCTACGCTCACAACAAAGATGGGGACCGGCGGTAACAATGTACCCATTGTATTGGAAAACCACCCACAGGACAGCAGAGTGACGATAGCAGAGGACGGCAATGTACCAACGCTGACCAGTCGAATGGGAACAGGGGGGGGGCAATGTGCCAATGATAATGAATGAAGTTAGAGCAGTGGATCAGAGAAACCTCTCACTGGGAAACGATAAATCGGAGACGCTCCATGGAGGCGGTCATGGGAGTTCGGTTGGAACAATCATCGAGCCAATGGCACTTCATATCACACAAGACCCGACTGTATTCGAAGGAAAAACTCCATGCCTTACACAGGGCAATCCAAAGACCGGACAAGCGACAGTTGGAGTCGCTATTCCGATAGCAGATAAGGCGACCCGATACAAGGGTGGTGGGAGCACCAGAAACAATGACGGCTCTGCAAATGGACTTGGCATCGGAGAACCGGGAGCACCCGCAAACACGCTCACGGCCGCAGACAGGCACGCAGTGGCATACGCAATAGACCGTGCAGCATTCAACCAGGGAATGAATGCACAGTACGATATCAGCGTGCAGGAAGAAACAGCACAAACTCTGGTCGCAAGAGGACCGGGGGGTATGCCACAAGATGCAGATGGAGAGGAGCGTAGCAACGATGACGGAGAATATGGGTAGCGTAGGAACATACCAGAAAGTGAGTGGACCGCTCATGGCAAACTCGCATCCCGGAAGTTATACAGGACAGGACGCATTCAGCGATATGCTCGTGGCAACAGAATACATCGTCCGCAGGCTCACACCATTGGAATGCTGCAGACTGCAAGGCTTCCCAGATAACTGGGCAGAGGAACTGGGGATACCAGAACCAACACAGGAAGATATCGATCACTGGCGAGAGGTGTTCCGAACGCAGATAGAAGCCATGGGCGAGAGCAAAAAGGAAAAGACAGACAACCAGATCTGCAAATGGCTGAAAGACCCGGAGAGCGACTCAGCCAAATATAAGATGTGGGGCAACGGCATAGCACTTCCGTGTGCAATGTTTGTGATGGAAGGCATTTCCATGATACTAAGCGAGGAGGATGCAGATGAGCAGAAATAACAGAGATTACATATCCTGTCGAAACCCCGCAGCAACCAAGCAGCAGGAAGCAGGTTGGAACAGGATGGTGCGAAATTTGGAGCACCGCAAAGCAAAAGAAAATCACAGGAAGGAGGTAAAAACCAATGGCAGAAACGCATAAAGGCTTCGGTCTGCTTTTTGAAATGGGATGTGGAAAGACGCTAACAGCAATCATGATAGCAGGCACGGCTTACCAGATGGGTAAGGTGGAAAAGGTACTGGTGGTAGCACCAACCTCCGTCTGCTCCGTATGGCCCAAGGACTTCGCAGAATTTGCGGACTTTAAGGCGAATATCAAGGTACTGCTCGGAGACAAGAACCGCAGGCTGAAGCTGTTAAACGATCTCGACAACTTCCCATTCAAGCATTAAAGGTAGCCGTTATCAATTACGAATCCACATGGAGAGAAGGCATCTTTGACGCACTGTACGAATGGAACGCAGACATGATCATCTGCGATGAGAGCCAGAGAATCAAGAGCCATGATGCAGAGCAGTCCAAGGCAATGCATAAACTGGGCGACCAGGCAAAGTACAAACTTATCCTGTCCGGAACTCCGGTGCAGAATAACGCAATCGACCTGTACAGCCAGTACCGCTTCCTTGACCCGACAATCTTCGGAACGAACTTCTATCAGTTCCGAAACAGATATGCCATCATGGGCGGATTTAACAGACACCAGATCGTGGGATACAAAGACCTCGACCAGTTAATCCAGAAAGAGCACTCCATCGCATACCGAGTGACCAAGGACGAAGCACTCGACCTGCCGGAGCAGACATTCCTGCAGAGATACATAACGATGTCGGCAAAGGAAAAGAACATCTACGACCGCATCAAGCGTGAGAGTTTCGCAGAACTGGAAAGCGGCGGGCAGATCAGCGCAACGACCGTGCTGACAAAGCTGCTTCGCCTTCAGCAATTCACTGGAGGATTTTTAGTGGCAGACGGCGAGGAAAAGCCAGAACTGGTTAGCAAGGGCAAACTGAACGCACTGGAAGAAATCGTGGACGATTATGTGGTGGACGCAGGAAAGAAACTGGTAATCTTCGCACGTTTCAGACCGGAGATAGACATCATCGGGCAGATGCTGAAAAAGAAGAAACTCCGCTACGGAGAAATCTATGGAGATGTGAAACTGGAGGACAGGGGCGACATCGTCAAGGACTTCCAGACGAACCCGGAAACGATGGTATTCCTTGCACAGATCGATACCGCAGGACTGGGAATCACACTCACGGCCGCAGACACCTGTGTGTATTATTCGGTCAACTTCAACTATGCAGCATATAGTCAGAGCCTTGCCAGAATCCACCGTATCGGGCAGAAGAATGCCTGCACATACATCCATCTCATCACAGAGGGAACGATAGACGAAGTGGTGCTGAAAGCACTGGCGAAGAAAGAGGATCTGGCAAAAACAGTCGTAGATACATGGAGGGATTATTTCTAATGGATTACGAAAAGAATGCCATAGAAATCCTGAGAATGATCGGAAGCAATAACGGTTTTACAGTGGCGGATAGTGGTGGAAAAGACAGTAGCGTTCTGACACATGTTGCCATGAAAGCAGGGTGTCCGTTTGATGTAGTTCACAACCACACAACGTTGATGCACCGGAGACGGTATATTTCATTCGTGAAAAATTTAAGAAGCTGAGAGCAGCAGGAATTAAAGCCGAGGTTATTATGCCAAGAGAAACGATGTGGCAGCTTATCGTAAGAAAAAAGACACCACCGACAAGACTGATACGGTATTGCTGCTCAGAGTTAAAGGAAAGCTATGGCGCAGGAAAGAAAATGGTAACAGGAGTGCGGAAGGCGGAGAGTGTAAATCGAGCAAAGAACCAGGGAGTAGTTACATTTCCAAAGCCGCACAAAAATGTGAGAGAAATGGTAGACGATGAAAATTTTCATTTAACAGGCAGGGGGGGTGGTCATTCTTAACTTAGATAATGATGAAAAGAGACAACTGGTCGAACATTGCTATCGAACACAAAAGGTGTTAATCAATCCGCTGATAGATTGGGATGATGAATTCCTGTGGTGGTACATCAAGCATGAAGGAATAGAAATCAATCCCTTGTATGGCTGTGGATGGGAAAGAGTCGGATGTATAGGATGCCCGATGGCAGGAAAGCATCGAGCGTGGGAGTTTGAAAGATATCCCGCATATAAGCGAGCGTACATAAAAGCATTTGAAAAGATGTTGATAGCCAGGGAGCAGGCAGGACTCGAAAACAAGTGCGGATGGACTGACGCAGAGTCTGTGTTCAGATGGTGGATGGAAGATAAGACAGATCCGAATCAGATGACAATAGATGACTGGCTTCACGAAATCGGAGCGAATTATACGCTAACAGGAGACTGAACAATGAAGATTGATATTTTCAACGCAGAAGAAAAATACGACATCCTCTACACGGACCCACCGTGGCAGCAAGGCAGGGGCGGAAAGAAAGCGGCCAGACCGAACAGCACCGGAACAACAGTCCCATACGAGACAATGGATGTACCGGGGATTATGGAACTGCACCGCTATGTCACAAACGAACTCATGAATGAAAAGCACAATGTGTTCATGTGGACGATTGACAAGTACCTACCGCAGACAGAGGAGATCATGAGCCTGCTTGGATATAAACTCCACGCAAGGCTGATATGGGATAAGGGCAACGGACCGGCACCCGCCTACACGGTGCGCTTCGCACATGAGTACCTGCTCTGGTTCTACAAGAAGGGAAATATCATCCTCCCGGACAAGGACAAGCGTGGAGCATTTTCCACGGTACTCAGAGAGAACAGCAAGCGGCATCACAGCCAGAAGCCGGAATGTGCCTATCAGATGTTAGAAACATTCTTCCCACAGGCAAAGAAACTGGAACTCTTCGCAAGGGCGGAGCGTGACGGTTGGGACCAGTGGGGAAATGAATTATAAAACCAAAGGAGGAGCAACAACATGGAAACAGTAACAACATTAGACGACAAGGTCAGAGCCTTCAAGGTACTGCTCGACAAAAAAGATGAATTAGCAGAGCAGACCAAGGCAAACAATGAGGAACTCAAAAACCTCGAACAGGAAATCGCGCAGCAGATGGTGGACGAGGAAAAGCCGGATACTACGGTGGATGGCTTCAAGTACAGCCTGCAGGAGAAAACGAGATACTCCAAGATTTCAGAAGAAAAGCTGATGGAAAAAGGTCTGGTATTCTTCGATGTCTTAAGAGAACAGGGATTCGGACACCTCATCACGGAAAGAGTAGATCCACGAACCCTCGACTCTGCGATGAACAATCTGGCGGCCGAGAACGATGGAGAACTGCCGGAAGAAATGGCAGAGGTACTCTCCGTTTATTCGGAACTTAAGGTATCCAAGAGAAAAGCCAACACCAAGGCTCTGAACAGAGCAAAGAAAGCACAGGAGGTATAAAGATGGACTACGAACAGATGGAAATCGACATCGCACTGGAAAGTGACCGTGACCTTAAAGAAAATATGCAGGCGACTGCCAAGTTCGCACTGGGGCAGATTATGGAGTATCAGCACCCGACCAAGGTAAAGAACCGCCATGAGGGATACGGCATCGCAGCAGAGGGATATGCGTCCCTGCAGGGCAAGATGAAATCCACCAAGACAGACATGGATGATCTCTTAAAACTCCTGCCGAATGGAGACGGCGACGTCCTCAATGTAATCGGCAGCCTTTACAATTCAGCGGTTGAGGTAGCTGTGGAGTCCATCAAACTGGCAGCGCAGGCACAGAGGATCATGGACGACCTCTACTACGGAGAGAGCGGAAAGCCGACACCGATGGAAGAATACATGGACGAGCAGGAAGCAGGAGCGTCAGAGGACGATGGCTTCGAGGAAGCAGACAATAACAAAGAAGATGTAGAGGAAATGGAGGAATAAGACATGGCAAAGAATGAGGTAGCAACAACAGAAAAGAATTTCAATCTGGTCACGCTGACCGGAGAACTGAAGGAAGCAGTAGCAGAAGAACTGGATGGTCTCGGCACTCTTTCATTTGAGAGAGCAAAGATTCCAAGCGGTGGCGGTCTGGCATTTGAACTGCCGGGAGAGACTGAGGATGAGCCTGTGATGAGTACAGACCTTACCGGAGTTCTTATCCATCATCACCCGGTAAATGCATACTGGAAAGAGGAGTACGCAGGCGGAAATGTTCAGCCGGACTGCTCAAGCCATGACGGAAAGCAGGGAGTGGAGCGTGAGACTGGGGAAATCCATGATTGTAGCAAGTGTCCGCATAACCAGTTCGGAAGCGGAAAGAACGGATCTGGAAAAGCCTGCAAGAACATTCACAGATGTTACATCCTGCAGGAAGGCAACCCTGTACCGATTATCCTCGCTTTACCGCCAACCTCTCTGAAATACATCAGAGATTACATCGGCAAGCGAATCCTCCTCAAAGGGCTCCGCTGCTACGATGCCGTAACCAAGATCACGCTGAAAAAGGAAAAGTCAGCAGACGGCATCACATACTCCAGAGCAGCCTTCGCATTCGTAAGCAAACTGACGGACGAGCAGAGAGCCGAGACAAAGGCAATGGTAGAGATGATCAAGGCACAGGCGGACAACATCCCGGATATTGATGAAGCAGACTATAACACAGGAGCCGCCGTGGATGCAGCAGACTTCCAGAGTGTGGACGGAGACGCAAATCTACCATTCAACTAAGGCAGATATGGGTGGCGGCCATCCAGTGCGGTGCAGCGAGGTTCGAGTCCTCAAACGGATCGGTTCGACTCCGACTCGTGCAAGGTGCAAAACCGCACCAATATAAAGGAGGCACAGTATGCAGATATTATTTGATAACTGGACCGGCAGATACGATGACGAATGCTTAATGCCGGGAGATATCGTGGAAGCGGCTATGGTTTACAACTTTAGAGAGAACGCAGGAAACCAGACGGATACTATGATCCAGATGAGCGAGGTCGCAGACATCGTAGGCAATCTGCCAATCTATGACACCATATACAAAGAGAACAGATACTCGCCATGGAAGTACGCAGGACAGTGCTATCCGGGAGAGTTACAGAATAGAAATCCGGCACTCATGCCGATGTGCTATATCTGCAGCAGATACAGGGCAGATACCAGAGAGGAACTGGAAGAAAACATCAGAGTGGCGAAGTGGGCAGCAAATAAGGTAGTCAGTGAAGGAAAGATACCGATTGCACCACACCTTTACTTCCCGCGTTTTATGGATGACTCCATCGCCGAGGAAAGATACTTCGGAATGGAAGCGGGCAAGCGTCTGATGATGCAGTGCAAGGAATTCTTCGTAGTGACCGTGGATAATGTGATCAGCGAGGGAATGAATGAGGAAATCGACTACATGACGAACAAACTCATGATGCAGGGCAAGTCAATCAATTTCACAAGACTTGGACTGGAACAGGTAATACTTAGTAGATTGGAGCGATAATATGCAGCAGGCAGCGGAGGTCGATTTAGACCGTCTGGTAGATTATAAAACTGAATACTGCTCCGTTATCAAAAAACACAAGATCACAGGCGACAACCTAACAGGTTTGTGTCCGTTCCATGACGACCGTGCAAATTCATTCTCGGTAGACTTAAAGACCGGAATGTGGCACTGCTTCGCAGAAGATGAGGGCGGAAACTTCGTCACATTTTATGCAAAGCTGAACGGACTGGATACCAAGGAAGCCTATAAGCAGATACTGGAAAAGTATGGAGCATTGAATGAGCCGCAGGAGAAACCAAAAGAGAAGAAACCAGGACTGGATCACTACACCGTGTCCCAGTATTCATTCGAGAAGCGTCTCCCAGAGGACTGGCTGAAAGAGCAATGCTGCCTGCAGACAAAGAAAGACCGAAACGGAGTCCAGTATTTATACATACCATACTTTGATGCAGAAAGAAATCTGGCACTGCACCGTAAGAGATACGGCGGAAAGCAGTTCCGGTGGGAATATGGAAAGACAGACAGGCTGTGTATGTATGGATTATGGCAGATAGAAGCCATAAGGAATATCGGATATGCAGCACTGGTCGAGGGTGAGAGCGATTCCCAGTCCATGTGGTATATGGGAATCAGCACACTCGGAATACCGGGAGCGTCCATGATGCGAGCAGACTGGGCAGGAGTCCTGCAGGATTTGAAACTTTACATCCATGTAGAGCCGGACAAAGGTGGGGAAGCATTCCTCGCCAAAGTCACAAGGGCACTCCGGGAAGGAAAGTTCGTAGGAGAAGTATACAAATGGAGCTGCCGGACACTCGGATGCAAGGACCCATCGGAAGTTTATATGAAGTATGGCAAAGAGGAAGCGGCCGAGAAGATCCGAAAAGCAATCAGCAATGCCGAGCAGATAGACATCGAGGAAGATAACATTCCGGAAGCAGTCGAGGGAGCACCTGTGAACTTAAGACAGCCGGAAGGTTGGATTTATTCAGAAAAGGGAATCAGTGTGATCGATGAAAAGAAGTATGCACCAGTCATGGTATGCAGAACCCCGATCATTATCACGCAGCGACTGCGGAGCATGGAAACAGGAGAGGAAAAGATAGAGGTAGCATTCAAAAGGGATGGGCAGTGGCACAAGGCAATCTACCCACGAAGCACCATCTTCACATCCAGAGCCATCACAGCGCTGGCAGACTTAGGATGCACCGTCACATCGGAGAATGCAAAGCACATCGTAAAATTCTTGGCAGCACTGGAAGCGAGAACATAGACATCATAAAGAAAGCAGACTCCACAAGTACATTCGGATGGCAATCCGGAAAACGGTTCGTGCCGGGGCATGACAAGGATATCGTTCTGGACATTGACCCATCGCAGAGGGGCATGGCAGCGGCATACTGCCAGAACGGAACAATGGCGGACTGGCTCAAAATGATAAAGCCACACAGAAGCAGAGACAAGTTCCGGTTCATACTGGCGGCCAGTTTCACAGCACCGCTCCTGCGGATCATAAAGCAGCGAATATTCTTCGTGTACAACTGGGGCGGTTCAAAAGGCGGAAAGACCGCAGCACTTAAGGCAGCACTCTCCGTATGGGGCGACCCGGAAAGACTGATGGTAAATTTTAATGCAACGCAGGTAGGCTTGGAGAGAACCGCATCCTTTTACTGCGACCTTCCGCTCGGAATTGATGAGCGACAGTTGGCGGGAAATAACCAGAACTCACTGGAGAAAATCGTGTACATGATCGCCAGTGGTACAGGAAAGATACGAGGTGCAAAGAGCGGTGGTATCCAGGCAACACAGACATGGAGAACCGTGGCACTGGCAACCGGAGAAGAACCACTATCAACAGAAACATCGCAGACAGGTGTAAGCACCGTGTGCTTGAAATATACGGCGGACCATTTGACGATGAGAGGGAAGCCTCCATCATGCATCAGCAGTCTGGAATGAACTGCGGATGGGCGGGACCGGCTTACATCGGAATGTTACTACATACGGACGAGAGAAGCATCACGGAGAAATACGATGAAATGATGCAGTATGTGTACCAGATCAGCAGAGGAAAGAGCGGATCACACATTGCAGGCATAGCAGCGGTGGCACTGGCAGACGCAATCATCGACACATGGTATTTAATAACGGAGAATGGCTGAAACGGTACGAAAATGGAGAATTTGATACGGAATCAGCCAAAACAAACACGGAAAACCTGCAAATCGACCCGGAATCATGGGAAAGAGCCAAAGAGATGGCAAGGAACATCCTGCAGGAACAGATGAACGCAGATACCGGAGATGTAAATGAGAATGCCACGCAGTACATCGTGGACTGGATACTGTCAAACAAGGACAGCTTCGGGGAAAAAGCCTTCGGAACGTGCCTTGGCATGATCCAGAACAAGAACGCATACATCTTCCCATCCATGCTGACGCAGGCACTCACGAAAGCAGGGTACTCATCCAGAAAGACACTGAAATATCTGGCAGACAAGGGTCTCATCGGAGTGTCGGTCTTAAAGGACGGCAGTACCAAGAATTCAGTGACCAAATGGTTCAATAACCGAAACTGCAGGTTTGTGGAATTCCACCTGGCGACCTCGCAGAGGAAAAGGACCCATTGATGGAGGAGGAAGAAATCGCAGAGCAGATGAAACCGCAGCAGATGAGCCTGCGGGAACATCGGACGGATGGCAGACCATACCCGATGAGGAAGCAGATAAGCTGCCGTTCAATTAGTCACAGAAATTGCGATTTAGTCACAAAAACCATGGAGCAGAAAAAAATTGTGTGACTGAAAATTGCGTGATCAAAATCGCCAAAAAGTTATAAAAAACCTTAAAAAACCGCACACCTAAAATTAGGTGTTTAGTTAGGTGTTCGGTTAGGTGTTTAGTAAAAAACCCAGTAAAATCAAGGCTTTTAATAACATCTAAACACCTAAAACACCTAAATCACTATTTTTATTGTATTTACGGAAAATTGTGTGACTGCATGAAGCTTAGTCACAGAAATCACTAAAAAAACATGGTGTATATCAAAAATTAGGTGTTAGGTGTTTAGTAACCCCGACAAAGCCA
>ENA-OQCP01000762-OQCP01000762.1-human-gut-metagenome-genome-assembly--contig:-NODE-762-length-13713-cov-1.824820_pt1 | contig 13713 bp, 20 predicted proteins | sample MGYA00242760_ERZ504583 | MGnify/ENA primary metagenome ERZ504583 (study PRJEB26092, sample SAMD00036308) | human gut metagenome | host: Homo sapiens | study: EMG produced TPA metagenomics assembly of...
GCGATGACGGAAGGAGTTTGGCAACAGCCTCTTTTTACTTATTCTGTATCCAATACCGCTGTGTCAGCGTTCCATCGGAGGAATCGAACTGCTCGTCCTCCAGCACGCCGCCGTTGGCGCGGATGGTCTTTGCTGAGGCGACATTGTAGTGATCGCAGCAGATGCGTACTTTTTCGATGCCTCGTTCTTTTGCTTTTTCCAGCGTCAGGCGAAGCATCTGGGTGGCGTAGCGTTCTGCCGCTCCGAGGGGCGGACGCTGTACCCGATGTGCCCGCCGTAGGTCAGCAGGTAATCGTTGAGCCGGTGGCGCAGGTTGGTCATGCCCACCAGATGCTCATGCTCATCCAGAGCCAGATACTCCGTGGCGGGCACGAGACCGGCGGGGGTTGTGGCCGGGTCTTTCAGCTTGCGGAGTTGGGCCAGCCAGGCATCGAAGTCGGCATATTTGTCCAGAGCCGAGGTGCCGTCCATCCGGGAGTTGATGGCCAGAAATTCTTCCCGGTAGGCCATGACCTGTTCCCGGTCGCCTCATCCGGCTCCCGCAGGTGGATCTTCTGGGGTGAGGTGCGCCGGGTGGCGGTGCGGAAATCCGGAGCCTTCATCAGCCGTGGCAGTTGCAGTAGAAGTAAAGCACACCTGCGCCCCGCAGGGAGAAGCGTGCAAAGGCATCTCCCTCGGGGTAGAGCTTGACCAGCTGCAGCTTATCCCCGGTGAGGTAGGCAAGAAACGAGATGTAATGATTTTTCTCCATGGGGTGGTGCAGGGTGACGAAGAGCTCGTCCTCCACCCGCTCCACGGTCAGCTGATGATGCTCGTCGGCATCCTCGGCTTCGGCGATGTCCAGCGCAGGCAGGGTGATGCCGCAGCAGCTCACCACAGCCTGTCCGGTGGCGTGGAGCACATTGCCGCAGAGAGGGCAGACGTAGAGCTTGCTCCGCAGCAGGTTGGCTGCCCGATTCCGGTTGATGATGGGTTCTCCCTGCATCAGCTCCAGCACGCTGACCCCCAAAGCCGCAGCCAGAGGCTCCAGCAGGGAGATATCGGGCAGACCCTTGGCGGTCTCCCACTTGGAAATGGTCTTGGCGCTGACAGAGAGCATTCCGGCAAGCTCTGCCTGGGTCAGGCCCTTGGCTTCCCGCAGCTGCCGGATGGCGCTGCCTGTGACGTATGTGTTCATGTGTTGTCCTCCTGAAGTAACCCCCAGTCATTGCGGTGGGGTTGTTGTTACAAAGTATAACCCAACAAAAAACTCCACGCAACCTACGCTGCGTGGAGTTCGTGCTTTCAGGAATTACCCGGCTTCGGTCTCGTCTTCCTCGTCCGGATCCAGCTCCATGGTGAACACGGCCTTTTTCAGCTTGCCGCAGCCTGGGCCTTCAAGCCGGATTTGTACGGTTCCCCGGCCAGATAGAGGGCAAAGCGGCCCTCGCAGAGCATTCCGGCAATGCTGGTGCCAGCGGTGCCCACGGTGGTATCAGCGGCTTCGTCAGCGGGCCGGGTGGGGCTGAATTCGCCCAGAGACACCTCAAACAGCTCGCTGCCCTCAAGGTCGGTCTCAAGGGTCAGGTGGTTGTCGTGCCGGACAAAGGAGGCCTTGTCGCTGGCCTGCGGGGTCACGGTGCTCACCGTGACCACAGCCTTGTCACCATCGATGCGGATGCGCCCGGCGGGCAGGTTGTTGATATCCCGCGCCATGATGAACTCGATGACGCTATCCAGACTGCTGCACAGGCCCAGATAGTTGGGGAGATTGTTCAGGGTATCGTAGATCATGGATCAGTCCTCTTTCGGGTCGGTCAGAAGCTCCTTGATGCTGGGCACAACGCCGCCCAGATTTTGCAGCTCCGACGGGATGATGATCTTGGTGGCCTTGCCGTTGGCGACTTGGCCAGTGCCTCCAGGCTGCGCAGAGCCAGCACCTTGTCGTTGGGCATGGCCTCGTTCAACAGGCGGATGCATCGGCGTTGGCCTTCTGCACGGCGAGAATGGCCTGTGCCTCGCCCTCAGCTTCGAGAATGCGCTGCTGCTTGACGGCATCGGCACGGAGGATGGCGGCTTCCTTTTCGCCCTCGGCGGCGGTGATGGCAGCCTGCTTCTCACCGTCGGCCTTCAGGATGACGGCGCGCTTTTCGCGCTCTGCTTCATCTGCTTCTCCATGGCTTCCTGGATCTCGCGCGGCGATGATGTTCTTGACCTCCACGCGGTTGACCTTGATGCCCCACTTGTCGGTGGCTTCATCGAGGATGGCCGTGATCTTGCCGTTGATGACATCGCGGCTGGTCAGGGTGTGATCCAGCTCCATCTCACCGATGATGTTGCGCAGGGTGGTGGCGGAAAGGCTTTCGATGGCTGCGATGGGCTGGTTGACACCGTAGGTGTAGAGCTTGGCATCCATGACCTGGAAGAACACCACGGTGTCGATCTGCATGGTTACGTTATCGCGGGTGATCACAGGCTGGGGAGGAAAGTCCGCGACCTGCTCCTTCAGGCTGACCTTTTTGGCAATCCGCTCAATGAACGGAATCTTGACATGCAGCCGGCCGACCAGGTGTCGGAGTAGCTGCCCAGACGCTCCACAACGTACACCATGGACTGAGGCACGATGACGATGTTGGTGACGACGATGAGCAGGATGACAAAGATGAGCGCGAGGATCACGAATAGCATGATAGGCATAGAGACGCTCCTTTTTTAGTGGGTGATGGATTCGGTCAGGATGGGTTCCACGATGAGCAGGGTGCTGTGGATCTCGGTGACCCGGCAGGCCTGCCCGGGGGTCAGGGTATCGCCGGGGGTGGCACAGCGGGCGCTCCAGTCCACGCCGTCCAGCCGCACCCGGCCCGTCTGCTGGGCGGAAACGGGGGTCAGCACCCGGGCTTCCCGGCCAAGGGCGCGGTCACCGTTGGTAGGGGTGGGCTGCTTGTGCAGCCGTTTGGCCAGCGGCTTGAATGCCAGCAGGCAGACTGCGCTGACCGCAATGAACACCACTGCCTGCACCCGGAACGAGTGGGTGAACAGGCAGCAGAGCAGGGCTGCCGCGCTGCCTGCCGCAAACCAGACGGATACCATGCTGAAGGTCATACCCTCCAACGCAAGGAACCCGACGGCGGCAAGGAGCCAGAAAATGGGGTCAATGGACATCGAACATCCCTCCTTATGATCCTATTATAGAGCATCCGGTTGGGGGAAGGTCAAGAGATTTTTGCTGAATTGTTGCGCAGAAAACAAAATGCGGTCATACATAATCATAGTAGCTGTGGTTCGGGTTATGCCCCACCTCTTCCACCACGATGGTGAAGCCCATAGGATTCACCTCAGTGCTCTTGCCGCTGGCAAGGGTCTCCACGATGATATGTTCGGTGCGGTTGATGATGATCTCCGCGGTCTCCACCTTGCCCACCCGTTGGTAGTGCAGGATACCGTCCTCGGCACGCAGAACCCGCAGCTGGCCGGTGCGGAAGGCCTCGCAGGTGTGGCGGAGCTGTGCCAGCTGTGCCAGCACGGGGCGCAGGCGCTGTTCGTGGGCATCCCACCGGAAGAAAGCCCGGTTGAAGGGATCCCGGTAGCCCTGCATGGCGATCTCGTCGCCGTAGTACAGGCAGGGCACACCCGGCAGGGTGTAGATGATGGCGTAGGCCATCCGCAGGCGGAGCAGGCCTTCCTCGTAGGCATCGCCGGTCACACAGCGGCCGCTCTGCCACGCGCGGCCCCGGCCATTGGCGGGCTCGTCAGCGATCACGGTCAGGGCTCGCTCGGTGTCGTGGGTGGAGAGGAAGTTCAGGGCGGTATCCATGGCCGGGGCAGGGTAGTGCTCGCAGATGGTCAGGATCTCTGTCATGGCCTGCTCGGCGGGCTTGCCCTTGACGAAATCCAGCACGGCGTTCTTGAAGGGGTAGTTCATCACGCTGTCCAGACCCTTGCCCAGCAGGTAGGTGCGGCGCTTATTGAAGCCGAACTTGGTGGTGGCATCCTCCCACACCTCGCCCAGCAGGAACTTTTCGGGGCTGACCCGCTTGACGGCGGCGCGCACCTTCTCAATGAATTCGTCGGGCAGCTCATCGGCTACATCCAGCCGGAAGCCTGCGCGCCGCGCCGCAGCCAAGTGTCGATGACACCGCCCGGGCCGGTGATGAACTCCACATAGGAGGGGGTCTCCTCGTTGACCTCGGGCAGGGTCTCAAAGCCCCACCAGCTGCGGTAGCCGCCCTTGTACTGGGGGCCGAAATCGTACCAGCAGCGGTAAGGGGAGTTGGGGTCCCGGTACGCGCCGCTCTCGCCATAGCGGCCCTCGCGGTTGAAATAGCGGCTGTCGGAGCCGGTGTGGCTGAACACGCCATCCAGCACGATGCCGATGCCGTATTTTTTGGCGGCGGTGCACAGTGCCTCGAAATCCTCATTGGTGCCCAGCAGGGGGTCCACGTTCAGGTAGTCGGCGGTGTTGTAGCGGTGGTTGGAGTGGGCCTCAAAGATGGGGTTGAGGTAGATAAAATCTACCCCCATCTCGTGCAGGTAGGGGAGCTTTTGCTGGATGCCCTTGAGGTCACCGCCGAAATAGTCCTCATTCAGGTGGCCGCCCACCTCGTTGGGCTGCCAGAAGGGCTCGGCGTGCTTGTCGGCCTGATAGATGCGGTCGGCAAAGGGCATGGGCTTGTTCTCCACCTTCGCAGAAGCGGTCCGGGAAGATCTGGTAGAACACCTTGCCTTGATGCTTTCAGGGGTCTCAAAATCCTGCTCATAGACCGTGATCTGCCAGCTTTCGCCATCCTGCCAGCTGATCACACCGCAGTTGTCGGGGCCGCGCACGATGCGGCGGAAGTCGGTGTAGAGGTCGAAGTAGTAGAAGTAGAGGCCCGGGTCATTCAGAGGCACTTCCACGGAAAAGTGGTTCTGCCTGGGGGTCTGGCCATCGAAGTTCATCCGGTAGTAGACGGGAACATCGAACTTACCCTCTTTTTTCAGGACAAGGTGCGGGTCTACATAGCCCAGCTCTTCGGGGATGCAGAGCGACAGCCGGACAGTCTGCCCGGCGCGCACCGCACCAAAGGGCTGCTTGAAATAGGGGTCAAAACTGTTGAACAGACAAGACAAGTGGGGTCGTTCCTTTCTCAAAAAAAAGCCCCGGTTCCGTAATGGCTCCGGGGCAGAGATATATTTGTGCTAAACCCTTCCGTCAATGCTTCGCATTGCCACCTCCCCTAGTAGGGGAGGCCTTGGCAGAACGGTGAAGTCTGTGCGTAAAGGAAAAGCTGTAAAACTTTCCGTAACGCCAGAGGCCCCACTATCAGGGGGGGCTGTCACCGTAGGTGACTGGGGGGGTTGACCTTTCCAATTACTTCACAGCAGAAGCGTGCCAGATATCGCGGGCGTAATCCAGCACAGAACGGTCTGCGCTGAAGATGCCGCTGTTGGCGGTGTTCTTCAGGCTCATCTGTGCCCACTTCTCGCGGTCAGCATACAGGCGCTGCAGGTCGGCCTGAGCACGGCGGTAATCCTTGAAGTCGGCCATGACCATATAGGGATCGCTGGTGCGCAGGTTCTCGGTGACCTCGTGGAAGTCCTCGCCGTTCCAGCCGCGCTCCAGGAAGTTCAGAGCGGCATTTGCCACGTCATCGCCCATGATGAAGGCGCTGGGGTGGTAGCCCACCTGCTTGAGGTTGTTGACCTCGGGAGTCAGCATACCGAAGATCAGCTCGTTCTCCTTGCCGGCGGCATCGGCGATCTCAACGTTTGCGCCGTCCAGCGTACCCAGCGTGATGGCACCGTTCAGCATGACTTCATGTTGCCGGTACCGGAAGCCTCGGTGCCGGCCAGAGAGATCTGCTCAGAGACCTCGGCGGCGGGCATCAGGTGCTCGCTCAGGGAGACGCAGTACTCTTCCAGATAGACCACGCGCAGCTTGTCGCGCACGGCGGGGTCGTTGTTGATCAGGTCACCCAGCTTGCAGATCATCCGGATCATCTGCTTGGCCATGTAGTAGCCGGGGGCAGCCTTTGCGCCGAAGATATAGGTCTTGGGGATGAAGTCGGCGTTGGGGTTCTCCTTCAGGTACAGGTACTGAGCGGCGATGTTCAGGGCGTTCAGGTGCTGACGCTTGTACTCGTGCATCCGCTTGACCTGGCAGTCGAAGATGGAGTTGGGGTCGATGACCTGGCCGGTGCTCTTCTCCAGATAGGCGGCAAAGTTCTTCTTATTGTCCAGCTTGATCTCGTTGATGCGCTTCAGCACGGTCTTGTCGTCCGCATACTTGTTCAGCTTGGAGAGGTTGGAAGCGTCGTGCTTGTACTCCTCGCCGATGGTCTCGTCCAGCAGCTTGCACAGCTCAGGGTTGGAGCCAGCAGCCAGCGGCGGTAAGCGATGCCGTTGGTCACGTTCTTGAACGCCTGAGGCTTGAACAGGTAGTAATCGTGGAACACGCTTTCCTTGATAATCTCACTGTGCAGCTTAGACACGCCGTTGATGCTGTTGGCGGTGTAGGCGCAGATGTTTGCCATGCGGACCTGGTTGTCGCCGATCAGAGCCATGTAGTTGATCTTGCCCTCGTCGCCGGGGAATGCCTTCTCCAGCTCCTCGCGGGCACGGCGGTTCATCTCGACCACGATCTGGTAGATGCGGGGCAGGGTCATCTTGAAGATGTCCACATTCCACTTCTCCAGAGCCTCGGCCATAACGGTGTGGTTGGTGTAGGCAAAGACCTTCTGGCAGATCTCAAAGGCCTTATCCCAGTCAAAGCCGCACTCGTCCAGCAGGATGCGCATCATCTCGGGGATGGCCAGCGTGGGATGGGTGTCGTTCAGCTGGATGGCGACCTTGTCGGCCAGATTCTCCAGCGTGCCGTAGGTGGACAGGTGGTTCTGTACGATATCGCCGATGGATGCGGCAGAGAGGAAGTACTGCTGGCGCAGGCGCAGGATCTTGCCCTCAATGTGGTTGTCGTTGGGGTACAGCACCTTGGAGATCAGCTCGGCGCTGGCGTTCTTGCTCATGGCAGTGTTGTAGTTGCCCAGAGAGAAGCTGGACATATCAAAGTCAGGAGCCTTAGCCCTGCCACAGGCGCAGCTTGGCAACGCCCTTGCCGTCGTAGCCCTGCACATACATGTCGGAGGGCACAGCCATAACGCTGTTGTAGTTGGTGTGCTGGATATAGTGGAAGCCGTGATCCCAGTTCTCGCGGATCTCGCCGTCAAAGCGGACCTCGATGGCCTGATCGGGGTGGCTCTTCAGCCAGACCTGACCACCGGGCAGCCAGTTGTCAGCGCGCTCCTGCTGCCAGCCGTCCACGATCTTCTGCTTGAAAATGCCGTACTCGTACAGGATGGAGTAGCCGGTGCCGCAGATGCCGGTGGTGGCCATGCCGTCCAGATAGCAGGCAGCCAGACGGCCCAGACCGCCGTTGCCCAGGCCTGCATCGGCTCTTCCTCAAAGATGCCTCGATGTTGATGTCGGCATCAGCCAGCACCTTCTGGGCAACATCTTCCAGACCCAGGTTGAACAGACTCATCTTCAGGCTGCGGCCCATCAGGAACTCCATGCAGAGGTAGTATACCTGCTTGGTGCCGGTGCCAATGGCCTTGGACTGGAACTTCTTGTGGTTCTCACTCATCATCTGACGGCAGATCAGGGCAAGAGAGCGGTAGATCTGCTGCTTGGAAGCAACGCTCAGATCCACGCCGTACTCGCTGGTCAGCTTGTCCTGAAGAATTTTTGCAAATTCTTTTGTAGTCATAAGGAACTCCTATCCGCACACACACTTGTGCTGTTTTGAAATATCGTAACAGAGAATTTCTCCTCTTTCCCTCTCCCTGTTACCACAACAAGAACATTATAATCAGTTCTATTCGTAAAAGCAAGGAAAAACGCCGATTTTTGCCGTAACTGACATTTTTGTCACAATCTTTCTGGTAAATATGCAAAAAATTCAAAAATAACACTTTCTCTTGGAACGCATTTATATTATAATAAGAAGTGAACGGCTGTCCCGGCGGGGGTAAAAGCGTGCGCCGGGGCAGGAAACTCGGCCACAAACTCCGCTCAGAGTAATTATTAGTGAGGATACGATGGTTAATAAAGTGAGAGTGACCATTGCGGCGCGCCCTATGCGATCGCAACGACGGATTCCGAAAAGTATATCGCCTCTCTGCCAAACGGCTGGATGAGGATATCACCAAACTGCTGGACACCAACGAAAACCTTTCGGTGACCAAGCGGCGGTGTTCTGCGCCATGGATTATCTGGATGAATACAAAAAGAGCACCGGCAGCGCCGAGAATATGCGCAGCCAGATCCAGGATTATATTGCCGATGCCGCCAGGGCAAAGCTGGCTGAGGATAAGGTGAAAACAGAAAATGAAACACTGCGGCGTGAAAACGATGCCTGCGGGAGCAGCTGGCACGCCTGCAGGCCAAGCAGAAGGCCGACCGGGAAGCAAAGACGGAAGCGTGAATGGGGGCGCGGTGAGCGCGCCGGAACAAAGGGAGTATTATGCCAAAGATCGAGATCCTTGCCCCGGTGGGCAGTGAAGAGATGCTCCGCGCTGCGGTGTTCAGCGGTGCGGACGCGGTATATCTGGCTTTTCGGGCTTCAATGCCCGCACAGGAGCCGGAAATTTTGATGCGGACAGCCTGAAGGAGGCAGTCCGGTTCTGCCACGCGCGGGGTGTCAAGGTGCACGTGCACTGAATACCACGGTCTACGGCGGGGAGCTGGCCGCGCTGGCCGGTGCCGTGAAGGCTGTGGCCGAGAGCGGCGCGGATGCGGTCATCTGCCAGGATCTGGCGGTGGCGCAGCTCATCGGGCGGATCGCCCCCGACCTGCCCCGCCACGGCTCCACCCAGATGAGCGTCCACACCCTGCAGGGCGCACTGGAACTGAAGGAGCTGGGCTTCACCCGGGTGGTGCTGGCCCGTGAGCTGAGCCTGCCTGAGGTGGAGCATATCACAAAGCACTGCGGCATCGAGACCGAGTGCTTTGTCCACGGTGCGCTCTGCATGTGCGTCAGCGGCCAATGCTATATGTCTGCCTTCCTGGGCGGCCGCAGCGGCAACCGGGGCTCCTGCGCCGGGCCCTGCCGCCTGCCTTTGAGGCAAACCCGCTGCCTGAGGGCAAACCGGGCCGTCTGCACCACCTTTCCCTGAAGGATAACTCTGTTATCGACAAGCTGGATCGGATGCAGGCCGTCGGCGTGGCATCGGCCAAAATCGAGGGCCGTCTGCGCACGCCGGAGTATGTGGCGGCGGCGGTCAGTGCCTGTCTGGCAGGCCGCGAGGGCCGCGCTACGACCGTGACCTGCTGAAAAATGCGTTCAGCCGCTCCGGCTTCACCTCCGGCTATCTGGATGGAAAGATCGACGGTACCATGTTCGGTGTGCGCAGCGAAGCCGATGCGGAGCTGACCAAAAAGACCCTGCCTGCCCTGCGCGAGCTCTACCGCCGCGAGCGCAGCCGGGTGCCGGTGCAGTTCAGGCTGGAGATCGAAGAGGGTGGCGAGAAGCTGACCGTGACCGACGCGGACGGCAATAAGGCCTTTGCCTACGGCGATGCGGAACCGCAGCCTGCCCGCACCGATCCCACCGAGAGCCTGCAGCGCAGCCTTTCCAAGACGGGTGGCACCCCCTTTGCGGTGGAAAAGATCGATGTGGAGATGGACGGCGGTCCCTGGTTCGTGCCGGGCAGTGCCGTGAACGAGCTGCGCCGGGATGCGCTGGAGGCCCTGCTGAAAAAGCGGGAGATCCTGCGCCCCTGGCCGGTACACGAGGCGGAGCTGGATGCTCTGCCCCTGCGCACTCTGCCGCCCCGCCGCACCCTGCGCGCCGCTTGAAGCTTGGGAGCAGGTGCCGGAGCAGGCCCTGAGCGGGGTGGAGTATCTCATCCTGCCCATTGCTCAGGCCGACCGGGTGCCCCGGGAGTGGCGGGAGAAGACCCTTCTGGAGCTGCCGCGCGTGATGTTCGGCGCGCTGGAGGAGGACACCGCCCGCCGCATTGCCGCCACCCAGGGATGCGGGTTTTGCGGGCTATGAGGTAAGCAACATCGCTCACCTGCGGCTCTGCCGTGGCCTGCCGATGACCGGCGGCTTTGGCCTGAATGTCACCAACCAGATGGCAGCACAGTTCTACGCCGACCATGGCCTGAACAGTGTGCTCATCCTGCCCGAAGTCAAGGACAGCGATATCAGCACCATTGCCCCCACCCGTAACGGCAAGCCTGTGCCCACCGGTGTGCTGGTCTATGGCCACATGCCGCTGATGGTCACCCGCGCCTGCCCGCTGCAGAACATCCATGACTGCGCCCACTGCAATAAAGCAGGGGAACTGACCGACCGCAAGGCCAAAAAGTTCCCGGTGCGCTGCGGCATGGGCGTGCGGACGATCTATAACCCCGTACCTATTTATATGGGTGATAAGCCCGGTGCTCTGACTGTGGACTACGGCGTGGCTACTTCACACTGGAATCCCGGGAAGAAGCTGCCGCCATTCTGGACAGCATCCGTGTCCACGCACCCTTTGAGGGAGAGTTTACAAGAGGACTTTATTTCAAGGGAACCAACTAAAGATGCAGTTTCCCCGGGCGGGAGCGAGAGTTTCTCCGAGGACCGTCCGCTGGGGTGGGACCTGCTGCCGCAGGCAGTAGGGCGGGCGATGGAATGGCCCGTTTCGTGTCCGAGGAGAAAGCTCCCGGAACACGCCCGAATATAACTTTAATAAGAGGTATACTATGGAACCAATCACCGTAAACTATAAAGTATTGGACCCACGGGCCAAGGTGCCCGCCTATGCAACGCCGGGGGCAGCGGCGGCCGACCTGTGCGCCGTGCTGGATGAGCCGCTGACCGTCCAGCCCATGCAGCGGGTGCTGGTGCCCACCGGCCTTGCCATTGAGCTGCCGGATGCAGGGTGCGTTGCCCTCGTCTACGCCCGCAGCGGCCTGTCCATCAAGCACGGCCTCTGTATGGCAAACGGTGTCGGCGTCATTGACAGCGATTACCGCGGTGAGCTGCGCGTGCCAATGGTGAATCTGTCCAACGAACCCTATACCATCCAGCCGGTGAGCGGGTCGCCCAGCTCTGCATCGCCCCCGTCTGGCAGGCGCCTCACGGCCGCCGATGCTGAGCGATACCGACCGTGGTGCGGGCGGCTTCGGCTCAACGGGAAAATAAAAAACAGAAAGGCTTCCCCGCGGGGGAGGTAATTTTACCCTAAGGCGGCTTACTTAGGCACACTTCGACACACCCATCTGCTTATAATAAACGAGAAAGGAAGCACACCATGCTCTGATCCTTGCCTCCGGCAGTCCGCGCCGCCGTGAGCTGATGTCCCTTATCACGCCCGAATACACCGTGATCACCAGCGAGCTTGACGAAACGAAGATCGCGGCGGATTCCCCGGCCCAGCTGGCCAAGGCGCTTGCCACCGCCAAGGCCCGCGCTGTGGCCGAGGAACGCCCCGATGACATCGTCTGCGGCTTTGATACGGTGGTCGAGTGTGAGGGAAAGGTGTTCGGCAAGCCAAAGGACGAGGCCGATGCGGTGCGGATGCTGCGCGCCCTCTCCGGGCGGGAGCATCGTGTCCACACCGGGGTCTGCATCTGCTGCGGCCGCCGCGCGGCAGCAACGGTGGAGACAACGATCGTCCATTTTTCGCCCATTGACGAAGCGGATCTGCTCGCCTATGTGCGCACGCCTGAGCCCTACGATAAGGCGGCGCCTACGCAATTCAGGGGCATGCAGCGCTGTGGTGTGCCGGCATCGAAGGTGCTACTACAACATTATGGGGCTGCCGGTCCACCGCACGGCACAGCTGCTGCGGGAATTCCAATAACGCCGTACAGCCCCGCAGACGGGGGACTGTATGGGAAGAATCTGCAACTTTTTTACATGCTTTTTCGGGAGAATACACGCTATGTTTACCAAAGACATCGGCATTGATCTGGGTACCGCCAACACACTGGTCTATATGAAGGGCCGCGGCATCATCATGCGGGAGCCGAGCGTTGTCGCCGTGGATCCGCGCAGCGATGAGCTGCGGGTGCGCAGCGTCGGGCATGAGCCAAGGCAGTCATCGGCCGCGCGCCGGGCTCCATTGTGGCTGTGCGCCCGCTCAAGGACGGCGTCATCGCCGACTTTGATATTACGGCCGCCATGCTGCAGAGCTTTATCCGTCAGGCCTGCGGCAGCACTCTGCTGGCCCGGCCCCGGGTCGTTATCTGCGTGCCGTCCGGCGTTACCAAGGTCGAGCGCCGCGCCGTGCGTCAGCAGCCGCCAAGGCGGGCGCGCGGCAGGTCACGGTCATTGAGGAACCGATGGCTGCCGCCATCGGCAGCGCCTGCCCACCACCGATGCAGTCGCAGCATGATCGTTGACATCGGCGGCGGCACGGCGGAGGTGGCTGTTATCAGCCTGTCGGGCATTGTGGCCAGCCGCAGCGTCCGCTGTGCGGGCGATGCGCTTGACCAGAGCATCATCGCATTCATCAAGCGCAAATACAACCTGCTGGTGGGTGAGCGCACGGCCGAGCAGATCAAGATCGAAATCGGCTCCGCCTGCCCGCAGGACCCCGAGACCAGCATGGAGATCAAGGGCCGCAACCTCGTGGACGGCCTGCCCAAGGATATTCTGATTCGGTCGGAGGAGGTCCGCGATGCAATGAGCGAATGTCTGCTGCGCATCGTGGAGGCCATCAAGGATACGCTGGAATGCACCCCGCCCGAGCTGTCCAGCGACATCATCGACCGCGGCATCATGCTTTCGGGCGGCGGTGCACTGCTGCGCGGGCTGGATACCCTGATCCAGAACGAGACCGGCATTGATGTCCATATCGCCGAGGCCCCGCTCGACTGCGTGGCGCTGGGCGCCGGGGCCGTGCTGGATAACCCCGAGCTTGCCGGCAAGCGAAAAGAAGAGATGAGCTATCTGTAAAATCTCCAGCCTTCTCCCTGGGAAGAAGGTGGCCCGCGGGCCGGATGAGGGGCGGTGTTGCCGTTATAGCGCAATAATGGAAAACCTGCCCCTCATCAGTCCGCTTCGCGGCCAGCTTCCCCCATAAGGGGGAAGCCTTTCCTTTTTCCTGCCGAACCGCCGAAAAAAAGATTGACAAACGGCGCGATTCCAGCTATTATTAAGTTGTTCGCATCTTCCCGGAGGAATACCATGCCCTTGCCAAAGTCTATGATCGAGGCGGAGCTGCCCGCCCGCGCACAGCAGGGGGATGAAAATGCGCTTGCCGCGCTCATCGCCCGCATGATGCCTGCCATCCGCAAGGGAGCCGCCGACTGTACGGCCCCGGGCTTGGATTTTGACGATGCTGTGCAGGAGGGCTGATCGGTCTGTTCCGCGCTGTGCGGGAGTATGACCCCGCAGTTGGCCCGACCTTTGCTGCCTTTGCTGCGGCAAGCATCCGCCATGCCCAGCAGGACGCCCGCCGTGCCGCGCTGCGCAAAAAGCATGCGCCGCTGAATTTCAGCGTGCCGCTGCCCGATGCACAGCAAAGCACCGACACCCGCCCCGGACCGGAGGAAATTGCCATCTCCGGCGAACAATATGCCGACACGATGCGCCGTATGCAGACCGAGCTTTCCGAGCTTGAGCGCCGGGTGCTGATGGCCGGACTGGAGGGCAGAACCCCCGCGCAGACTGCGCAGGAGCTGGGTCTGCCTGCCAAAAATGTGGCCAATGCTCTGGCCCGTGCCCGCCGCAAGCTGCGTGGCGGACAAAACCCCTAGGAT
>ENA-OQCP01000763-OQCP01000763.1-human-gut-metagenome-genome-assembly--contig:-NODE-763-length-13712-cov-1.976960_pt1 | contig 13712 bp, 26 predicted proteins | sample MGYA00242760_ERZ504583 | MGnify/ENA primary metagenome ERZ504583 (study PRJEB26092, sample SAMD00036308) | human gut metagenome | host: Homo sapiens | study: EMG produced TPA metagenomics assembly of...
GCAACCGGGATCAGCTGGATGAGCTGTGCCAGAACCTGTGCGACAACGCCATCCGCTACAATCGCCCCGGCGGCAAGGTCCAGCTCATCACCTCCTGCACCCGGGACGGCCATTGTACCTGACCGTCAAGGATAACGGCATCGGCATTCCGAAAGACGCGCAGTCCAGCGTGTTCGAACGCTTCTACCGGGTGGATAAGAGCCGGAGCAAGGCCACCGGCGGCACCGGTCTGGGGCTGGCTATTGTCAAGCACATTGCCCGCATCCACACGCCCGCATCAAGCTGGAAAGCGAAGTAAATGTTGGCACCACCATCACCGTCGTTTTTGAGACGCCCACTAAAACTGCAAAAAGCTCACGTCTGCCTGCACCTGCGGGCAGGCGTTTTTTGTTGTCAGCGCTTCTCGCCCTGTTCCCTGCTTCAGTGCCCGGACTGCTCCCAGAGAGAGCAGATCATACCCATTTCCCCAGCAGCGCTGAACGGTCCGCACGCAGAGCAACTCCAGCGCCGCACACTGTGCTGCTGTGGGCAGAGCTGTGCCCGCCCTGCGCTGGCCGGTCAGGGTCACGGCAAAGCCATCTTCTACAGCTTCCACCGATACCACACAGCGCCGGAACGTCACCTGCCCGCTACCCAGAGGAAAAGTGTGTTCTCCGCTCTGACCCAGCAGCAATTGTGCCATCTGGCTCTCTGCCGGGGTGAGCCGGGTGTTCCCTGTTTCGGTGAGCAGAAGCATTTCCTCCGCATTCTCAATGGCACCATCCGTCAGGATAAGCACCGGAGCCAAAAGAGCGTTCCGGCTCTCGTATAGGTGCGGAGCCTGCGGTGCGGCTTCCTTCACGGCCTGCAAAAGCTGTTCCGGGAACAGTTCGTTTTCTCCGTCTGCTGCGGCCAGTTCTTCTCCGGAAAGATCCATGCAGAGGACCCGGGCAGACAAACCCTGCACCGGCTCCTCTTTCAACACGGTCTCCGCCTGTCGAATGGTTTTTAAAGTTGTTTCGGCATTCAAAAGCAGATACTCGCACAGCCGGTAGCTTGCTTTACGGGGCAGGCCACGCTCGGCTTCCGTCAGAGCCGTTTGCAGGGTGTTTCCCCGCCCCGTGCAGAGCTGTACCCGTGCGGCGGCATCAGAGGCATCGGCGGCGGCTTCCGGAAACTGGTAGAGCAGACCCACTGTCCAACTCTGCACCGCCACCGTGGGTGGGGTAAGAATCAAGGCACGCACCATGCTTTTCTCGGTATTCTCTGCCCGCAAAATCCCCCGCACCAGAGCACCAGCACCCCTGCCGCCAGCCACCGGATGACACGCTGTTGGCCCGTCATGCGTTTTCCTCCGCAGGCGCAGCCCTGCCCCACAGCCGGCCGGCCAATTGACGCACCACCTGCACCAGCACGCAGAACCGGAACATTGCCGCTGCCAACCAGACCAGCAGCACAAGGGCATCAAACCGAGAGATGCTGCCCAGCCTGCCCGCCCGCAAAAGCTCGATGCCGGGCAGGGCATTCCCCGCCCCAAACACCAGTTCCGTGCAGAGCGCAAAGCTGCCAGCCAATATAAAAACTTTCACCGGAAGCCAAACAGCGCACCGCACCTGTTTTGCCGGGCAGAACAGCGACAGGCGAAATATTCCGGATACAGAGGCAGGATAATCGGTTGAGCATCAGCTTGCATCATCAGACTTTCCCAGTGGAACTGGCCATTCAGCCCCAGCAGGCAGAGCAAACCCGCCAGCGCCGCCGCCCAGCACAGGATCGGTGCACAACGGACCAGTACGGCAGGTTCCAGCTTCCATCCTGCCCAGAGCATCAGCGGGAGAAGCCCCAGCATGGCCATGGAAGAAAAATTCCCCCAGCAAAGCTCCTGCGCCTGACGGAAGGTCTCCACAGCCTCCCAGACAAACCAGAGCCCCAGCCCGCCGCAGACTACCCGGGAACGCAAGTCTGTACCCCAAAAACTGTCTGCACGCTGCTCTGCCCCGGTTGTCAGAGCGGTGATCAGAACCAGCGCCAGTGTCATGGGCAGGCCGCGCAGCAGAAAACTGCGAGCTGTTACAGGTGCACCCGTCTGTAACACGCACCGAGCGAACTCCGCAGTGAGCACACTCAAGGTCAGTGTTTTTTCAGAGAAACAGGATCGTTCCAACTTCAACCACCTCGTTTTTGCCAAATGGTAAAGGGCCGCCGGGAAAGTTTTGGGTAGCTGCGCCGGGTCACACCGTCCGGCGAGAGCGGCACCTCGGGGAAGATGGCATCCCGCAGGTAGGGCACACCCAGCGCCGAGACCCGGGTCAGCCCAAATAACACGCCCAGTGCGCAGGCGGCAAGTCCCACCGCCAGCCACCCCTGCTGCCAGCAGCACCACCAGCCGCAGAACGGTTGCCACCTCATACAGCGAGGGCGTGACGAACACCGCAATGGACGCGGCAGCGGCGGTCAGGATGACCGGTGTGCTCATCAGTCCGGCGGCAATGGCGGCATCCCCGATGATGAGGGCAGCGATCAGGCTGACAGAGTGCCCCAGTGTCTGGGGCATCCGCAGGCCAGCCTCCCGAATGATCTCCAGCATCAGGATCACCAGAAGCATTTCTCCGAACAGCGGCAGCGGCGTTGCTGCTCGGCGGCCTCGATTTTGAACAGCAGCTGGGGCGGCAGGAGTTCCGGCAGGTGGACCGCCCAGCAGACGAACACGCCCGGCAGGAAAATGCTCAGGTAGAACGAGATATATTTCAGCACCCGCAGAAAGGATGCAAAATAGGCCGTTCCTGCATAGTCATCCAGGCACTCAAAGTTTTCGCAGAACAGGGTGGGCAGGATCAGCGCTGAGGGGCTGCCATTGACCAGAATGACGAATTTCCCCTCCCGAAGCTTTGCCGCTGCCACAATAGGCCGTTCGGTATAGCGCACGGGGGCAAACGTGCGGATCTTACAGGGAAAGAGCCATGGCACAAAGTAGCTGGAATCCAAAAGCAGCTGCGGCCTGGCCCGCTGCAAGGTCTGCCGCACCTTTTGCACTGCTTTTGGGTCTGCCGTATCCCGGCAGTAACAAAGAGCATACTCCGTTTTCATCTCACAATCGGCTTGACCGATCTCAATGACCAGAGCATCATTGCGGAAGCACCGCCGCAGCAGGCTGGTATTCACCCGGAGCAGATCCGCAAAGCCTTCCCGGGAGCGCGGAGATTTCCCTCCCCTGCCGGTTCATCCACCGAGCGGGCGTTCAGGCTTTGCACCGAAAAGGCGATGCCTTTTGCGCATCCGTCCAGCAAAAGCACTGCCATGCCCGCTGTCATCCGCCGGATCAGAGCATCCCAGTCCTCTACAGGGTCAGGCTCTGCGGGCAGCCCGGAGTGCTCAAACAGCAATGCAAACACCTGTTCGCCGGTCAGCTGTTCTGCCGGGCCGGGCGTGTGCGGCGGCTGGCGGCATCCAGCAGCAGCTGCCACAGCCCTTTCAGACTGGCCATCCCATCGAACAGAACGATGGCTCCTTTGCAGTGGTAAAGCTCAAGCTCCTTCGCATAAAAATCTGCCGATTGGCCAAACCTAGCGTTGAGCTCCGCAAGGTTTGCCGCCAGATGGCTGGAAAGCTGTTCCATTTTGCCGCCCCCTTTCTGGTAGCTTGTCCGCCGGGGTGGCGGTTATACGCTGGGAGGTGTTCCGGTTTGAAACTCTTGATCTTCCGTACCATCCTGATCTATCTCTGCGTCCTGTTTGCCATGCGGCTGATGGGCAAACGTCAGCTGGGGGAACTGCAGCCTGAGGAATTGGTATCCACCATCCTCATCTCCAATCTGGCTTCCATCTCCATTGAATCTGAAGAAGTACCGGTCACAGCCAGCCTGATCCCCCTCTTTCTCATTGCAGCGCTGGAGCTGCTGGGATCGATCCTCAGCTTCAGAAGCCAACGCTTTTTCAACCTGATGTCCGGGCGGCCCAAAACCGTTATCCTGAATGGTAAGATCGATCAGAACGCCCTGCGCACCCTGCGGCTGACTGCCGCCGATCTGATGGAGGCGCTGCGCGGCAAAGATGTGTTCGACCCCCGGGATGTCTCCTATGCGGTCGTGGAGACCAACGGCAGTCTCTCGGTGCTCTGCGCCCGGAAAAGGAACCGGCCACCCTCGCCGACCTTGGGGCAAGGGTACAGCGGCACAGGCCACCATCCTTTGTGCTGGATGGGCAGGTGCTTGCCGAAAACCTGACCACCTGCGGCAAGGATGCTGCCTGGCTGGAACGCACCGCAAAGGCCAACAGCCTGCTTCTGGAAGAGATCCTGATCCTGGCGGGCAACGATACCGAGGATTATTTTCTGCTGAAAAAGGAGCCTCGTCAAACGGCGGGGTTCCGGCAAGGGGGTGCGGCATGAAACGTATTTATGTCTGCATTGGCATCGTAGTCCTGCTGCTGGCGGCAGCTTTTACAGCAGCTTCCGGGTACAGCAATTCGCCGAGGATATCTCCGATGACATCGACACCGCTATGGAGGATATCCGGAACAGCGATCTGACCGGTGCGCGGCAGGCACTGGCCGAAGGAGCCGAGCTCTGCGACACCATGCGGGAAGGCATGAATCACCTGCTCCGCACGCAGGACTTCACGGAGCTGGAAGCCGCCCTGCGCGCCGCCGATGGCCATCTGGAACTGAATGCACCCGAGGAAGCCTTCGGGGAACTGCGCCGGGCGCAGGTTCAGGTAGAGACCCTGGCCTGGCTCTCCCATCGTATTCTCTGAGGGTGTTTGTACTGAGCTGAACAGTTGAGGTGAGCACAACAAAAAGCCAGGCTTTCTCGTGAAGTTCACGAAAAAGTCTGGCTTTTAACGCTGAAACTTAGTTTTTCTCTTTGCGGTCGCCCATCAGTTTTTTCAGCTCCGTGAAAAAGCTCTCGACATCGGCAAACTGCTGGTAGACCGAAGCAAAGCGGACATAGGCCACTTCATCGATCTTTTTCAGTTCCTGCATAGTCAGTTCACCAATGCGCACACTGGACACCTCGCGGTCATAGGAGCTCATCAGGCTTTGCTCAATGCTGCTGACAGCCCGTTCCAGTGCATCGTAGCTCACCGGGCGTTGGCGCAGGCCCGCAGCATTGCATTGAGCAGCTTCTGACGATCAAAAGGCTCACGGGAGTTATCCTTTTTGATGACGATCAGCGGGACGGTCTCCACCACTTCATAGGTCGTAAACCGCATGCGGCAGCGCAGACACTCGCGGCGGCGGCGGATCCGCTCACCGTCTTCGGTCGGGCGGGAATCGATGACCTTGGATTCCTCATCGCCGCAATAGGGACATTTCATAAATCGTTCCTCCTGATGTTGGTTCTTGGCCTGTCGGGCAAAACACGGTCAGGCTTTTTTGGTTTCAGCCTTTTTGCTCTTGTGGTCGTTCCACAGCACCCAGGCGGAGGTGGAAACACAGAGCGAGGTATACACGCCGCTCAGCATACCCATCATCAGCGGGAAGGCAAAGGTAAAGATGCTGTCCAGACCGTACAGCTTGGAGACCACGCACATCACACCCAGTGCCATTACAGTGGTCACCGTAGTGATGATGGTACGGCGGGCAGACTGGTTGACCGAGTGGTTGACCAGTTCCTCGAACGGGGTCTTTTTCCCCATCAGGCGCGGTTCTCGCGGATGCGGTCATAGACCACAACCGTATCGTTGATCGAGTAGCCCAGAATGGTCAGCATAGCGGCAATAAAGTTGCCGTCCAGCGGGGCGCGCAGCAGCACAAAGGTGCCAAACACCACCATCAGGTCGTTCAGCAGGGCCAGCACAGCCATCAGCCACCGGTCAGGCCGCCGATCTTCTTGAAACGGAAGCCGATATACAGCAGGATGAGCAGCAGGGAGAACACCACAGCCACCAGACTCTTCTGCAGGAACTTGGTGCCCATGGCAGCGCTGACATTGCTCAGGGACAGCTGGGCAAAGGCATTGTCCGGGTACTGTTCGTTCAGGGAGGTCAGCAGATTCTCCACCTGATCGGTGGTCACGGTCTCGTTGCCGGGCATGGAGATCTTCAGGGTCTGCTCCCCGGTGGCGACATTCTCGCCGGTCTGCAGGGTCAGGCCGTTGTTTTCCAGTGCAGTGGAGGCGGTCTTCTGAACTTCGGAGGTGCTGATCTCACCCTGATAGCTCAGGGTGATCATGCACCGCCCGTAAACTCCGTATCCAGCCGGACACCGAACACTGCAGCACACAGGATGATGGCCGCCATCAGGCAGGTGGAGATGGTCAGGAAGCGCTTGCGCAGACCCACAAAGTCGATGGGCTTCTTTTCCTTGACTTCCTTGCCGGGCTTGACAGCACCATAGAGCCAGGGATTCCGCAGGGCCTTGATGGAGCTGCGCCGCCGGAGTCATCACACGGGTGGCAAACACGCCGAACACAAAGTTCAGCAGAACGCCGGTCAGCAGCGTGTAGCCAAAGGCATAGATGGTGCCTGCGGTGGAGGGCCCAAAGGCGAAGAACACGAAGTGCAGGGCCTTGGCGAACAGGCCGTCCGAGGGGCCGAAGGCACCCATCAGCACGATTGCCACAATGACGATGGTCACGTTGCATCAATGATGGGGGTCAGGCCACGGGCAAAGCCGCTCTTGAGCGCGCCATCCAGCGATTTGCCGTTGTTCAGCTCCTCCTTGATGCGCTCGGCGGTGATGACGTTGCATCCACGCCCATACCAATGGCCAGGATGATACCTGCGATACCGGGCAGAGTCAGGGTAAAGCTCTCAAACACCGGGAAATAGCCGGAGACGAAAGCCAACGTTGCCGCCACCTGACCGGCCAGTGCAATGCAGGCCAGGAAGCCGGGCAGACGATACAGCAGAGTCATCAGCACCACGATGAGGCATAGGCAATGAGTCCGGCCAGCACCATGCGCTCAGGCTGTTCTCGCCCAGGCTGGGGCTGACAGTGGAATAGCTGTCCACAGTCAGGGCAAAAGGCAGTGCACCGGAATTGATCTGGCGGGCCATCTTGACCACGTCCTCCTGCGTGAAGGGATTGGACGCGGAACTGGTGATGATGGCGGCACCATCGGTGATGGCCGCATTGACCGTTGCGGTGCTCACGTTCTGATCATCCAGCCAGATGCTGATGGTTCCACTGCTCTGGTAGAGCTCCGTGGTGGCATCCCCGAAGGCTTGGCACCTCGTCGTTGAACTTGAGGCCACATAATATTCGGATGTACTGCCGCTCACCGGGCCGTACTGAGCAGCTGCGCTCTCGACCATGGAGCCGTCCAGGATCAGTTCGCCGTCTGCACTGCTCCCCTTGCGGAAGGTCAGGTAGGCGGTGCTGCCGATCTCTTCAATGGCGGCTTCGGGGTCAAAATCGGTCTCGCCGGACTGCCACGGAAACTCCAGGATCAGGCGGTCGGAGTCATAATCCACATACAGCTCGTAGTCGGTCACGTTCAGGCCGACCAGACGATTCTCAATGACCAGCTGGGCAGCGTCCAGCTGATCATCGGTGGCATCGTAGTTGTCCGAGGGGGCAAACGTTACGTTGACACGCCCTTGATATCCACGCCAAAGCGGATATCCTGCGCTCCCTTGATGTAGGTCTTGGTCACATCACCGTACTTGACTGCCACACCAAAGAATGCCGTGTAGACAAACGCGGCGATCAGGAGCACTGTGACAACAAGCTGCCATGCTTTGCCTTTCGTCTTCATAAAAAACAGGAAACCTCCAAAATATAATAAACCTCCGCCGCACAGAAAAACCTCTGCACGGAGGAGATTTTTTACAGAATAAAACCCTTACTCTGCCTTTTCGGCCAGCAGCTTTTCGATGACTGCCAGCTTTACGCAGACGCAGAGCAGATCAGATGCGGTCTCCACCTCGTCCAGGCTGGGATAGTGGGCGCGATACGCAGGTGAGAATCCTGCGGGTCCTTGTGGTAGGGATAGCGGAACCGGCACCGGTCAGGGTCAGACCGCACTCCTTGCACAGCTGGGCCACACGCTTGGCGCAGCCGGGCATAACGTACAGGCTGATGAAGTAACCGCCCTTGGGGTTCGTCCAGTGGGCGATGTCGCCGCAGGGAGTCAGCTCCTCGGAAAAGGCCGTCTTGACGGCATCAAAGCAGGGGATCAGGCGGCGGCGGTGCTTTGCCATGTGGGCCAGCACACCCTCTTTGTTCTTCAGGAAGCGGACATGGCGCAGCTGGTTCATCTTATCATAGCTGATGATCATCACGGAGAAGCGCTTGCAGATATACTTCATGGAGTCCACGCTGCATGCAATGGCGGAAACACCTGCACCGGGAAGGTGATCTTGCTGGTGGAGGTGAACATGAACACACGGTTCTCCGTGCCGTACTTCTTGCTCTCGTTCAACAGAACAGGGGTCTCGATGATCTCCTCGGTCAGGTGGTGGACGATGTATGCTTCATCCCAGAAGATCTTGAAATCAGGAGCAGCGGTCTTCATCTTGGCCATCCGGTCAATGGTCTCATCGCTGTAAGTATAACCATCCGGGTTGGAATACTGGGGCACGCACCAGATGCCTTGATGGTGTCATCCTCGGCCACCAGCTTCTCCACAATGTCCATATCGGGGCCATTGGGGGTCATGGGCACGCTGATCAGCTCAAAGCCGTACTCCTCAGTGATGGCAAAGTGGCGGTCATAGCCGGGCACCGGGCAGAGGAACTTGCGCTTTTCCACCTGAGACCAGGGGCAGGGAGACTCAGGGAAGCCGAACACATAGCCAATGTTGATGAGGTTGTACATCAGCTGCAGGCTGGAGTTGCCGCCCACGAACACTTCCTCGGGCTTGACACCGAACACATCCGCAAACAGGACGCGAGCCTCGTGCAGGCCCTCAAGATCACCATAGTTGCGGGCATCGGTGCCTGCGTCGGTGGTGTAATCGTTCATCTGCAGCAGACCCATTGCCAGATCCATCTGGTGAGGGCCGGGCTTGCCACGGGCCATGTTCAGCTTCAGGTTCATGGCCAGAAACTTTTTGTACTGCTCATTCAGCTTTGCCTTTTCGGCAGTGAGCTCCTCACGATTCATCTCAAGATAGTTTGCCATTGAAAAACACACTCCTTTATCGTACTTCCAATTTCCCACAGTATCCGATGCCGGGTGTTTCAGGAGTTCCTGCCAGAGAGTTCTCCCACCACAGTCATCCAGACTTTATTATTATACCGCAACTCCGGGCGCGAAACAAGCAAATTGCAAAAAAAGCCCCGCCAAAGCCGAAGCATTTGGCAGGGCATCCCTTCCCTGCTGTCTGCAGAGTGCAGATATCAGCTCAGGGCGGTCTGGTTCTTATACCGTTTGCGCACAGCGCCGTATTCCAGATGGGCCTCGCCGCCCTCACGGTGTCCTTGTCGATGGTGACACGGATGATGGTGGGGTCATTGGGCACATCATACATGACAGGCAGCAGGATGCCTTCCATCACGCTGCGCAGACCGCGGGCACCGGTCTTGCGCTCAATGGTCTTGCGGGCGATCGCGTGGAGGGCCTCGTCGGTGAACTCCAGCTCTACACTGTCCATGCTCAGCAGTTCCTTGTACTGCTTGACCAGGCTGTTGCGGGGCTCCTTGAGCACGCGCACCAGTGCATCCTCGTCCAGATCGTCCAGCACGGTGATGACCGGCAGACGGCCGATCAGCTCAGGGATCAGGCCAAACTTGACCAGATCGTGAGGCTCCACCTTGCGCAGCAGGGCACGCTGGGCATCCTCGGAGTTGTCCTTCAGACTGCTGCCGAAGCCCAGTGCAGAGCGATCGGTGCGGCGCAGGATGTATTTATCCAGGCCATCAAAGGCACCGCCGCAGATGAACAGGATGTTGGTGGTATCGATCTGGATGAACTCCTGCTGGGGGTGCTTGCGGCCGCCGTTGGGCGGCACGTTGCTCACGGTGCCCTCCAGGATCTTCAGCAGCGCCTGCTGCACACCCTCGCCGCCCACATCACGGGTGATGGAGGGATTCTCGCTCTTGCGGGTGATCTTGTCGATCTCATCAATGTAGATGATACCACCTGTGCCTTCTGCACATCAAAATCCGCCGCCTGAAGCAGCTTGAGCAGGATGTTCTCCACATCTCACCCACATAGCCCGCCTCAGTCAGGGTGGTGGCATCCGCAATGGCGAAGGGCACCCCCAGCATCTTGGCCAGGGTCTGAGCCAGCAGAGTCTTGCCGACACCGGAGGGGCCCAGCAGCAGAACGTTGGACTTCTGCAGTTCACATCTGCACCTTTGCCGCTCAGGATGCGCTTATAATGGTTGTAAACGGAGACCGCCAGCACACGCTTGGCCTCATCCTGACCAATGACATACTGGTCCAGCCGTTCTTGATCTCAGCCGGGGTCAGGATATTGATATCCAGACCATCCACAGCCTGCATCCGGGTACGGCTTGCGCCGCGGCCCGGGCGGCCGTTTGCTTCCGGGTGCTCCGGCTGATCCGAGAGCAGATCATGCACAGGCCGATGCACTCGCTGCAGATGTTGACACCGGGGCCGATGATCATCCGTTCCACTTCGTCCTGATGCTTGCCGCAGAAGCTGCACACCAGGTCTTTTTCATTTTTGCCGGAATTGTTGTTTGCCATAACTGTTATTCCTTATTCTGGGTCTTTGCGCGCAGGGCTCTCCCCCGCACCGTTCAGTTTCAGCGGTGGGCGATGACCTCATCGATCAGGCCGTATTCCTTGGCTTCCAGCGCGGTCATATAGTTGTCGCGCTCGGTGTCCAGCTGGATCTTCTCCAGCGGCTGGCCGGTGTAATCGCTGAGCATGTGTTCATCTTATCGCGGATATACACCATGTGCTCGGCGTGGATCTTGATATCGGTGGTCTGGCCGGAAAGGCCGCCGCCCTGACCGCCGATCAGCGGCTGATGGATCAGGATCTCAGAGTTGGGCAGGGCAAAGCGCTTGCCTTGGTGCCGCTTGCCAGCAGGAAGGCACCCATGGAAGCGGCCATGCCCATGCAGATGGTGGAGACATCACACTTGATATACTGCATGGTATCGTGAATGGCCATGCCCGCGCTGATGGAGCCGCCGGGGCTGTTGATATACAGGCTGATATCCTTGTCCGGGTCCTGCCCTTCCAGGTACAGCAGCTGCGCCACCACAAGGCTTGCGGAGGTGTCGTTGACATCCTCGCTCAGAACGATGATGCGGTCATTCAGCAGACGGGAGAAGATATCATAGGAACGCTCACCATGTGCCGACTGCTCGACAACGTAAGGAACAAAACTCATAAAGTTCGCCTCCTGATACGAAAAATGATTCTATTTGCAAAATTGACCGATACGGCAAAAGAAACAGGGCCGTATCGGTCAATTTTAACAACCTTTGTTTACAGGGTACGCTTCAAACAGCGTTTCCTGCAAATTGCGCCTTGGCAGCTGGATTATTCAGCGTCCTCGGTCTTTTCAGCCTCAGCGGCCTTCTCCACGATGTTGGCGTGGCTCTTGATGAAGTCGATGGCCTTGTTGATTGCCAGATCCTTCTTCAGGTCGTCAACGTTGACCAGCTCACGGACCTTGTCCTCTTCCATCTTGTACTGGTCAGCGATGCGCTTGATCTCAGCGGAGACATCCTCCTCGGAAGCCTCGATGTTCTCAGCAGCGGCAACAGCCTCCAGAGCCAGGCGGATCTTGACCTGCTTCTCAGCCTGAGGCATGAAGGAAGCACGGAACTGATCCACGGTCTGGCCCATATACTTCAGGTAGTCTTCCAGGCGCAGACCCTGCTGCTCCACACGGAAGGCGAAGTCATTGACCATCTCGTCCATACGGGTATCGTACATAGCCTGGGGGATCTCAGCTCCATGCTCTCGATGACCTGATCGACCAGAGCGTTCTCAACAGCCAGGTCATCCTGCTTGTCCAGCTGCTCCTGGTTGTTCTTGCGGATGGACTCCTTGAACTCTTCCAGAGTGTCGTACTCGGAGCAGTCCTTAGCCAGCTCGTCATCCAGAGCGGGCAGCTCCTTGTACTTGACCTCGTGCAGCTTGATCTTAAAGACAGCAGCCTTGCCAGCCAGCTCAGCAGCCTGATACTCCTCGGGGAAGGTGACGTTCACGTCGAACTCCTCACCGGCGGAGTGGCCAACGATCTGATCCTCGAAGCCAGGGATGAAGGAGCCGCTGCCCAGGGTCAGGTTGTAGTGCTCAGCCTTGCCGCCCTCAAAAGCAACACCGTCCACAAAGCCCTCGAAGTCGATATCAACGATATCGCCATTCTCAGCAGCACCCTCGCGGGTCAGCTCACGGGCGTTGCGCTCCTGCACGCGCTTCAGCTCTGCATCGACGGCCTCGTCGGTAACAGTATGGACAGTCTTCTCAACGGTCAGACCGTTGTAGTTGCCGACCTTGGACTTCGGGCATCACACGACCTTGACGGTCAGGGTCACGCCCTCGGTCTCGCTGGCAGCATCCACAGAAACCTCGGGACGGCCAACAGGCTCGATGCCGGCTTCCTTCACAGCTGCCTCGTAAGCAGCAGGAACAGCTCATTGATGGCATCATAGGTAAAGACATCAGCGCCGTACATCTTCTCGATCAGAGCCTTGGGAGCCTTGCCCTTGCGGAAGCCGGGCACGGAGTACTTCTTGCCCTCCTTCTTGAAGACATCGGCCACTGCGCCTTTAAAGGCCTCAGCGTCGATAGAGAACTGCAGCTCTGCCATGCTCTTCTCGAGCTTTTCGCACTTGATGAAATTCATTTTGTGTATCCTCCACTCAAAAATTCTATTGCGTTGGGGACAGGTTTTCTTCCCTGTCTCCTGCAACCGCGCACCGCGTCCTGTATTTTCTGTTTGCGAAATGCGGGGACGCGCGCGCTCAATTGGGTGCAACAATCGCGTCAAAACTTATTATAGCACGTTCCAGACACAATTGCCAGACCAAATTTTGACTTTTTGTTCTTTTTGCCCACACTTCCCGCCTTTAATTGATGCGGTAGGGGCAGAAACGCAGGCCATCGGCACTGACAAGCTTATACCGGATGCCGTCCACATCGCCCTGCACCGCGTACCGGATGGCGTTTCCGTGCAGGTGGCCGTAGTAACAGCGGGTGATGCCGTAGGCTTCAGGGTGGCCACGATCTCAGGGGCGCTGGTGCCGGTGTAGACCGGCGGGTAATGCAGGAACACCAGCGTTTTCCAGCCCGGGTTCTGCGGCTGTCGAGGCTCATCTTCAAGCGGCCTATTTCCCGGTTCATCACCTTTTCGTCGTGAGGCTCCCCCACATCAAACAGCCAGCCCCGGGTGCCGCAGATGGCGTAGCCCTCCACAGAGTAGGAGTTGTTGTGCAGGATGTGGAGCGTATCGAAGCCCTCGGCTTTCAGGTAGCGTTCATCTTGTTGGCGGTGGTCCACCAATAGTCGTGATTGCCCTTCATGATGAGCTTCTGGCCGGGCAGCTGTTGCAGAAATTCGAAATCCTGCGGGTATCGGTAAGGCGCATGGCCCAGCTGATGTCGCCTGCAAGGACAATGGTATCCTCGGGCTTTACGAGCTTGCGCCAGTTGGCCTCCAGCCGTTCCACATAGCCGTTCCAGCCGGGGAAAACGTCCATCGGCTTGGAGCCGCCCAGGGAAAGGTGGGTATCGCCAAGCACAAAAAAGTGCCATAGTTTATTTACTCCTGTTCTGGTTTTCGTCATGCCTGACAGCCCAGTGCCACCTCCGCGATCTGAGCCGGGTCGATGACGGTGCTGAACCGCTCGGCCTTCTGCCGCA
>ENA-OQCP01000765-OQCP01000765.1-human-gut-metagenome-genome-assembly--contig:-NODE-765-length-13700-cov-1.788698_pt1 | contig 13700 bp, 19 predicted proteins | sample MGYA00242760_ERZ504583 | MGnify/ENA primary metagenome ERZ504583 (study PRJEB26092, sample SAMD00036308) | human gut metagenome | host: Homo sapiens | study: EMG produced TPA metagenomics assembly of...
GCGACAAATACACATTGCGAATCCTCATACTCATATTTGTTTTTAAATTCTTCCAAATGTCTTGAAATAGGCCATACCTCCATCATTGTTTGTTGGCGACCTTCTGCCATTGTAACTTCAACTAATATGCTATTAGTTGTTTCAAAACATTCTATATCACCATTATTACCTCCTGCAGTTGATGTCGGCAAACCCTCATCATCACATGGATAATTAGGAATGACTTCAACACCAGGCAGTTTAGATTTAATCGCAAGGGCTGTCAGGAACTCTAATCTCGCAGGTGCTGATATAAATTTCAAAACATTATGACTTGAAGAAGTTTTATTTGCCAAATGAGACAGTTCAGTTTTGATAGAATCCCATGGGTAGTCTGGAATTAACTGAATTAGTTTTCTGCGGCAGCAGTCTTAGATATTTCAACAGATCTTAATGCAAATAGAGCATTGTCAATTGTTGCCATATAATCAAAGTATTCTCTTTCAGTGGCATACTTTGTATAATCCGCATAATGACTAAGTATATAATCGATCTTCTCATCTTCATTGTGATTGATATCTATGAATCTACCACCACCTCTAAACGATATGAGACCAGTCATTCTCATTTTGCGAACAAACTCATCCGGATACTCAGCTACAATAGATTTAAGTTTGAACCTCTTAAAGCCACCAAGAATTTCATTTACACATATATCTTCAATTACTTCATTAGAAGGATTGTATCTATGTTCGTTTCGCAAGAGTTTAATTCGTTGATATAGAGCCTCTGCATCATTGTCTTTCCAGAATATCACCAATGGTATTTCTTTATATGATATTCCAGCTCCATTATACTCATCATCTGCATTTAACTTCTTGATGACCTCCAACAATAATATTAATGGTATGTTGTCATTGAGTTCTCTGACAAACGGATTACATCTTTGCTGCTTAGCAAAAGCTTGCATGAAAGCGACCTGTTCATTACGAGGATTTACAATTTCTCTTGATATCACACCCTCATTTATACTTATTGAAACTGTATCTGCAAGATAATTTCCTGTTTGAGAGAATTCGATACGTTTACCCCATTCATAGTAAACGAATCCTAATACCTTCATCAACTTAAATTGAGTGTCAAATCGGCTTGGCCAGCCTTTGGGAAAACCTGCTTCTTTGTGTCCTTTAAGAACTGGATTTGCATTAGGGTCATTTCTTCTGTATATTGTCGCAGTTTCTACATCTGTCAGTGGTTCATCCGCAAATTCTCCTCTTTGTGTCGATGCCCATTTTTGTTTAACAGAATTCGGTAAAATCATTGGCCTATACAACCCAACCTTGAACAACTCTCTCTCAAATAACTCAACCGTATGATCGTTAAGAATTTCTCCATCGAAACGCTTAAGTATGTTCATAAAGTCTTTATAACGCTCCGGGTTACGAATCGTCGTTGTATAAAGCAACGGTTTATATTCAAGTTCTCTTGGCATATTAGTAGTTTGTTATTAGTACTTCATTAAATTGTTTAATTGAATTATCGTGGTAACTTATATAGTTACTTTTTATCGAATGGGTATAATATTTTTGAGACCATTCAATAAATATATCGTTTTTCCTATCCTTGTAATGAGTGACATTTGATATCGCAAATCTAATGTTTAGTTCATTTAACTGATCGAGTATTTGCAATAGCTCCTTTTCATCCTTTTCATTCCACAACTTGTTATATTCGCTAAATGTAATAAGGTACGGTGGATCCAAATAAACGAAATCATTTTCAGATAATTGGATTTTTTTGAGGAATACTTTATAATCAAGATTATACCATTTCGGCTTCTTATTCTTAACTTCCTGAAAATAGTTCTCTAAAGCAGATACTACATTTGAGTTAAAATCTACATTTCCCACAGGTAAATTGAAGTCTCCTCTTTTATTAAATCTCAGCATTCGGTTGAATCCGTATATCAGCAACAAGTACAATATAGACATATTGTCTTTGATGATTCATTGAAATCCGACCTCATTTGTTCATAAGCTTTCTTATTATATTTAGCAAAATAAGTTTTTTTATATAGGCTTTTCAAATCCATTGGGATGCTATCTTCTTTGCATGAATATGACAATCCATATTCTTTTATGATTCTCTCCAAATCAGCGAAAATGCATTTTTTTTATTCGCTGATTTACTCAGGTATTTGTGAAGTCCTATAATGTAACCATCAATATCATTTAGACAAAACTGTTCTGCAACGGTATTCATAAAAACAGATCCCCCACCAACAAATGGTTCTACAAACTTCCCAATATTATCTGGAAAGTATGTGCCAATTTCTTCCATAAGTTTATACTTGTCACCAACATAAAATAGCGGAGACCTTAATATCTGTTTTTTCATCGCTTTACTTCTGTAATAAATAACAACTCCTTATGGTCTGCAAATTCCGTTTTTCCAGTATTGAAGCAGCGATGTGCGCAATCATATATAACGGTATTACCTCTTTCCTCAAGTATGGATTTAATCTGCTCTAAGGTTATTTTATTCTTTGAGGAACCACTCTTAGAATCATATGTATTGTTATATGAAACAGCAATGTGTCTCACATTAAGATTTTGTATTAAATCCCTAAATGCAACTGGAGCACTTGATGTACAATAAGCACTCATATTTTGAGCCTTAGGCTTCATTGCAACACCAAATAATTCAGGCTTATTCCACTCAACGAGATTTTCATAGATGTGATAAAATCTACTGTACTGACGAGAATTATAAGGCGGATCAATGTAAGCAACATCGGCAGTTATGCTTCTTGCTAATATATTTGAGTCCTCCTTATATATCTCTATATTTTTAGGATTTAACAATTTGATAAGTTGTATCGACAAAGGGTGATATGCTATTTCCTTTTTGATATATGCATCAAAATGACCAACTGTGTTTGCAATTTTATCTATGCTGTATATTAATGATGCCAATAGAATTGCATATTCTTTTGGTGTAAGGTCATTTCTTCTTCTCTCAATATCCTCTCTAATATAGCCTATTAATTTGGAGTTCTATAATCAAAAAACTTATCACCGAAGTTGTCTGAGAAATAGTTATCTTTTACAGAATCAGGGTTAATAGAGTTATAATATTCTATTATAGAATACAATTTACCCATATCGTATATACCTTCTGCGAAGAATGCTTTATATATGATGTTATTGGATGACAGAAAATCGTTCATTATAATCTTGTCCGCATATGGTATTGCAGCTTTTGAAATAGACGCTGTTCCTGCAAACACATCAAAAATGAAGAAAATCCCCTGTGTGCTCGTTGATTATATTCATAATTCCAGCGAGTAAGTTTTGCCTTATTACCTATTATATCTACGGCTTTCAAGGTCGAACATTTTATATCCGACCTCTGACAATTCAGGAAACAGGGAAGGAATCTTTCCCAATCTGACTTTTTCTGAGACAGATTGTATTACCTCCAATTTATATTCCTTGTTTCCATCCAAGGTAAATAATACCTTTTCTGCCCCCAATAATACTAATGATTTGTGTTCGTCACATCCATATAACCTTACTAAAAGTTGCATTTGCTCCTTTGTTGGTAGTCTTCTACCATTTTCTATTCTACTCAAAAGAGTAACATCTATATTTGTTCTTTTGTAGACTTCTTGTAAGGGTAAATTTAGTCCTTCACGAACATCTCTTAAATATTGACCTAATGACTCCATTTACTTATTAACTTGACAATTTTTGTCAAAGATAAAATAAATGTTTCAAATAGAAGAATATTTGGCTTTAAAAATTATGGAAGGGGGCATATTGGATAATTATAGATAAAATCGCCAATCATCGACTGATGAAAATGAAATTTAGTTTATACTATTGGCTATATATCCCAAACGAACTAAACTAATTTTGCAGTGGCAGCATATGCCTTAAAAATCAAAAAATACACTCAATCCTAATTTCTGGGTGTAAAAAAGGGTGTAAATCTTGCAAATGCTTGATTTGCACCCTTTATTGCGGAGAGAGGGGGATTCGAACCCCCGATACCCTTTAGGGGTATACACGCTTTCCAGGCGTGCCTCTTCAACCACTCGAGCACCTCTCCTTGTTCGGGGCGCAAAAGTAAGGGAAGTTTTTGGAATTACCAAATGTTCGGGCAAATAATATTAAAAGTCCGTTCAAGCAACCAATGCCGGAACGGACTTTCAACACTCAATAAAACATACTTATCATTACCGTGATCTGACTTCCCGTCTCATAAATATGACATACGAAAGAGCAAAACAGATGACAGTAGCTGCAATCAGTCCGGTGAGCTGCGGCCACACCACCAAAAGACTCTGTCCCAATGGCAGCGGGCTGGGAATGGCCCCCTGAACCTGCTCCATAGTAAGCGGCCCTAAACTTCTGACGGAAGGCATCAGCAGCGTTGTGGTCGCCTCATTGAACAGTTCGCTAGGTGCCAAGCGCATCAGACCGAGAATAAATTTCTGGTAACTGACTATCTGATAAGGAGATGCCAGCTGCGAAGGGCTCAATGCCTTGGCAACCAGATTGACAATCATCGTATAGAACACGCTGAAAAACAACCATACCGCCACCGAAGCCAATGCCGAGGTGGCCGCCTGACGGAAGCAAAGCGAAAACAGAATGGCCAGATTCAGCCAGAATGCCACATAGAACACACTGATTATGAGAAAGAATACAATCCTCCAAAATTCTTCTGCTGTGGGAGGAATGCCTATCGCTATCAACCGCAGCCCATTACGAGGAATCCCAGTACAAACAGCATGATACCTATCACAATCAATGCAGCCACGAACTTGGCATTGATAATGCAATCACGATGAACAGGCTGTGACAGCATACGGCTCAACGTCCCCTTGTTCTGTTCCGAATTTATTGCATCGAATCCCAGCGCAATCCCCAACAACGGCCCCAGAAAGTTGATAAACTGCACAAAAGAAGGCAATGTGCCGTCCGAGGCTGTGAACAACTTCAAGAAAAGGAACGAACCGTCTGGGTCATTGGGCTTGATGGCGGCACCTATGTTGGTAAGCGAGGTATAGAGTGAGCCCATGCACGTAAGCAAAATGATTCCCATCAAGATAATGAACCGCCAACTTTTCACATGGTCGGATATTTCCTTGTTGACGACTACCCGAAAAGGATAATTGACTTTATTCATGCCTTTCTCCTCCTTCCTCCATATAATGGTTATAAATATCAGATAATTCCTGATGCTTGTCCTTCAAATCAGACATATCAATCAAGGTGACCAGCTTCCCACTGTTGAACAGTCCCACGCGGTCGCAAACTTTCTGCACCTGGTCCAGGTGGTGGGAAGAGAACAAGACGGTCAGTCCCTCCTTCCGGCTCAACTGCCTAATGAGCTCGATGAACTCCTGAACACCGGCAGGGTCTATTCCCGAAGTAGGTTCATCCAGGATTATAATTTCCGGATTTTTGATAAGCACGTCTGCCAGCCCCAATCGCTGCGCATACCGCGCGAATATTTCCCGGTCTTCTTTTTCATCTGTCCGGCAAGCCCCACATGCTCCATCAGCTCCAGCGCCTTGACTTTCGCTTCGGCATCCGAAATGCCATTGAGACGCGCAGTATATATAAGGTTTTCCGGACCGGTCATGTCATCATAAAACCCCACATCTTCGGCAGATAGCCTATTTTCCGCTTTACCTCGATAGGATGCCTGGTAGAGTCGATACCGCAAATCTCCACAGAGCCGGAAGTGGGTTCCGTCAGTCCCAGCATCATCAGATGGTAGTTGACTTGCCGGCGCCGTTTGGCCCCAATAATCCGAAAATCTCCCCTTTACGAATAGTCAGGCAAATGCGGTCTACGGCAGTGAAGCGCCCATACTGCTTGGTCAAGTCTGTCAATGCAATCACTCGCTCGTCCATGCTCACCTCCTTCCATATTTACGGAACAGATAGCATACGGCACCTATGGCAACGATTATTATCAAAACGCCCACCCATCCCCATATCATCGGGGTTTTCACGGCAATGCGGAATTGGGCGTCTGTATTCACTTCAGGAGTTTTGGCCGTCATGGTAGCCACATAATCTCCGGGCAATGCCTTTTTGGATGCTTTCATGGTAGCTACGACATTGGCCGTTTCCCCCGCCTTCAGCATATCAATCTTCGAAGGCTCAAAAGACACTTCCCAGTCCACGGGCTTATTGGCAGAAAGCTGGATATCTTTCAACAATGAAGAACCGGTATTCCGGACCACCAACTCGATACGCTTCACATCTCCTGCTGTGATTTCGGTACTCAACAATCCTCTGGGCGTGGACAATTCCATCTCGTAGGAACCCGTGACAACAACTTCCAGCTCCAAGTCGGCAGAAGTCGTACCAGTAGCCGCACGTACCGGAATCTTGTAATTACCGGCTTCCACATTGGCGGGAGGGACAATCTCTATACTCACATTCTGGCTGCTGTTCGCTTCCACCTGGCAGAAGTGGCCTGCTTATAGTTGGGCTTGAACACGACACTCCAGCCTCTGGGGGCATTGGCCATCAGCGCATACAGCTGCTGGTCGGCCGTCTGGTTTTTCAAAGTGGCATTGAAGGTAAAGGTGGACTTGGAATTGCCCTGCATATTGGGCTGGTCGGTAGTGAACTCGGTCTGGTAAGTTCCTTTCTGGGCCACGACCACCTCCAGCGGCAGTTTGGTTTCTCCGGCAAATACTGTGAAATGATAACTTCCTTTATTTACTTTTAGAGGAACTTCCACTTTCAAATTGAACGTTTTCTTTTCCTGGGGCAGTACAGAAAGCTGGCTGAGGGTCCAGCCGCCTGACTTGATTTCATGCTTCCAACTGCCCGGCAATCCGCTGACCGAGAGATTTGCATTTGTAACCCCGTCCGTGTTGTTAATCAAATCAATGCTGTAATCAATGGACGCTCCGGGCGTCACGGAAATTTTTGTGTAAGGAGTGTACAGAATTATGCTTCCAGATTCATCGGCATGTACACGATTTAAGGGAAAGGCTCCCAACAAAATAACTAACAATAAAATACAATTTGTTCTCATAGTCATAAAAAAAGTTCTTATGGTTGTTTAATTATGAATATTTTCCCAATTTGTGCGTTGCAAAAATAAAAGATAGCTATATTAGTAGCTGTTAAAAGAAACAAAAGAATATAATTGCGGACACAATATACCCTGCGATGACCTGCTTTTCTTATCTTTGCGATTCCTATTGATACAAACGAATACCATACCGACATGAGAATCCCTGAAATACGCTTACAGAACCAGCAACTGTCCACTCCACTCTTCGGCCACCCGAAAGAGCTGGTCTCCTGGATGGGCGCCATGCAGGCACAAGACTATACAATGGTGAAATGGGCCGTAGGTATGCGGCTGAAGTCACCGGGAATTCAAGCCGTGGAAAAAGCCCTGCATCAAGGGGAAATACTGAGAACCCACATAATGCGTCCCACATGGCACCTGGTAGCAGCAGAAGACATTCGTTGGATGCTGAAACTCTCTGCACAACGCATCAAATCCGCCAATGATTCTTATGCAAAAGGACATGGTCTGGAAATCACGGAACAGCAATATGACAGAAGCCATACCGTACTCGGGAATATCCTCAGCGGGAAGCGAAGCCTGACGAAACAAGAGATTGCGGAACATTTTGAACGTTCGGGACTGCTTGCAGACAACTACCACATGACCCGCTTTATGTCGCGTGCCGAAGTCGAAGGAATTGTGTGCAGCGGAGAATGCCGTGGACGGCAACACACCTATGCCCTTCTGGACGAAAGAGTTCCACCTACCCCGAACTGACGAAAGAAGAAGCGCTGGCCCGCCTGGCTACAGCCTATTTCCGCAGCCATGCCCCTGCTACCCTGCAAGACTTCTCCTGGTGGTCTGGTTTGCCTTTAACGGAAGCAAGGCAAGCCATTTCTCTGATAGAACCGGAACTGATGTCCGAACAATGGAACAGCCAGACATGGTACATCCATGACTCCTGCCGGACATCTGGAAAGGCGACCGGTAACCTGCACCTTCTTCCCTCCTACGACGAATACCTGATAGGATACAAGGACCGGACAGACGTCCTACCCAAAGAGGACTATTCCAAAGCTTTCACCAACAACGGATTGTTCTTTCCGGTACTTCTCTATAAGGGGCATGTAGTAGGAAATTGGAACAAGGCGTCCAAGAAAAAAGAAATCTTCCCGGAGCATTCGCTTTTCCGGAAAGACATCTGCCTGAAAGAGGAGTTGCTGAACCAGGCTAAAGAAAAGTACGTCCGGTTCCTAACACATTAAAGGCGGTCATCGAAGATTTTCATTGAAGAATCTCTCTATTTTGCCGAATGGAATTACCTCTATATTGTCATACAAGTCTACATGGTTTGCACCGGGAATAATCAGCAGTTCCTTATTATCACCCTGCAACTTTTTAAAAGCATCTTCACTGAAATAACGTGAATGGGCCTTCTCACCGTGCAGCATCAACACTGCACTACGGATTTCATCACTATATGAAAGGATAGGCATATTGATGAACGAAAGCGGTGAAGTCTTGTTCCATCCGTGGTTAGAGTTGAGTGACCGCTTATGATAGCCGCGCGGTGTTTTATAATAGGCATGGTAGTCCTTCACAAATTGTGGAGCATCGGCAGGCAACGGGTCTACTACACCTCCTCCAAGAGCAAATGTACCGTTTCTATAATCCTCCGTACGCTGAGCATTAAGCTGGCGCCGCAATTCATGTCGTGCATCGGCATTCATAGAATCGAAATAACCGTTAGCATTGACCCGGCTCATGTCGTACATGGTTGCCGTAACTGTAGCTTGATGCGAGTATCGATAGCCGCTGCATTAAGCGCCATGCCTCCCCATCCACAAATACCGAGAATGCCGATGCGCTCTGCATCTACATCGTCACGGGTGGAAAGATAATCGACCGCTGCACTGAAATCTTCCGTATTGATGTCCGGCGAAGCCACATAACGGGGCTGGCCGCTACTTTCTCCCGTATAGGATGGATCGAAAGCAATCGTCAGGAATCCACGTTCTGCCAATGTCTGCGCATACAAGCCCGAAGCTTGTTCCTTCACGGCACCAAATGGGCACTGATGGCAATGGCAGGCAATTTACCCGTCACATTCTTGGGTACATACAAATCGGCGGCAAGTGTAATGCCGTAACGGTTGTGGAAAGTTATCTTTTTATGGTCTACTTTATCACTCTGTGGGAATGTCTTGTCCCACTCTTGAGTCAGATTCAAATTCTCTTCCATAAATTTATTATCATTATTAGGATTATTTTCTGTTGCAGACAAATGTCCTGCAGCACAAAGGCTAATAACCATCGCCGCACATATGTTTTTTACCATGTTCTTCATCTCTACTTCTTTAAGTTTCGGTTGGAAATTCATTTCTTAATCCATTGCTTGACAGTTTCCCGGCTCGCTCCATTCAGCAGCCTGCCTTTTCCCCAGTTTATGCCGGGTAATTCGTCTGCAATTCCTTTTCTGCATTAGAAATACTGCTGCTTCCCGAAGTGGCGAATGGAATAACCGTTTTACCTGCAAAATCACCGCTTTCTATAAATGTATTGATGATTCTTGGAGCCAAATTCCACCAAATAGGAAAACCTATATAAATGGTATCATACTCCGCGAGACTCCCCAATTAGAATACAATACAGACGTGATTTGGAATCCGACATCTCCACACTGCTGCGCGAAGCTTTGTCGTGCCAGTCCAAATCAGCAGCCGTGTACTTTTTCGCAGGCTGTATTTCGTAGAGGGTCCCATCAACAGCTTCTGCCACCAACTTGGCAGCCCTTGCCGTTGTTCCCGTTGCCGAGAAATAAGCTACCAGTGTCTTACCACCTTTTTTCTGTGCGTTAACAGTAATAGACAACAGCATAACTGCCATCATAAACAACACCAATCTTTTCATACGATATATTATTTAGTTGAAACATATAAATCCAATTGTTATAGCGATACAAAAGTAGCGGGTATTATTTATTATATAGGTATCCAGATTACTGATATATAACCCGAATTACTGATAGATGTCCGAGAAGAGAAATAAAAAATCCCGTAAAATCAAGGTTTTACGGGATTTGTCATACTTTGAATCCTTTTTGTCTTTGGATTTCTGCGAAGAGACAGGGAACGATTAACATTTAATTTCCCTATTCATTATCAGTATCTTACCAAAAGCCTCTGCTCCTATGACACCGAATAATTCACCGCGTATATGCTGCAACTTTCTTCCTGTTACACTCTTACTTATTTTTACAAAAGTAGCAAAAATGGCATAAATACAAATTATACACTTGATTTAACGAACATAACTTCTATAATTTTCTTCCAATAACAATTGCAATTTAGAAAAAGGGGAAAGAAACTTACCCCCTATGACAGTATAAGCTATCCCCTGTTCATCACGTAACTTTTGCAAAGTTCTGCTTGATATATGCAACATGCCACATATCTGTTCACCGGTCATATAGACCTCACCGGCTATAGGAACAGGCAAATCCTGAAATTCAAGTATCTCTTTTGAGCATTTCTTAAGCATCCTCATCATCATTATGTACTCTTCTGACTGCCTTGTGATTAATCCGTCCATATGTTATCTTTCTTTTTGAATTAATATTGGCCAAATCACTCTCTTTATACATATATTTGCCGCCTATACAAGAACATGGAATAATCCCGCATTCCCTCTAGCTTTGCAAACTTCGTTTGGAGATATTCAAAACCAGACAGACCTCCTGGACATCCAGTCACTTTTCCATTTCAACCGGACCAATTTTCTTTTTAACGGATTCAATCTGTGCGGATAAACTCTCTATTTGCAGTTTTAACTGTAAATACGCATTTTTCTCTATAACAACTAATTCCATAATAATTTGATTTATAATTTCACTATTTACACGATTACTACAATGTTTCCAGAATTTAAAGCTACTGAGCTTTAATTGTATGCTGATGATTTTTGCAAGAGATTTATGCTACAGTAGGAAAAATATATACAGAAGTTCCTTAACAAGCCCAATCGTATGAATGTCACTGAACTATAGTTATTCTTATTCTGTTTTCATTCCGGTGGTTTCCACTGCTTCAAGCATTATTGCAAAGAGTTTCCTATAACCGCTTTGTTGAACTTGAAAAAGAAGTATTGCTTCCCATGACCATTTTTTGCTGGGAACCTGTACTGGTCAATTTTGTAGACTCGACTCCTTTACATGTCTGTCGCAACCAACGAATTCTAATTCATAAGATATTCGAAGGACTCGCCGAACATGGAAAAATGTTCCATGAAATGTTTTTTCGGTTTTAAGTTACACGTGATCATCAATGATAAAGGTAAAATTCTTAACTTCATGTTTACACTTTGAAGTATGGATGATTGTGAACCTTTGAAACTTTTGATTTTATATCGAACTCACGTTAAATTAAGTTCCGACTTAATTTTTCTTTAAAAGCCTATAGTCTTTATCGTTAAACTGCACTTTCATATTCTCCAGAACACGTTTTTCCGTTTCAGGACTCCAATATATTTTTAATTTCTCTTTAGCTCTTGTAATAGCCGTATAGAAAATGTTGTGACTTACCATTTCCTCAATTTCGTTTGTAATTACTACCTTCACGGAATCATATTCTAATCCCTGAGCCTTATGAATAGAAACAGCATAGGCTATCTGAACGGAACAATGGAACCCAAATCATCATCATCTTCATCTCCGTCATTTTGAAGTTCTACCCTAAAACAGATAACAGAAGTATTTTCAGCTATAGAATCCAACAGCACTAAATCTAACCCCAATACATCTAGTTCATTGACAACCATATATATTTCTATTGTGAAATACACGCAGTCTTCTTTTTCCTCTATAGCTAAAATCTTTCCTTTCAGATTATTGTAAATCAAGGGAGCAAACCTGTTTGATTCATTAAACAAAACCGGATCCCCTACCTTGTAAGTCTGTACTCCGATTCTCACAGAAGGATTGGGATTATTGCTTTGCAGAAACTTATTTATGTTGTTAATTCCATACAAACCGTCATAATTCAAGCAAAGAACAATCTCATCGTCCATGCTTTTTGAGAATATGGAATCATCCAAAGCTGATGAAAATCCATACTTAGTAATAAATTCCAACCTGTCATCCGTAATCCGCCGTACCTTATCCAGACTTCTTTCAAACCATGATCAGTCGTACGATATGTAGAAGTCAGTTCAACTACTGCACTTTTAGGCGTAATAAAATGAGCAATACTAAACCAATTACCAAATAATATTGATTCAATTTGGTATACATCCCCAACTAACAATAGAAGCTGAAAACTCGATTTTTCTAGCACCTTTACCATATCCCTATTACTTACAGTACTACATTCATCTACACATAAAATATCGCATTCCAAATTAGAACTGCTAGCCGAAAGATATTTTGTAATTGTCATAAAATCCGCATTGTCAGCCGTCACTTTACGACGAAGATTTTCTACCGCAGGATTTGTGTTCGCTAAAAAAAATTTTATGTTTATCTTTAAAAAATAAGGAAATATAATTTATCATCATAGATTTTCCCGTACCAGCCGGACCGTAAATAAGAGCAACTTTAGAATCTTTGAACAAAGTCTTTATTGCCTCTTTCTTTTCTTCACTATCTATGTTAATCTCTGGAGTTCTCATCCAGGATTCCACTGAATTGACATAGTTTCTAATCCACTCTCTGTATGCTTCAACAGATTCGAGATTATGTTTCGAACATGGTCTTCATATTCTTTGATATAAAAATGTTCTTTATAAGACTCAATACGCAAATGCTGATGTTTTTTGTATAACACGCCATTATACTTTTCTACCAAAATCTCCGGCTCCTCGAAGTACTGCACTTCATTTACAGGAGTATACAATGCTCCGTTACGCTCTGTATTGTTTTTTATAAATCGAGCAAACAATTCATGTTTGCGACTGGAGTAGTCTATACAATAGAACAAATCGGAAATTGAAGGATTATGATTTACCAACGAAAAATTAAATGGAACCTTATCAAAAGGAATGCACTGATACCTTAAATACAAATTAGAAAGTTCAGTACATTGATTTGCAGATAATTGTCGTTTAATTATCTTATTATTCAAATGATAAAGCAAATAACGAAGTACATTTGTTCCTGCCCCACCATTAGAAATAAAGCTCCGGCAATTCGTTAAAAGACTGGATATAAGATTATTTCTAGTTCCTTCCCGTATATATTTTATGCAATTTACATAAAATTCATCTGAAGCATCCATCAAATCAACAAGATTCATTCTGGATTGAGTCAGGAGCTTCATTAAATTAGAATATTCTTTAAGTTCTCCATATTCTTGTGAAAGCCCAAAAATCTTTGCAAAATTCCTAAACTCACAAGCCCTTATAGATACATTCCAATCTACAATAACCACAATCGGCATCCTACGTTCCAACACTTGAATATCAAACTCTGCCAAATGCAATTCCACCGCATAATACGAAGATATTTCCTGTTTCGTGAAGGCAATTATCCTGTCAAATTTACTAGATTTGTCATGCGCTGGGATAAAAGTCACTTCATAAAAAATCACATCATTAACAATTACAGGATGTAACTTTTCAATATAGAACCGCCCATGCTGAATTGTTTTCCGAGCTATGACAGCCTTATTTTCAA
>ENA-OQCP01000766-OQCP01000766.1-human-gut-metagenome-genome-assembly--contig:-NODE-766-length-13690-cov-2.261742_pt1 | contig 13690 bp, 20 predicted proteins | sample MGYA00242760_ERZ504583 | MGnify/ENA primary metagenome ERZ504583 (study PRJEB26092, sample SAMD00036308) | human gut metagenome | host: Homo sapiens | study: EMG produced TPA metagenomics assembly of...
TTTCTTTTTTCATCATACTTCTTTTTCATTAAAAGTTAAACACTATTGTTTCAGAAACAAAATAATGCTCCCACCGGGGGAGATCCCCTGTCATGGGGAACGGGCCTTTATGGCCGGCCGGGCAGGGACTCCTCCAGAATCATGTCCGTCGTTTCCCTGTATTCTTCCAGATGCCGCGAGACAAGGTGGTTGATGAACCCTCCAGAGTGACCTTTCCGTTTCTCGAGCTCCGCCAGGATGGACAGTTTCCGGTGCAGGGCGGCGGGAATATGCAGCGACCGACGCTGCACGCCCGCAATGCCATGCAGGTATTCCTCCCCGTAGACGGACGGTTGCATGGGGCCATTTTTCCTTGCGGGACGTATAATGTCGTTACCGGACGTTCCACGTCTCTTCCGGGGACAGGCAGGCGCTTCCCCCATGATCTCACGGATGCGGTCCGCGTCCATCCCGCCAAGACCAATCCGCTCTTTTACGTTCTTTCCTGTCATGATATGCCTTCTTGGACAATGACAACGTTTTATCGGCGAGGTGTTCCTCCCGGCTGTCCGTCCTCATCCCAGGGACGGTAGACCTCACCGAGCAGGGAGGCGATGTCCTCCCTGTGTTCCTCCATATGGAGTTCCAACAACCGGATGATAAAACCGGAGATGCTGCCGCAGCCGGCGGCCCTGACCAGCATGGCGATCCGGCGGTGCAGTCTCCCATCAATGTAGGCGGTCTTCCACTCAGCGGCTCTGGGAGCGGGAACCAGAAACCTCCTCTTGTATTCCTCCGGACCTGTCACTTTCCCTGCCCGGACCTGACTTCCATGACTTGGTATCTCCACCACTGGTTCCAGGGATGGGGAAACGGGAGCTGACAGAAGGTTCCCCGTGAGTCCGACCCTCTCGAGAACGATATCGGAAAGCCGGTTCTTTTCCTTTTCTGAATCCATATTTTAAAATCTTAAATTATTAAATTACACAACTGGTATTGTCTCGGAATACAAAATAAAGGAAGAAGAGAACAGGATGAAACCACCTGTCACTTATAGTCATCCAAAGTCAGTTATTGTCATGATACACATGACGGGGGGGACGGAGATGCCGTTCCGTTCGGACGGTTCTTCCTATGCGGAGGCGACATCAGAGGCCCGTAGTGGTGTGGAAAAGCGAGCGGGATTCCGTTTCCTTGTCCACCGTTCCTTTTTAATCCTTATGGGCAGGCGTGAGAGCGCGCATCCGTCCGGATACGGATTCTTAAATTATCGGTCTATGGGAGTGTAAAAGTATTAATCCGTTAATGGAGAATTATGAAGGAAGACCATAAGGTGTACACGGCTACATTCTCCATTTGCAGAAGTGTAGAAGTAGTAATCCATTAATGAAGATAATGCAGAAAAACCATAAACCATATACGGCTCACTGCCGCTCTCCATTTGTAGATGTGTAGAAGTAACAATCCATTAATGGACAATAGGGCATGTAAAGGGCAGATTTCCCGTATATTCGCCTCCTTATTCCCGAATTATGGACGTAAGTCATATGATTATGGAGAGATATCCACTTTTATGGGGAGAGCAGCCGGCAAACACCTGATGGAAATGCCTCGTAAATCACAGGAGAATAGCCATACAATGGGCCAATACACAATAATTATTGGATAAACGTGGTCCGCTCCTGCGGACAGCAAGTTGTGTTTTCGTTTAACGAAAACAGGACGGTTTAACGGAGAATACACCGATAAACCGTTACTTATTTCAAGCTCCAGCGTCGCTTTTTACATATCTAACTATAATTCATTTGAAATCACAAAACAGATTGAACCGAATGTGGTTAGTTTGTCTGTTTATTTCATGTCCGAATCATTAGTATGCTATGTTGCAAAGTTCGTATTCATTATGAAAAAATCCGCTTACGAGAACAAGATATTCAGGTAATTTGCCATCCTTTCCCCAAAGAAGTTCGATGTTAAAAAGTTCAGAAAGCGTTTTGGCTATGTCAAATCCGAAGGCTTCGAGTGACGGACGCACTTTTTCCGGGTGTCGGCATGGTGTGCCGCAGTTACGCGTACACTCGTTATCTGAGCAGTGAAGACATTTACCTATATAGGCAAATGAACGCCCTCCATATTTCCGTTCCATATCCAATAATTCGCTCTCGATTCGTATCCGTTCCGGTAAAATGAGTTTTTGTGTATATTCAATCGGAATATCTTTGTCTTCAGGGATTATCTTCGTTGCCATAAGATGTGCATACTTGTATTGTCGGAGAAACGATTCCGTATCAAAATCAAATGGAGGACACCCCCAACTTTACCGTAATTGGTACATTGTTTGCAAAGTTCAAGAAAATGTAGTTCGTCACGAAATTCGGCGATGTATCCTTCAACAGTGATGTCTGAAGTAAAATTTTCTACAGTGTATATACTCATTGTTTCAAAATCATTGTACCGCATAAGGAGTCGAAACGGATGTTTTCATTTTGGAAAAGTCTGTCAATGTATCCGCTTTTCTGCATTTCAGACGCGGTCAAGCAACTTAAATTCGGGGTATCTAACAATGCTATCGAATCGCACATGGACAACGCGATGTCAAGTTCATGTGTCGAGAACATGATACATTTTTTCTCGTCGTGGACAAGCCTACGAAGCAACGCCACAAGTTCGTAGCGATTAGGCATGTCAAGAAAGGAAGTCGGTTCATCAAGGAGAATGATAGGAGTATCCTGTGCCAATGCACGAGCAATCATCACACGCTGGCATTCGCATCCGACATTTTATCCATCGTGCGGTTTGCATAAGCTCCATTCCCACCGAAATGAGCGATTGCATGACTATCTCCTTATCTGTTTCTTGCATCCTACCTATCCAGTTGGTATAAGGAGCACGGCCTATGGCTACGACATCCTTGCACCGCAGGTTGGCGATGCGCGTGCGCTCGGTCGTGACGACAGCCAGCGTTTTTGCCATATCTTCGGTTTTCATGCAGGCGATGTCGTGCCCGTCGAGAATGATTTTTCCGGAATAACACCGGTTCAGACCGGCTATGGCGCGGAGCAACGTCGATTTTCCTGTCCCGTTTCTTCCGATAAGCTGTCAGTTGACCTTTTTTTATCGTGGCATTTACCTCGTGGAGCAACGAGTTTTCTTTGTAACCTATGGAAAAATGCTGTAATTCTATCATGCGGTGATGGATTTGTTGCGTAAAACCACCCATACGACGATTGGGATTCCCAATAGAGCTGTAATGGCGTTGATCGGCAAGGTGAATATTTTAGAAATGATGTCGCAAAGAAGCAATATCGATGCTCCCGAAAGAATTGTTCCGGGCAGAAGGACATGATGATCGCTATTTTGGAAAAGCATTCTTGTGACATGAGGCATAGCGAGACCTATGAAACCTATCGGACCGCAAAAAGCGGTTATCGTTCCGGCGAGCAGCGTTGTCGAGAGAAACAACAGGCTGCGTGAACGCCGAATATTCAGTCCCATTGTTACGGCATATTCCTCTCCGAACAGCAGGAGGTTAAGCGGTTTGATGGTCAGTACCGCCAACAGCAGTCCGGCAAACACCGATGGAACAAGAATCAGAAGTTGTCCGGAGGTGACGTCACCCAAAGCCCCCATCGTCCAAATGACAAAGGCTTTCAGCGATTCCTCTTTGCTGAGGTACTGCAATATCTGCACGACAGCACCTACGCCCGATGAGAACATCATGCCCAGAATCAGGATTACCATGATGTCTTTTATTCGCTGTCCGACGGCAGTTATCACGAGCAACACGACAGCCGCACCCACCCACGCTGCTCCGGCAATGCCTATTGATGAACCGATCCCGGCAAGTACCACAAGTGCCACACCGAGACTTGCACCGGAACTGATGCCAAGGACATAGGGACCGGCAAGAGGATTACGGAAGAGGGTCTGCATCTGAAGACCGCTGACCGATAAGGCAGCCCCGGCCAACAGTGCCACTATAGCTTTTATGAGGCGTATGTTGAGTACGATTTTTTCCGTGGCACGGGAACAATTTCCCCCGGTCAGTGCTGCCCATACATCGCGGATCGGAATGTTGACAGCTCCCACGGCCAAGTCCAGTAAAAAAAGACCGACCGTGAGCGTAATCAATATGGAGAATAATATAGTCGAACGGGAACGCATCTATTTCAGTTGCTTGTAATACACACACTCTTCCTGCACCAGTTCAGGATGGAATATCTTCACGAGGTCGCGGAGCACGATGTCAGGATTCACGACGGCAGACTCGTAATAGTCGTTACCCCCGGCTGTGTTGGTACGGGCGTTGTTGTTATACACCTCTCCATTTTTGAAACATCGGGTATCGGTGAATTTCGGACATGATGCCTTCAAGTCGTCAAGGGAGTTCGCCATTCCCACGTTCAGCCACATGTCCGCATCCGACGCGAGCAGATATGCTTCTTCTAAGTCAATGGGGATAGAAGCGTTTCCCGTGTTCTTCTGGTAGATATAGCGGCCTCCCGCATCAGTAATCAAGCGGGCTACATAACTTTGGGTTGAAGGCATGAACCACGAGTCGCCATAGGGAACATTAAGCATAACCGAAGGAGTGCCGAGGGTACTGTCGGCCACTTTCTTTTTCAAGGCGTTGTATCTGACCGGGATTGCGGCAAAGGCTTTTTCACCCTTCTCACGTTTTCCTGTGACTTCTGAAAGCACTACCATCATTCGGCCTTGCCGAGAGGCGACTCTTCAAGATAATCGCCGACATACATGAACGGTATGTCGAGTTCTTCGAGTTTGCTTTCCATTGCGCTTGCGCCGTTCACCCCATAGAGCAGAACGAGGTCGGGATCGAGCGAGAGCAGCAACTCGTAGTTGATGTTCCCTTCATAGCCGACATCGCCAATACTGTCGCGGCGGGCTTGGATGTCTGGGTTGGAAATGTAGTCGATTCCCGAAACGCCGGTTATACACCGGACTTCACCGATTGCGTCAAGCATGGCGATATGAGTGGAAGACATCGCACGATGCGTTTGGCGTCTCCTTTGAGTACCTGTCCTGCAAACCCTTCGGGAACCTCTTCACCGTTGCGGACGATAAACAGCCATGTGGTTACACTGTCCGCTCCCTGCCAGGGATTCCTGACGGTTATCAGTACGCTTTCCTTCCCGCCCGCCCCTTTGATGTCGAAGCCGGAGGCATATTCGGGAGCATAAAGCAGCAGGTTGAAATCATTGATTTTTGAGCTTTTGTTGTGGCAGCCTGTAAATGCCAGAGAAAGCAACAAAATCAGGCTTAAATTCTTTAATGCGTTCATATTGATGCAGATTATCGTTTACTATTTTTGTTTTTTCCGAACTTGGGTGTTATGCCGATGAATATCTCGAAATTGATGCCCGGCATGGGACGGGACAATACGGAAAGGTATTCTTCATCGAACAGGTTGTTGATGCTGCCCTTTAGCGACAGATCGGCCCATCGGAAAGAGAGCTGTTTTTCCAGTGTCACGTTATTCATGAAGTAAGGGGCAGATAGCCCGTCAGGGTATAGTCATTACTCGACATGGTATAACGCTGGCTGTAATAACACCATTTGTAAAGCAGGCTCCATGTCCGCCATGACAGACGTCCGGTCACCGTTGCGGAAAACTCCGGCACGTATGGCAACTGTTTGCCGACGGATTGGTCTGCCGGACTCATCGGTTCGCTCTCGTTGATCGAGGGAGTCCACGAGAAAGTTCCGTTCATATCCAGTTTCCAGTCCTTTCCGAGCATTATATCAAGGTGGGCGTTGGTCTCTGCCCCGTAAGCATGTACCTTTTTGAGGTTTCTGGGGGAGAAGAATCCCTTGGTTGTGGGTAGCCAGATGATCCAGTCGTCGATGTGCGAATCGAACCAGTTGATACCACCGCTCAAAGCATATACATTTTCTTTCCCCACCGAGAACGACAACCCCACGTCGTATGTGAAGCCGTGCTCGCTTTTCAGGTCGGGATTACCGCCCGGCAGAAAATAGAGGTCGTTCAGCGTGGGAAAACGGTAGTTCCGGGAGATGGATGCTTTCGCCACGATATTGCCTTTTTTCGACAGTACCCCGTCGATGAAGAAAGCCGGGATAACCGGGGCCCATTCCGTACCGAACATATCCTCGCGAAGGACAAGCGAGGCGGCAAAACGATCGACAGGCCGCCATTTCGCAGAAACGGAACCGGAAAACTCGACACGTCCCTTGTCATACCCGACAACAGCCTTGTTACCTTCCTGCGAGATGATATTTTTGTCCGCGCTTTCCACCAAATGCTGGTGTACGGAAACACCGGCCGTGAACAGCCATTTCTCTGAAGGAGCATAATCCCCGTCCGCACTTCCGTAGAACGTGTTAATCTTACTGCGTGAGCGGGTCATCGAAGCCATTTCGCCGTTTCCCTTGTCCCGCTTGTAATCATAGGCCATCCATGTGTGTATATAGCCGCCTTTTACACCGACCTTCCATTTCTCCCGCACGCGATCCCACGAGAGGACGCCGCGAAACGTCTGCTCCCTTTGGCGGTTCTCGAAGTCCATGTCGTTCCCGTAATCCGTGCTGAGCATCGCCAGTTCCCGGTTGGAATTGATATACCAGGCGTTTAGCCCGAACTTGTCGCCTTCGCCCGTGTTATAATAAATTTCCTGCAAGACGTGCAGATCCTTATAAGCCCCGCTGCGGTTGCGTTCCGTCGGGTAATAGGAACCGATGATGTTCTTGTCCTCGTCATAGATGTTTTCCTTCTTGTCCCGGTTTCGGTATTTGTAGTCGTTGGGGGAAGAGGAATACACCACACGGGTGGAGGACTGCCAGTGTTTGTCACCGTAGGTCAGGCGGAGAAACTCGTCGAACGTGCTGAACGACCCCACTCCCTGCACGTACTGCAACCCGAACCCTTCATGGTTGGCCGGAGAAGTGAAGAGCCTGACCAGACCACCCAAGCCGCCGCCCGTTTCGTTTACCGATGACGTTCCGTGCAGCAGCGAGGCATCATCGATAAAGTAAGAAGGGATGGTGGAAAAATCCGTCATGCCCAGCATCGGGTTGTTAATGCGCATACCATTCCACGTCACTTGGGTATGCGAGGGAGAGGTACCCCGGAAAGCCACGGTGGATAACGTGGCGCGTCCGTAGTTCTTGACAAAAACGGATGAGTTGAATGTCAGCACATCGGCCATAGACAAGGCGATGTTCTCTTTCATGGCGATGGAATCGAAACGGGTTCGTTGCACGCTATATCCTTCATAGGTCGTTTGCCCACCACCGTAACCTCCGGAATACGTAGTACCCTTTTGGTAATGCTGACGGAATTTTTCTGCTGGGCGGCAAGCAGAAAGGGCAGGCTTACCCCCACGAACAATAGAATAAGATGTCTTTTCATTTTTGTCCTCCTTCCTCGTTATTTCCAGCAGAAAGCTCCCGGAATGATTCCCACGTAAAATTCATCGATCAGCTTGCCTTGCGGCGAATAGCGATACACGATACCTTGTTGCTGGTAATCAATAGCGTCGGCCACATATACCTCCCCGTTGTTGGGATTGACCGTAAGGCCGTAGTATTTGGTGTCCCGAAACTCCAGAAAAGGCCGGACGGGAACACGGTCGCTTCCACCGCATTCGCCAAATATCGTTGTTGATCCAGTAAAGTGTATCCCGTGTACCGTTGAGCTGGACTTCCGAAGCCAGTCGCCCAGCTTAAACTTGAACTGTTTCTCTACGGTGAAAGTCTCGGCGTCTATACGATAGAGAGACGGTGCCTCGTAACCGTATGGGCTGCCCTCGTAACCGCCATCCGTGATGGTCCACATCTTGTTGTATTTGTCCATGACCAGCGAAGTAGGTTGTATGCCGATGGTCAGTTCGTCCACGACCTTGTCCGTCTCCGTGTCGATTTTCAGGATGCGGTTCTGGTACGACCAGCAGTTCACATAGACGTACTTGCCGTATTGTACCATTTGTTCGGTGGAACCCGATTCCATGTCCATGTCTGGACATTCGATATAGCCGGTAATCTCGTATGTCTTGGGGTTGATGATGAAGATACGGTAGTCCCATATCTGCGTCACATAGCTTTCTCATCCGACAGAAAATGGATATACCGGGGTGAGGTGAAACCTGTGATACGGCCCACTTCCTTGAAAGTATTGATGTCGATGGCGAAAATCACATGCGAGTTGTTCACCACGATCCAGCCTATACCGTCCCGGATAACCATAGACTGGGCCACATCGCCCAACTTGAACCCGTTGGCACGGTAAAACACTTCATTCTCCACTTCGCACGTGGCGGGATCGTAGTAGGAAAGCGTGGCATTGCTGTACTGGAAATTCCCCTCGTTGGTAATGAAAAGACCAGAGGCCGATACAGAGAAATCTTCCATCTCTCCGTAATCCCATTTCATGCAACTGCCGAAAACTGGCAGGCAGAAAAGAAAAAGGCAAATCCGTTGTATTGTTCTGCTCATTGTCATTCGGATAAAAAAGAGTACCCGAATCATTACGGGTACTCTGGTTAAGGTATAAGGTTTAATCCTGCTGCGTATATTGTTTGTCCTTCATATTTTGGAAGGTTGGGTTATACCCACATTTCGTCACGCTCCAACTTCCCCCGTAATCATTCCGTTTTCTATAAACTTGCCGAAGAAAGTGTAGTCGGTAAATTTCGTCAAACCGTCAAAAACAACCCCATGCAAGGTCTCCAACTTCTCCATGGAAAGTGTTTCCTGAGAAAGAGAAGTCGCACTTTTTATCTGTAGCGTACCATCTATAGTCTGTAATTTATCACAAGTAATGCCTGTTGCTTTATTAACGAACAACCCTTCACCTCCTACGTGAAGCAATTCCGGAATATCCAGCGATTTACTTTGTAAAGATATTGCTAACGAACCCTCTCCCTCTTTATAATATACAGGAGAAGCTGAACAACAAACTTTGGATAGTAAGGGCAAGTTACAACTGGTAAAATTTCCAGATAAATAGAACTGTCCTCCCACTTCTTTCAAGACTGGCATTGTGATTGAAGCAAACATGGTATTTGGATATATCCATATCCATCTATGATTTCCAAGTCGGGAAATTTGGCATTGCTTCGCATTTGGCCTGTCACATTTAGATTTCCATATACATGTTGAATTGTCGATATGTATAATCGGTATTGTTGGTGGTTGGCTTACAAGTGAAGTCTTTGATATTCTTGAACGTGATTTCAGGGAACTTATTATTCGTGAGACTGGTGATGACAAAATTTACATTTGACAAATCTTCGGCTGTTTCAATTTTGGAGAGCTGCACCTTGTTTATAATTTCAATCTGGGGCGCTGTTTCTCCGAAGGTTTCAAATCGGGCGTCGGCAACAGCAGTGTTCCGCTCACATCTTCAAGATAATCCAGCGTGATGCTTCCAAGTGTGGTGATCTTGCTCCAGTCGGGAAGTTGTTTGAGTGCCGTGAAATTCTTTATCTTTATCTGTCCCTTTATCGTTGTCAGTTTGTCCATTCCACCGAAAGCCTGAAGCACGTCATTTCGTTGGGGAACAAAACTACCGGTAGGAGGAGCTTCCATATTGGCTTCCATAATAATACTTCCGTTTACTGTTTCGATTTCCGGAAGGTTGATGGTTTCCAACATCACGGGGACGGTATGGAAATCAAGGCCACCGGTCTCTTTCAGCTTAAGGAAGCTCATGGAAGTCAGCTTGGCAAGATTGTTTACGGACAAGACCCCTCCGACACTTGTCAGTTCCGGTATTTCCAAAGACGCAATCGAACCGGCTGCTGTGTTCTCTTCATTGAGTCCTTGAAGATTCAGATCCTGACCTACAGTAGTCAGAACCGGAAACTCAAAACTCTGTAACGACGACGCATTGAACATCACGCTTCCTTCAATAGTTGCCAGTTTCTCGAATAGGACATACGTCACTTGGTCGTTATATACCGATATGTCTCCGGAGAGCGTTTCCAATGCTTTCATGGAAATCATGTGAAGTTCCGTAGCTTTCGAGGCGACATCGGTCGAACCTACCTGTAAACCTCCGGCAGAAACGATATTATCCAACCCTGTCAAGTCTGCACCGTTGTAACTGTTACGAATGACAATGTTGCCAGTAACCTCTTTCAAAGATGCCAATGCAGATATGTCAGTGATTTTTTCTGCCTCTTCCGCATCAGAGCCGATAATCAGGTTCCCTTTGACAACGGTTGTTTTGGTTGCGGCAAAAGAAGCTACCTCCTCGGTGGTCTTCAACTCCACATCTCCGTCAGATTCTATCTCGCTTTTCACGACCTTATAGGTATATTCGCGGGCATCTCCGTTATAGGATGTCACCCGGAAGGTTCGTTCGTTATCCCAGTCCGTTACCGTTTCAGGATCAGGTATGATTGTTGCAGAAGTTGTGTACTTGAATTCCACTTCGGCGTTGTTCAGCGATACCGTATAGGGAACGGTTATTGTTACTGTATTGTCCGTAATGTCGGCCGTGTACGATTTCCCGTCCACGGTCATCACGACCGATGTGATGAAATTTTCATCTGCATCTTCAGGTATAATTTCATCGTTTTTGTCACACGCTCCCAAAAAGAACAAGGATAGGAGCATGGGAAGAAAATAAATTTTCATACTTGTAATTTTTATTATTTGGTTAGATCCTCAAAAGAAAATACCTCCGTAGAAACTTCGCCCAGCCAGCCGCTTTTGGCAGAACACCGCATTGTATTTTGATAAAGTCAATATATTGCAGATTGGCTTCCGTTCCATCGGCATGGATGGCATTGGAAATTTTGAAACCGTTCCTTTGTCCGCTTCCATCCACCGTACTGCCGCCTTCTATCTGGTCGTTTCCGAAATTATCCACGTACCCCCAGTCATAACTCTGATTATCCCAATAACCGGTTTGAGAATCTTGGGTGTTGCGGGCGGCCAGACAAGTGCCTGTCAGGGTGTAACTGTTTTCCGAAATCCAAGCCGGATAATAATAGTCCTGCGTATGATAAGCGGACAGATAGTCTACCCAGCCGTTTCTACCGTCGGAACTGATCCATTGGACATCCATTTTTTTGCCTTCCGGACGGTAATAGGTCACTTCAAAATTCTGTATTGTTTCTTCCTTGCCTGCTTCAGATCCTTTCAGTTCGTACCACTCGTCATCCGGCAATCCGTTTCCGTTTATATCTTGCATGACCCATACGATACCCGGTTCGGAACTGCCGTCAAAGGCGTTCCCCTGAACACAGAAATCATATTGGTTACCCGAATTGGGAATACTGTGGTCGAAGCCGACGATGATATAACCCCCGAAAGAACCTAAAGAGACGTGCAGTTTGTCTTTCAAACGCTGTGTTGCCCATGCGACAGCCGCTTCAGGGGATGTTTCGTTGCCGGTCATACCGCCTATCGTGCTCGTCTCGTTGATAAATTGGCCGGGAGCTGGGGTATATTCATAGACTTTATTCCAGAGCTTGGAACTTCCCGAAGCCGGAAGCCGTCTTGTTCCTTTTTGTCCACACAACGACTTTTACGGTGGCAGTGACAGCCGTTTTCCCTTTGTCGATATTCCTGCTTATTTTTTCCGTCGGTGTGTCTTCCGACACAGTACAGGAGACGGTGTATTCTCCGGGTGCGGACGGCGTGAACTTGAACATGCGTTCCACTTCTCCTTCCATGACCTGACCGTCCACACTCCACTCAAAACGGGGATTGTCGAAATACTCCAACAACGGACGCAGGAAAACAGGACGGTCGGCAAAAGTGTACCTGTCCGTGGATGTTTGCAGGTAAGACGGGGTCGGGAATTTGACAACGTAGGGCATCGTTTCCACGACCTCTACGCTTACGTCTTTCGTTGTTGTCCCATCTATATTGGAAGCGTTGATTGTCACCGTATAAACACCGAGTTCTTTTTCATTGAAGTATAAGTATTCTCGGTGGAAACGATTTTTCCTTCCCGTACCCATTCGATTTTGAACCCTTCGACATCCGAATGCTGAATATCGGGAGTAAATGTGTAATCGGTATTCCGGACGACTTTTAGCCCCTGCGAAGGTAGTGCCAGTGAGATGACCGGAGGGGTGAGTTCTTTCACTTCTACTTTCAGTTCCTCTTCGGCATAGCTTCCGCATTGTCTACTCTTAGTTTGACATAAAAATCCCCGCATTCATTCCATGTACGTTGAAGAGACGGACCCGAAGAAACCAGCGTACCGTCTATCGTCCAAGCAAAAAGAGCATCTTCAACATTCTGGTATGTCGGGGCGATAGTCAATTCGTGATCGACCTTGACAGTGTAAATACCGGTCTCGCTGTCAAGTTCTATTATAGGTTGTCCTCCTACTTCTTCGGTAATGACTTCATCCTTGTTGCAGGAGGTGAACAGCATACAGGCAGAAATAATAAAATAGTGAAAACGATGCATGATGTGTGGATTTTAGAAAAATAACAGGGATACCCCCGACAGAAGGGATATCCTTGTATTCTTTTTATTGTATGGTGATATCATCAATACAGATATAAGCCGGAGTATTCAAACCGTATGCTCCCGAATCCGAACCCTCGAAGTTGAATTTCACACTTTGCACCCCTTCGGCATTGATTTCCCAATAATCCCATGTCGTGATAGGATCAACCTGTTGTTGGCCGTTACGATAATCGGCTAAAAGACGTTTGTAAGTGCGGATCAGACCGCCATTCGCATCATAACATTCCAGATTCACTTGGAAATACCCTTTCATCTCTTTCAGAGGAGTCGCTACCCCCGTAGAACCCGAACTGATTACCATAAGTAATGACACCATAAGTGTATGAGGTGTTGCAGATCCACAGGCCGACCAATTTCCGGGGAACATTGAAATAAAATTCTGGTTTAGCCATCCATGCCTGATTGTAAGCATCCACATATCCGTAAACGACACCGAAATTGGAACCGCTGTGCCCGGCTTCCTTATTCTGTCCTTCCGCTTCCACCGCAGTGTTATAGACAGAACATTGGTTTAGATAAGAATACCACCAGTCTCCGGTATTTCCCGACTGATTGGAGCGGATGTTCCAGTTGGAAAGTGCGATGCCGCCGCTGGAATACTCTGTGCTTCCACCTACAGTATTAAACATTGAAAGGAAGAGATATTCTTCCGGAGTATTGTCGTAATGGTGGTTACTTGAGGATACCTTGGTACGAATAAAGATTTTCTCCGGCCGAGGTAGGTCCTGCTAACATGCCGGGATCGAAATCATCGAAAGTGATAGTTAAAGTACCGTCCGGATTTGTCACAGCACGGGTTTGCGAAGTTCCGGAATCAACCGGGTCCATCAAAAAGTCATCGTCCGAGCTACAGCCAGAGAACAAGGCGGTTGCGGTAAATAGACAGGCACCTGCCAGAAAGCGTAATTTTCTTTTCATAGGTCACTCATTTTAATGTAAAACATATTATTAACAAACACAAAAAATTCCCGTTCGTGCGGACTTACACGAAGGGAATATGTCTGTCTTCAAATATTGAATGGCCGATGAGCTATTCCTTATTTGATTACGACCCGTATATCCGCAGGTGTAAATCTCATTCCGGTCATGGCAGGTCTTCTGACTCGTCCCGGTCATCGTGCCTTCCCGGTATTACACCAGTGGCAAAAGTTCGATGTCCGTTTTTGTGGACTCACAGCAGCGGGTACTGTCCCGGATTTCACCGGGTTCCTTTTCATTCGGAAGGCGTAAACCTCCC
>ENA-OQCP01000767-OQCP01000767.1-human-gut-metagenome-genome-assembly--contig:-NODE-767-length-13687-cov-10.401032_pt1 | contig 13687 bp, 13 predicted proteins | sample MGYA00242760_ERZ504583 | MGnify/ENA primary metagenome ERZ504583 (study PRJEB26092, sample SAMD00036308) | human gut metagenome | host: Homo sapiens | study: EMG produced TPA metagenomics assembly of...
CGACCAGCTCGAGTTCGCCATGGAGCACGTGGTCTACGCCAGCGCCATGAATGGCTTTGCCCGCCTTGACCCCAACGACGGCAACATGGACATGTATCCGCTGCTCGACATGATCATCGAGACATGCCCGCGCCCGAGGTTGACGAGAACGCCCCGCTGGCCATGCAGTGCGTGACCATCGACCACTCCAACTTCGTTGGCCGTATCGGCATCGGCCGTGTGTACTCCGGCACCATCCACCAGGCGACCAGATCTTGGTTGTCAAGAACGACGGCTCCAGCGCCACCGCTACCGTCAAGCAGCTCTTTACCTTCGACTACCTGGGCCGCACCGAGTGCCAGGAAGTCGGCGCCGGCGACATCGCTGCCGTCGTGGGCATCGACCGCACCGATATCGGCGATGTCTACACCGATCCCGAGAACCCCGTTGAGCTCGAGCCCATCGAGATCGACCCGCCGACCCTGTCCATCGTCTTTGAGGCTTCGACCTCCCCGCTCGTCGGTCGCGACGGCGACATCGTGGGCGCCCGTCAGCTCAAGGAGCGCCTGTTCAACGAGGCCGAGAACAACGTGACCATGAAGATCGAGGAGCTCGAGGACAAGAGCGGCGTCGAGGTCTCGGGTCGCGGCATCCTGCACCTGTCCGTTCTGATGGAGTCCATGCGTCGCGAGGGCTTTGAGTTCCAGGTTGGCCGTCCCCGCGTTCTGTTTAAGAAGGACGAGAACGGCAACAAGATGGAGCCGTCGAGCAGGCCGTCGTCGAGTGCCCGGACGAGTACTCGGGCAAGGTCGTTGAGGTCTTCGGTACCTCCGGCGGCATCATGACGAGCATGGATACCTCGGGCATCGTGACGCACCTCGAGTTTAAGATCCCGACCCGCGGCATCATGGGCCTTAAGAACCGCATCATGAACGTCACCCACGGCGAGGGCGTGTTCTACCACACCTTCTTGGAGTATGGCCCCTACGCCGGCGAGATCGGCAACCGTCAGAACGGCGCCATGATCTCCATGACCACCGAGAAGGCCGTCGCCTACGCTCTGGGTACGCTGCAGGAGCGCGGCCAGCTGTTTGTTGAGCCGGGCACCGTGTGCTACGAGGGCATGATCGTGGGCGAGCGCAGCAAGGCCGGCGACATGGTCGTCAACATCGCCCGTACCAAGAACCTGGGCAACCAGCGTTCCTCGACCTCCGATATCTCCGTCCAGCTGGTGCCGCCCCGCACCTTCTCGCTGGAGGAAGCGCTGGAGTACATCGCCGACGACGAGCTGGTCGAGATCACTCCCAAGAACATCCGCCTGCGCAAGCGTCTGCTCAATGCCACCGACCGCAAGAAGCCGCCGTCCGCGCCGGCCAGGTCAACAAATAAGCGCTGGGCTTTATAGCGACTAACAAGAAAGGGCGCGACCGCGATGGTCGGCGCCCTTTTTGGTGCAAGGGGACGGGTTCGTTTGCACCACGGCGGAGGAGGTTATCCCCCCGAGCGGCTTTTCAAGCAAAGTTAAGTTGTTTAAACATATACATGAATCATTGAAATACAACCGCTTTAATGCATAAACGGTAACAGGTAAATATCAACTGGTATTAAATTAAAAGACCTATTTACCTGCGGTTTACATGACTGGTATCTATATTGTATTTTATGCATTGTGGCATAGACGAACCGTCTTAGAAGTTGCTCCCCGATGTTCTTGCAATGCGCTAGGTAGGTTCTCGTTGATGTTGGGGTTTGTGTTCGATCCGACGATTCGCCGTATTCCACAACGTGTTGTAGGAATTAGGGGACAACTATGGACGCACACCGCTCACGGTCGCTGGGTATGGCGGCCTGATCTTCATTTTAATTAGCCTCACCGCCGCAGTTTTTCACGGTGCAGCCCCCGTGCGCGCCGAGGATGCGACGACACCAACGCCGATTGAGATCAACGACGATACGGCAACGGTTGAGGTCAAGCTGTATACCGATGAGAACCATAATCAGCCTTTGGGTGATACTGCCGTAACGTCTACTTCGAAGCTCTACGGAGCTTTTTCGGCACAATTTAAAAGCGGTAAGGCGCCTTCGTCTGGGAACAACATCGCTGTCTATGAGCTGCCAGGCACCATCGTCGTTGATGACGCAGGTGGCAACCTCATGGAGGGTTCGGAATCTTCTGCCGCCCAAGCTGGCACGTGGAAGATCGAAGGTAATAAGGTTGTCTTTACGTTTGACAAGGGCTGGCTTGAACGGAATCCTGCGAACATTCATGTCGCGGCAAACTTCTCGTTCCAGCTTAAAAACAAGAATGTCGGTTCTGGTAGCAACGCATCTTTCGTGTTTCCTGGTGCGGGAATGATCAATATCCCCACCAAAGACGGCAAAGTCACAGGGACGAAGTCGGGGACCTTCTTCCAGGGAGCAGATGGCGTGGCAAGGTTACCTGGACCGTTAAACTCACCGTCGAGTCGTATGCCACGAATGTCAAGTTAACCGACGCGCTGGGCGACAACTTCAACTTTGTGATAGGCAGCTTCGCACTCGACGGCACGAAGCTCGAACCCCAGCCGAAGATCGACAGCCAGGTCGCGACCCTCGACAGCCTGGGCAATCTTTCCCAGGGCGACCACACGATCACGTACGAAACGGAGCTGAAGAGCGGCGTTTCGGCAAACAGCGGCGATTTGATCAAAGCTGACAATACGGCAATGTGGAATTGGGCTGGTTCAACCGACGGCGGCAACAAAACAGCTACGGCTGAGCCTGTTACATTCGGCTACGACATGATTGACAAGTCCAACGGATCGGGCACACCGTCGGACATCAAGTGGACGGTCAGACTCAACCAAGGCAAGCTCAAGGCCGACATGAGCGGCTACGTGTTCACCGATTATCTGGACGGAAAACAGACGTATACGGGCAACTACTTTACGGTTTACAAAGGCGACTCGGAGGCGAGCGGAGTCGAGATTGAGAAAGGCAACCTTGACCCAAAGGAACAATCCTTTTCCTATAAGTTCCGGGATAACCTTGAGGATAAGTACGCCACCTACTGCATCGTTTATCACACAAAGATGAACGACACGAGCTCGTACGGCACCGTGCGCAACAACGCGACCATCGAGCGTGAAGGCTCCGTTTCCGGTACCGATGAAGGCAGTTTCACGCCGCAGCTGACGGGTGTTGTGCCGATCACCAAGAGGCTCGTGAGATCCAATGAGGCGACGACGGGCAGGGCGACATGGGAGACGAAGGTCGCGCTGAAGGCGATCGTCAATGCGGTCCATCCAGACGAGGTGACGGTGAAGGACACGTTTCAGTCGGCATGGTCGCAGAAACTTGGTGTCGACGAAAGCTCCATTACCATTAAAATCGGCGATACCGTGCTGGAACGGGGCGCCGACTGGAATCCAACGGCTAGCTTTCCGGGTAATGAAACAAAGGAAAACTACGACCTCAAAATCATCGTTACCAACAAAGTGAAGGACGCCCTCGAGAAAGAGACTACGCCGTTATCACCTACGACACCACATCAGAAGCGCTGTCGGGCTGGTACTCAAACTTTGCGTCGGTCAGCGCGCCGGGCCTGAAATTAAAGTGGCCGTTCACCGAACCCGTCAAGTACGTTGTCAACCAAGAAACGAAGTCCGCGGTCGAGAAGCCGGAAGCGGAGTCGAAGGTGTCTTGGGTTGAGAACTTCGATTGGCATACCGTTGACGGCTCGGATGAGAAGGGCGCCTGGATCGTCGGCTGGACGGTGTATGCAAACCGCCAAAAGGGTAATAAGGGCGCAAATGGCGAGTTCGAATACTTTGGAGCTGGAAAGCTGGGCGGGAAACCGCTGAATATCATCGACACCCTTCCGGACGGTATGAGCTATGTCGCGAATTCCGCCAAGTTCACGCTCGTGCAGATCCCTACGATCAACATACGGGGCTTGGGCGCGGAGGCGAGGCCAAGGAGGTCGTTAAGAGTCGGACACTTGCCGCTGGCAACGTTAGCAGCAGAGGCAACACGGTCACTTTCTCCATCCCCACGACGGAACTCGGCGACTACGCCGGTTACGCTAAGCTTACGTATCAGACGGCGGTCAAGCGTGGTGAGCTCGATACCTCCACAAACGAGGTGAAGTTCACCAATTCTGCGCGCGCCGAGTCGGGAAGCAAGAAATTCGACTATGGCAGTGGTGCTGTCATCATTAAGAACAACGTCATCAAGAAGACCGGCGAACAGGTCGACAATAGTAATCGCATCAAATACACCATTTTCGTTAACGAGTCAGCTGTCGATCTTAAGAGTGACACTGGTGTCCTCGAGCTGGTCGATACCATGGATGCCAAGTGCACGTTGGTGCCGTCGACGCTTAAGATCTATGAGCGCGTGAACAACGATTGGTCTGAGCTGGCCGATAAGGATTATTCGTCAAAGATGGAGCAAATCAACAACGAATCTGGCTCATGTACGAGATTGACACTTAACGTGCCCGATGAGAAATACCTCAAGGTCGAGTACGAGGTCATCCCGAGCGGAAATCCTGGCAACAAGGTTCCTCTTTCCAATACCGCCATGCTTACGGGTGTGAAGGACGGTTCTGCGACTGATGATCAAACATGGGAAATCAAAAAAGCTTCTGCCAGCGCAGGTGGCAACGGCTACGGCATCACGATGACCAAATACGATGCGCAGCAGGTCGGTGCGACGCTCAAGGGGGCGGAGTTCGCACTCTACAGAGTGGATATGGGCGGGGAGAGCGCCAGATCGTTGTTTGCCACCGCTAAGACCGATGACAACGGCAATATATCGTTCGGCACGAGCGACAGCGCGATGAACAGTTGCGTGCTCTACCAGCTTGAGGAGACCAGGGCGCCTGTTGCTACGCCAAGGCCGAGCCTACGTGGATCATGCTCAAGGGCAACGAAAGCGACGAGGATTATCAAACTGCGCTAGCTAAGGCGAAGACCATCGCCGGCGGCGCGGAGATCGTAGGCGATGACAAAAAGGACGAGATTTGGGTCTATGACAATCGTCTAAAGGGATCCGCAACAATCCAGGCTAAGAAAGTGCTTGAAGGTGGCACATTCAAGAAGGGACAGTTCTCGTTTACACTTAAGGATGGCGACGGCAGGGTGCTCCAGACGGTGACCAACGACGCGAGGGCAATGTCTCCTTCAACGTCGACTACAACAAGGCCGATACCTACACTTACACCATCTCTGAGGTCGTCCCCGAGGGTGCCGAGAACAATGTCAAGGACCATATCGCCTACGACACAACCGTGCACGATGTTACGGTTAACGTGACTATCGACAATGAGCATGAGCAGCTCGACACCGTCGTCACGTATGACGGTGCCTCCCGGGAGTCGCCGACCTTTACCAACAAGTATTCGACCATGCTTCCTGAGGCGGGCGGTGCCGGCTTGACTATGACGTATTTGGCTGGTGCATCGCTGCTGTGTTTTGCTGCGACATGGATGCATGCTCGTCGCCATCGCGATCAAGATCGAGGTGGTCGCCGTGAATAAGGTGTTTCGTCATTTGTTGACCGTTGTGGCAATAGCATGGTTGCCGTCTTCTCTTTCGCGATTGCCCCTGGGACGGCCTGCGCGGCGGGCACCGGTGCCATTACGGTGGGCGGTACAGTTGCGACGCGGTATGACGCGTACCAGCTCTTTTCGGCGACCGTTGCCGACGATGACGATGCTGGCCAAAAAATTGCAACTGACGTAACGTGGGCGAATGACACGGTTCGTCAAACTGCTCTTTCGGTGCTGCATGATGCGGGGCTTGATAGCTCGGCATCGACGGCGCAAGAGGCTGCCGAGTGGCTGAATGCGGGCGGACATATGTCGACTGCGCTGACGGCAAAGCTTGCCCGTGCGATTTGCAATGTCGGTGTACCTTCTGTGGCCCTTAACGCGGGCACGACGGCCGAGCTGCCCAGCGGATACTGGCTCATCGTCGCCGACGACGACGCCATCGCCCAGGGCGAGGCCGGCACCGCGCCGATCGTGGCACTGGTCGGCGGCAGCGCCGTAACCGTCAAGCCCAAGGCGGCGACCCCCAAGGTGTTCAAGCATGTGCTGGAGGACAACACCGCCGACTGGCAGAAGGCCGTCGACGCCACCGTGGGCGACGATCTGTACTGGCGCCTCTCGGCCACGGTCCCGGCGGGCCTCACGGCCTACGACGCCTACACGGTGCAGTTCGTCGACACCATGAGCGCGGGGCTCGACCCCTCCAAGGTGGCCGCGAGCATGCGCGTGTACGTGGCGGCGGGCGCGGACGGCGGCTTTGACGCCGTCACATGTGAGGGCGGTAACGCCAACTCGACGCTGGCTAAAGGGTGGACGGACATTACTTCACAGTGCAGGGTCTCGGTCGAGGGCAATGCCTTCACCGTGCGCACCGGCGACCTGATCGCCGCGCTCGGCGGGGCCGACGCCTTCACCGCGGGCGCCCGCGTGGTTGCTGTCTACAATGCGCCGTTGGGGGCCAACTGCAATCGAGGCGCCACCAAGGGCAACCCCAACGAGGTCTACCTGCGCTACCCGCGCTCTCCCCTCGCCGACCAGTCCGGCGACGCCGGCTTCACCCGCACGCCGAGCGACGATGCGTGCGCCTACACCTGGGGTCTCAGTCTGATCAAGCGCTCAAGCTCGGACGATAAACCGATCGCGGGCGCCAAGCTGCGCATCATCGATGACCGCGGGCGCATCCTAACGACTGACGGCTCGTGGTCGACGGATGCCGACGCGTGCGTCACCACGGGCTCGGACGGCCATGTGGAATTGACCGGTGTGGACGCGGGCGTCTATACCGTCGAAGAGGTCGCGGCACCCAAGGGCTACACCGCCTTTGGGGGCAAGCGTACGGTGACGGTTACGGCCGAGGGTCTGGACGTTAAACAGGTGGCGGCCGCGAAGCCCAAGGTGACTGTATCGGTCGAAAGCCCTCTGCGGGTTGATGCAGCCGATGCCGGGACGGGTTCGATTGAACTGTCGGTGCTCAACACCCCAAGCAAAGAAGTAAGTCGAGGCTTTATGCCCTCGACGGGAGATAGAACGTTGGTACTGGTGGCGGTTTTGGCTGCCATCGGAGTGGCGGCTATTGTTGTCGCGTTCGTCATCAAGCGAGGAGGAGGTCGCCGTGAAAAATAATTGCCCCCCTTGCTCAGTGGCGTACTGCCTCCGTAGCGAGTGACGCGTAGGCCTACCGACCTGATGATCATTGGTTTTGAAAAAGTTACTAGAGAACCCTCCAAGAAAAGCGGGGCACCCGGTCGAATGTGACCGGGTGCCCCGCTTCGTTTGTCGGTGCAAAGAAACCTGACCCTTTTACACCACCATAAAGGTGCCTGTCCCCTTTGTGGCGGTTGGTGGCTAAGCGGTGGGGAGTCCTGGCGTGTTAGCCGGCTGCTGCGGCTTGAGGCGGGCGTTGCGCCAGATGATTTGGATGATGTAGCCGAGCGTGAAGACAAAGGCCACGCCGCTGATGAAGCCGCCTACGAGGGGGATTGCCGTAAGCGCGCCCGCGATCACGCCGCCGGCGGCTGCCATGGCGTAGCGGTTCTGGTTGTGTCCGACCATGCGGGCAATGGCGCAGCCCGCGAAGGCACTCGACACCAGCGCGATGCCAATAACACCGCACATGAGGCTCCGGCAAGCGACAGACCAGCGATAGAGATAATTAGCAGTAGGACGGCGGGGACGATAGCAATCGTGCCCAGAAGACCGCTCACCCACAGGGGCATGGGGCGCTGGTGGAGCATGCCGGCGGCGCTGGCGGTTGCGCGCGGAAAGACGAGTTCGAGCAGTAAGGCGACAAAGCAAGTCGAGAGTGCCGCGGCGACGATACCGCCGATGGCATCGTTAACGGTGGAAGTATCCTCGCTCTCGGTGCGGTCGATCTTGAGCGCGCCGACCTCGGCTCCCGCGGCGCGCTCGGGGTCCTCGGAGACGTGCGCGTTCACGGTGCCGGTGATGTGGGCGTTCTTGCCCAGGATGAGCTTATCGGCCCAAACCTCGACATCGCCCTCGACGGTGCCATCGATAGTCACCGTATCGCCCGCAAGCGCTGCCGACTTGGTAGAGCCGCGCAGGGCAACCGTCTCGCCTATCGCATAGAAACAGTTGGCGGTGCTGTCGGAATTGAGCACGACATGCTGGCCGGCAACGGTCACGCTGCCATCAACCGTAGTCTTGGCAATGTCGATGGTGCGCGCCGCCAAGCGGACGGCGCCGCCCACCGTGCAGTCGCGGATGGAGAGGCTCTCGCCTGCTGCAATTATGTCGCGGCCGATGGACGCATCGTCCAAGTTGAGGGCCTGACCTGCCCAGTACAGGTCACCTTCGACGCCGGACGAATTGGCGTCATTGTCGGTCGCAAGTACGTTGCCTGCGGTGTCTGTGCCGGCGAACGACGCCGTGGGAAGTGCGGTGACCGCTAGGGCGACGAGCGCGAATAGGATCGTGATGCGGACCCACGCTTTACGGCGCTGGGTCGACGGGAATTGATTACAGGGCATAGTGAATCCTTCGTCAGATGCTCGACATACACCTAACAGGGTACCCAACGCGTGGGCGCTCTAAAAGAACCTCTCGGTTGCATTTCGAAGGGTCGTGCCGTGCTGTTTACTTTTTACGGTGCAAGAAGCGCGCGATATCTTCTTCGGTGGGGCTTTTGATGTCAAAGCGCAGCGAGAGCCAGCGCAGACCCATGGTCACGACAACGCATACGACCAGCGCGGCGACATTGCTCATAATGCCGCTCATAACGAGACACACATAGCTTGTCGATCCGGCGATGGCGGCGATGGCATAAAAGTTAGTACGTTGGAAAATGCCCGGAACCACGCCCATAAAGCCATCGCGCAACATGCCGCCGCCCACCGCGGTGAAAAAGCCCATCATGATGCACACCGCCGGTGCAAAGCCGTAGACCAGCGCCTTGTCTGCTCCAGTGGCGGCGTAGATGCCGACCGAGATGATGTCGAGCAGGGGAATGAGTTTTTCGGGCTTGTCGACGATTGCCGGGAAAATATAGATGATGGCTGCCGTGGCAATGGAAAGCGGCAGCGCCATTGGCTGGTTGAGGATGTAGACGTTGCCCACCTGCAGCGTCATGTCGCGTAAAAGACCGCCGCCCAAGCCACAGACCACGGCGAGCGCAACTGCACCCACCAGGTCGAGTTTGTGCTCGCGCGCGACCAACACGCCCGAGATTGAAGCCGCGACGACGGCGAACATTTCGAGCCAAAACGGGATGGCGACCATGGCATCCGTGGCGTGTGAGGTAACGGTCATAGCGGCGACGACGGGCAAGATGGGGTCCTTTGGATTACGGATTTGGACAATGCCCGTACATAGTACATGTTCGGCGCCGATTGCGACCCTATTGCTCGGCAAACGGTCAGGACTGGATGCGGGCGTAGGTTCCATGTTTGGGGATCTGGTCGATGCTGAACGCGATGGGGGCGTGGTTGAATAGGAGGGATGTCTAAATTTTGAGCAGCGCTCAATTTATCCGGTCGGCTTACGCCGACCGCGCTGCGCTAAAAACGCGCCACTGGCGCGTTCGAATCCCTCCTCCTCCGCCGTATTTGCTTGTAAGGGACTCTAAACAAAAAAGCCCCCGTTTTCGGGAGCTTTTTCAACCAAAATGGCGGAGGAGGAGGGATTCGAACCCTCGTGACCTTATACAGGCCAAACGGTTTTCGAGACCGCCGCATTCAACCACTCTGCCACCCCTCCGCGTGGGGTAAAAACAAAGCAGGCTCGAAGGCCTGCTTTGGAATTAACTGGCGGAGAGTCAGGGATTTGAACCCTGGAGACGCTTTTGACGCCTACACGATTTCCAATCGTGCTCCTTCGGCCACTCGGACAACTCTCCGTTAAATGCGAAAGTCAGTATACACGAGGAATCGCAAAGTGCAAACAGAAAAGTTGGCATTTTTTAAAACGCTTGGCCGTGCTTGGCGCTGCAGTGGGGCTTGAGGTGCCAAAAAACGGCTTCCGACCAGCGTGTTGATCAACTCAATTGTTCAAAAAAGGGTATTCATAAGCGACTTGGCAATGAATTTAAAAATCTTTGGGTGGTGCTGTGGGCCACTGGTATGCATTTTGCGACCACAGCCTTGTGCCCGTTGACCTGCGGCTTGGCTCAGCTTGTCCCCACGGCACCGTATCTTGTCAACAGATCCGTCAAGCTTTTGGTCAGCATTTGGTTGGAATGAGCATGAAACGTCGTGTGAGTATGGGCATATGTGGAGGTCATGAGGTTGTAGCTGCATATTCTTGCAGCCTGGGAGGTTGAAAGATATTATTACCAAGTCTTTTCCTGCTTCAGGCGCACCTTCACGACCTGAAGCCACATTTGCCCAGAGGAGGTGACAATATGAAGGCTTATGAACTGCTGTTCTTTGTTGACCCGTCGCTCGACCCCGAGACTCGTCTCGCTGTTATGAAGCGTATCGATACCACGATCGCTGAGGCGCTGGCAAGGTCGACTCCGTTGACGAGTGGGGCAAGCGCAAGCTCGCCTACGAGATCAACGACCTCACCGATGGTGACTACACCCTCATCAACTTCCACGCAGATCCTACCCAGATCGCCGAGCTTGATCGCGTCCTGCGCATCACCGACGCTGTGGTCCGCCACATGATCGTCCGTCGCGACGACCAGGAGTAAGACTGTCGTTTTGGACTGGGCTTATGCCCCAAGAGGAAGTAGTGAGTTATGAGCATCAATCGAGTGAACATCACCGGTAACCTCACCCGCGATCCCGAGCTGCGCGCCACTGCCGGCGGAACCCAGGTTCTGTCCTTTGGCGTCGCCGTGAACGATCGTCGCCGCAACGCGCAGACTGGCGAGTGGGAGGACTATCCCAACTTTGTCGACTGCACTATGTTCGGCACCCGCGCCGAGGCCGTGAGCCGTTTCCTGGCAAAGGGAAACAAGGTCGCGATCGAGGGCAAGCTGCGCTACAGCTCTTGGGAGCGCGACGGCCAGCGCCGGAGCAAGCTTGAAGTCATCGTCGATGAGATCGAGTTTATGAGCTCCCGTGGTGGCCAGGGTGGCTACGATCAGGGCGGTTACGCCCCCGCAGCTCCCGCGCCCGCAGCACGTCCTGCCGCACCGGTGGCCACGCCGCCCGCGGTCGACGTCTACGATGAGGACATCCCGTTCTAAGGTTGTTCACCTATTTTTGAGTGAGAGGCGGCTTCGGTTCGCCGAAGTTGCCAAATGAAAGGTATTTTGACATGGCTAATGATTTTTCTGCACGTCAGCCGCGTCGTAAGTACTGCCAGTTCTGCAAGGAGAACACTGAGTTCATCGACTATAAGGACACTCAGCTTCTCCGTAAGTACATGACCGACCGTGGCAAGATCAAGCCCCGTCGCGTCACTGGCGCTTGCACGCAGCATCAGCATGACATCGCCAACGCCATCAAGCGCGCCCGCGAGATGGCTCTCCTGCCGTACACCGTCCCCGTGGTTTCCTCTCGTGGCAACCGCGACCGCGGCTAAGAAGGGAGACGCATCATGAAGGTTATTCTTCTCGATGAGATCAAGGGTAAGGGCGGCGAGGGTGACGTCGTAGAGGTCGCTCAGGGTTACGCTGAGAACTTCCTGTTCCCCAAGAAGCTCGCTGTTGCCGCCACCAAGGGCAACCTCAAGCAGCTTGACGAGCGTCGCAACAACATCGCCAAGCGCGAGGCCGTCCGTCTGGCTACCGCCAACGAGACCAAGGCTGCCTTCGAGGGCAAGACGGTCACCGTTGACGTCAAGGTCGGCGACGAGGGCATCCTCTTTGGCTCCGTTACCGCCGCTATGATCGCTGACGCCATCAAGGCTCAGCTCGGTATGGATATCGACCGCAAGCGCGTCGAGCTCGGTAAGCCCATCAAGGTTGCCGGTGCCCACACCGTTGCCATCTCGCTGTACCGCGAGATCAAGGCCGAGGTTGTCGTTCTCGTCGGCGTTACCGCCGAGGAGCTCGCTGCCGAGGCTGAGGTCGAGGAGGCCGCTGAGGTCGCCGAGGCCGAGACCGCCGAGGTCGAGACTGAGGCTGCTGCCGAGTAGCATTTGCTGCAACGCAACAATCTTGTTCTAAGAAGGGCGCTCTGGGAAACCGGGGCGCCCTTTTTGTTTTTGCGCTGAGTGAGTGTCATGGTGAACGTTGCGTCGAAGTCCTATATACGGGACCGTTCATCCGTTTCGTTCGGTGATGATTGGCGGCGCGTGGCCCGTTTTGGGACCGTGGCTGATACTATGGATGCTCGCAAGCGATATGAATGAGGATGCTCATGGCATACGACGATAGGGAGACGGGGCTGACGGTTGAGGACCGCGGCTCCAAGTTGGGTCTCCCTCAAAACCAAGATGCAGAGGCCAACGTACTGGCCGCTATGCTGCTATCGCCCGAGGTGGTCGAGGAGGCCCAGGTCGAGCTGCAGCCCGATGACTTCTACCGGCCCATTCATAAGACCATCTACACCGCGATGGTCGATATGTACAACAGCCGCATTCCCATCGACTCCATCTCGCTGATCGATTACCTGCGCAGCATCAACAAGCTTGATGCCGTGGGCGGCGAGGCCTACATTTTGGAGCTGATGGGTCAGACCCTGTCGCTCGTGAACTGGCAGCACCATGCCGCCATCGTCCGTCGTGACTCGATGCTGCGCGAGCTGATCGGTGCCACCAACGAGATCAACGCGCTGGCCTATAACGCCCCTACCGACACCAAGGAGGTCGTGGAGCTGGCCGAGAGCAAGCTGCTCAAGGTCACGGCGCGCGAGGTCAAGTCGAGCTACAAGACGTTGACCGAGTTTATGGTCGAGGCCTATAACGAGGCTGAGGAAGTGTGCCAGGCCGGTGGCCAGGCTGCGGGCGTGCCCACGGGCTTCCCGTCGCTCGACCGCATGCTCATGGGTTTCCGCGAGGGTCAGCTCATCATTATCGGCGCTCGCCCTGCTGTGGGTAAGACGTCGTTCGCCCTGAATCTGGCGCTCAACGCTGCCGCGGCCGGTTATACCGTCGGCTTCTTCTCGCTGGAGATGTCGGGCAAGGAAATTGCCCAGCGTCTGATTTGCGCCTACGCCATGATTTCGATCAGTGACTTCCGCATGGGCCGCATTAGCCCCGAGCAGTGGGCCAATATCAACGAGGCCACGCAGACCTTGTCCAAGCTCGATATTCTGATTGACGATACGCCCGGCACCACAGTGACCGAGATTCGCGCCAAGAGCCGCCGCATGCTCCACAACAAGGAGAAGGCCATCATCATCCTGGACTACCTGCAGCTGGTGAGTCCTCCGCCGGGACGCCGCTCCGAGAGCCGTACCGTCGAGGTCTCCGAGATGTCGCGTGGTCTGAAGATCATGGCCAAGGAACTCAAGATCCCGCTCATCGCGCTGTCGCAGCTCTCGCGTCAGGTCGAATCCCGTACCGGCAAGCGCCCGCAGCTTTCCGACCTTCGTGAATCGGGCTCCATCGAGCAGGACGCCGATATCGTTATGTTCTTGGACCGCTCCGCCGACGAGGCCGAAGCCTCGCGCGACGATCGACCCGACGAGGGCGTTACGCGTATCGTCGTGGCCAAGAACGTTCGGGCCCGATCGGCGACGTCGACCTGATGTTCCTGCCGGCATCCACCAAGTTCTATGAGCTTGATGGGCACATGCCGAGGAGTAGGACAGGCGCCCGTTGC
>ENA-OQCP01000768-OQCP01000768.1-human-gut-metagenome-genome-assembly--contig:-NODE-768-length-13636-cov-1.520616_pt1 | contig 13636 bp, 21 predicted proteins | sample MGYA00242760_ERZ504583 | MGnify/ENA primary metagenome ERZ504583 (study PRJEB26092, sample SAMD00036308) | human gut metagenome | host: Homo sapiens | study: EMG produced TPA metagenomics assembly of...
TTCTGAAGAAGTCAGGTCTGACAGCTTGGCTAATGGAGATTGAAGTATCTGCTCTGCCTTTCGCAATTGATTTTCTGTAAATATATTCATTCTATTTTTTTATTATTCCAGCTTTTGTGGGAACAGTTTAACATAATTCGTTGTCTCATCCCAAATGTAACCGCCTGTATAATTGCGGTTGAACAGATAATCCGCATCACACCGGAGCAATATCCATTCTTTAGAACCTTCTGCTCTCCAATACAGATGTACAAGTGCGCCTGCATAGCTAACTCCATTGGACCCCATAGGCTGTAATCTTTTCACCGGAAACTTGCAGCTCATAATTCCTTTCCAGAAACGTACTCCTGCCGGAATGTCCACGGAAACCATGCCTAATTCATCACGCCATTCCTCATCGTTTACCGCACCTTCTTTTTTGATACTTGGTCTGTATGAGTTGGACTTCAGCTTGAACTCACGCTCCCAGACTGCTTTTATTTCCCCTTTCAGGGCTTTTTTTCCCCGGTTGGATAAAGTGTATACCAAGTTCCATGGGTCATCGTCAGGAACCGGATACGCAAGAATAGAGGTATATCCCTGTCCCTCCACTTCCATCATGCGCAATGCAGGAAGATCATCCGAAGCCGGAGCCTTGACTTCATATTCCCATTCCTCCGGAGTGCTACCGTAAGAGTACCCGATAGGATTGCACCACATCTCTTCTCCTTTCTTGCGGAACAAGGGGACAAGACGATAGGTTCCGGGTGCAGAGGTCACATAGCACTGGATACGCTTCCCGTCCCATGCTCCGTTGGTCTTGATGTCTATCGGCTGAAACTTCTCCACGATGTCACCGGCAGTAATGGGATTGCCTGCGCCTTTTCTTACAAAGACAAAACGCATTTCTCCTTCCCCGTCATCACAAAAAGGAGTATAGAAAGTACCGAATACCTTACCTTCATTCTGGTAGGTATCATATCCGTATTCGGTGTAATTGGGCCACACCTTGAAAGGATAGTCATCCGGATTCGGATTGATGACAATATCGTCCGTCTTTCCATGCTTGCTCCAATATTCCACATCGATGTCCACCTGCTCCTTGTTCACCGGAGCATTGTAGTTCCCGGTCAGCTTCAGCGTATAGGTGTATTTCATGCCAGCTTTCCACTCATGCTGTACGGGAAACTCGTATGTATGATTCTGCCGTCAATGGTAAAGCTGACACGTGCAGGCTCGTCATAGGCAAGTCTGGGGATAAGTATCGCATCGACAATGACCGGATTGTCATCATTCAGCATGAAGTTTCCACCTGCCTGACTTCTCCAAGTCCGGAACTGAAGTCCTTGGTTACCGTTCCGGCTGAAGCATCGACGGTTCCCCTGGTATAGACATTTCCGAACGTCATGTCCGATACCCGGCCGGTTCCCATATATTCGTTTTTCATCAGGCGTACCCTGACAAGCGTCATGGCGTGCTTCATGCCCAGGCTGCCACAGGTATCTCTTTGGTGACCTTTGACGTTCCGTACAGTATGTCATCCTGGTCACCAAGGTCAAAAGGCACGTTCCGCAGGTCGGAAACATCCTTGTCATACGGAAGATACGCCACCACATCCGCCTCCCCGCCCACCGGCACATCACCGGAGGTATTCCAGTCCTTTCCGTCAAAGACATACCGGGCATTTTCCATCACCGTTTCCCCTTCTTTCACGAAGATTCCCATCTCATGCCCGGGAACAAAGGCTTCAATGATACCTCTTGACTCCTGCATTCCTTCAAGGGATGCAGTAATGCGGAGCTGCTCTCCGGAGGGCTTGTCCGGTTTTTCCTGCCCGTTCCCGGAATTGTCCACCGGCGGCTCCTGAACAAGGCTCTCTTGCTCGCACGCACAGAACGTGCAGGCAAGAGAAGCGGCCAATATATATCCAAACAGTTTCATTGTGTCAGTATTTTACTTGATTAAAGATTTTACTTTTACATGGAATTTACTTGTTAAGTAATTTACATATCCTACTTGTTTACATATTCAGCCCAGAACTTCTCCAGCTTGTCCCTGTCAAGGGTCCCGTCCTCCCTGACGAAGCAAAATATCATTGCCTCCAGTACAGTCTTGACACCCCTGTAACGCTTGTCTGCCGCAAAAGTCCTCAGTTCCCACAGCAGATCCTCCGGCAGTGCGATGGTCTGGTTATATGCCTTCCTCGCTTTTTCTTTCACCGGAAGACCTTCGCCTACCATATTTTCCAGTGATATTCCCTTTGACTTAAAATTCTTCATATCCAGTTCCTTTATTATTTGCTCATTCTTTTGACCCTGACAAGAAATTCCTCGGTCAGACGGAGGTAATCCTCAGCACCGGCAGACTTCGGGGCATAGTCAAAGATACTCCGGGCCTTGTACTGTGCCTCTCCGAGGGCGACGTTGTTCCTGATTGCAGTATTGAATACCTTGTCCCCCAGAGCCTGCTCCAGGCTTTCCCTTATGTCGCATCCAGTTTCCTTCTCTCATTGAATTTCGCCATGAAGTATCCGAGTACCGTACTTCAGCTCCCAACTTCTCTGCAGGAGGGAAATGATGTAGTGTATCTTCTCAATCCCTTTCATCGCAAAGTAATTCCCGTCCGTGGGGATAAGGACGAAGTCGCTTGCCATCAGCGCGTTCTGGGTAATGATGCCCAGGGATGGCGGCAGTCTATGAAGACATAGTCATATTTCCCTTCCAGGGTCCTGACAATTTCCCTGAGCATGAACTCCCGACCGGGAGCCGTGTTCATGATGACTTCCATCGCCGCCAGATCCAGTGAGGTAGGCAGCACATCCACCCCTTCCAGCCATACCAGAGGCTTTACCTCCGGCAGCCTGTCCTGCATGACGGCCTGCAGCACGTTCTCCAGCAGCATGTCCTCCGGAATATTTGCCATTTCTTCCCCGAATGCCGCCATCGTCGTGTTTGCCTGCATATCCGCATCGATGATGCATACCTTTTTCCTGCCTGTCCGGGCTATCCCAGCAGCCAGGTTCAGTACGGATGTCGTCTTTGCGACACCGCCTTTGTGGTTCACAAGAGCCGTAGTAATTGTTTTCATAATTTTATTTCTCCTTTATTATTACTCTGTAAAGATAGTAATTTCCAGCCAGTTAAACAAATATTTTTCTACTTATTTACTTGAAAAGTATTTTTACTTTAAATATATTTCACATATAATACTTAAAAGGTAATTTACTTTTATACCTAAATTACTTTCTTATTTATAAAGTAATTTACTTGAAAATTTTCTTTCAAGGAAAAGGCTTGTCGCAATCAAACTGCAAGCGCATAATATATCTTGCACCACTGGAAACACAAAAGCATATCCGGAAAGTATCGGGAGATCTGATAAAGAGGAGTCCAAACGGGTTTCTTTTTAAAAAAGCCCCCGGCCTGTTAAAAGTAACGCCAATCACTTATTAACGACACGTGCGAAGTCACGCGACCGGGGGCAAATACCCTCTGCCGTGACTTCGTTTTTGTGTCAAATAAATGATTGGCATTGCAAAGATAGGAAAATATTCACTATGACACTATTTGAGATACTGAATTTTAACAGGGAGCTTCTGGAACGTCTGGCGGCAATGGGAGCAGGCTGATGACTACAAGTACATAGAGCTGTACAGGGAATACGAGCGGATGCGCCGCGACGGAGAGAAAGTCACATATTGTGTGGCCGCATTATCGGTCAGGCACGGTGTGTGCGAGAGAAAGGTCTATGAGATAGTCGGCCGCTTCAAAAGGAGTGTACGTCCCATGCAGTATGACCTGAGACTTTTTTTTGCTTTCATGGGAGAAACTGAAGAACTTCGCGGCAACAAAACATTTTGAGATGAACAAATATTACTCGATTCTGAACAAGATATTATCGTCCGGAAAGCTTCAGGAGAACAGAAAAGGTAGGATAAAATACTTGTTGAATGAGCAGTTGGCATTGACTCCGGCTGACCTTCTTGATATTTTTGAGGGGCATAGTATTGCCCGTAAGAAGTTAAAAACTGAGCTGGAGTTGTTTATGCAAGGGGAGAGAAGTGTGGAGAAGTATCGTAATGTGGGTATAACTGGTGGGATTATTGCGGTTCTGTATTGGTAAACAGTTATCCTACATATCTGGAGAAGTTGCCTCCACTGATAGATAAAATCAATCGGGAAAAGCGCAACAGCAAGAACTACGTGCTGTTTTTGGGCGCGACGGAGGTGGAAAGCAACCAGGCCCCGTGTCTCAGCCTCGTACAGTTCCAGATTGACGATGACGGACTGGTCATATCGGCATACCAGCGCAGTTCGGATGCGAACCTTGGTTTGCCTCTGACCTTTATCACCTGTATCTGATGGCAAGGCAGATAGAGCTTCCCTTGAAATCCATTACTCTGAACATGGGAAACGTACATATCTATGAGAACAACATAGAAAAAACCGTCAGCCTCATTAATGGGGATGACGGGGTCAGGTTTGAGCTGAACGTATGAATGCAGGACCATAACAATATGAACACAAAATATAACAGATTTGGAAAATGGAAAAGACCTACAACCAGGCCCCGCTTCCTTTCGTGGGGCAGAAGCGCATGTTCGTGAACGAATTTAGAAAAGTCCTGAAGGACTTCAACGGCAAGACCACCTTCATTGACCTGTTCGGCGGTTCCGGACTGCTGTCCCATGTCGCCAAGCGTACAAGACCCGATGCCAGGGTCATATACAATGATCATGACAACTACCGTGAAAGGCTCCGGAACATAGACAGGACGAACTCCCTGCTGGCAGACCTTCGCGGGCTTGCCGGCACGTTTCCCCGGCATGGGATGGTTACCGGGAAATTGCGGGAATGCTTCATTGAACGGATAAAGGCGGATGAGACTACCGGTTTTGTGGATTACATTACCCTGTCATCCTCCCTGCTTTTTTCAGGGAAATATGCACGGAGCATGCAGGAGCTGGAGAAGCAGAACCTTTACAACAAGATAAAAAAGACTGACTACCGGTGTGACGGCTATCTTGACGGGCTGGAGACTGTCTGCTGCGACTACAAGGAACTTGCAGAGAAATATGCCGGCAATCCGGATGTGGTATTCCTTGCCGATCCTCCCTATATGGCAACCGACATCAGCACCTACAAGATGGACTGGAAACTTTCGGACTATCTCGACGTGCTTCTTGTCCTTGAAAGGAACCCGTTTGTCTATTTCACTTCCGGAAAATCACCCATCCTGGACTTCTGCGGCTGGATGGAGAAGCACCCGGATGTCAGGAGTCCGTTTGCCGGAGCGGAGAAAAGGACACTGACCGCCACATGAACTACAATTCCTCCTACACGGACATCATGCTTTACCGGCCATTATAGGCGGACGTATTATCCACTTTAAATTCATCAGGGCGGACTCCGGAACATATATCCGGTGTCCGCCATTCCGGTAAGTCGCAATATGATTGCGACAAGGCTTCCTACCTTTATCCCTGTAAATTCAAAATATAAAGAATATGCCATTATCATCCATTCAACAACAGCTTGTATCGGTGCTGAAAGATCCGGACAACATCCGGACGCTTGACAGGCCGACGGAAAAAGCACAGCTTGTGGCGGTACAGAAGAATCCCGGACTTATACGCTTCATCCCCGATGCGGGCGAGAAGGTGCAGCTTGCCGCCGTCATGACATCTCCGGAAACCGTGTTCATGATGCGGGTTCCTACCCCTCTTGTCTGCTTCACGGCTGTGGGAAGGCTTCTTGATGTGAGCCTGCTGCCGGTTCCTGAAGTGCTTTCAGAGGCAGAGAATCTTGTCAGAGCTTGAAGGACCGTCTGCCTGAGCCCGTGCCTGCAGCCATGAGGCAGACACCTGAGTCCGGGAAATTCCTTAAAATGACGAAACCTTATAAAATTTGATGCCATGCCTACCATTTCAGAGTATCTGTTGTCCCTGTTTGACCGGAACATGAGGCGTTCTTCGCAACCCCAGAGCCCGTCTGCCTGATTGAGAACCCTTCCAAGCGCATCCAGATGCTGCCGTCAGACAGGACAGCAATGTCATCTGCCTGATTGACCGCCCGGCGGAAAATGTCCAGCTTGCTGCCCTGCGCAAATTTCCGGAAGCCATTCATTTTATTGACTCACACTGAACGGTACAGTCATCCGTCGTCAGGAGCAATCCAGGCTATATCAGTTTTCTGGCACACCCGACGGAGAAAGTGCAGCTGCTGGCAGTCGAGAAGAACCCGGAATGCATCTCCCTGATAAGGCAGCCGACAGAGAAAGTACAGCTGGTGGCAGTGATGAAAGATGTCCGGAACATTGAGAGGATCAGTAATCCCACAGAAAAAGTGAAAAAACTGGCCGGTCTTGAAAAGGATATCCGGCAGGACACCGCAGTTCCGGAAACACAGGAGGCTCCTTCGAAGTCCAAATCCGGCAATTCCCGCAAGCCCCCCATGAATAAAGCCGCCAAAGAAGCTGCGGTGACGCTGGAGAACGAGATGAGAAGCATCGGCAGTACCAACTCCCGGCTCCGGCAGGAAGCGTCCTATGCGGACAATGCGGATACCGAAAGAAAAGAGGTTGCCGCTGCAAACCGGCAGATGGACAAGGAGCTTACAGCTGCCTTTAAGAAATTCAATGATTCGGCAGTTCCGGAGAAAGCGGGATGCGATGTAGGGAAGGTCATCCAGGATTTGCGCAGGTCAGGAGTATGCGTGGAGGAAATGAAGCCGACCGAATGGTATTCACTGATGAAAGGAAAAACGCTCATGGCAGGTTCAGGAAAAGGCAAGACCTCCCTGATGCTTGCAAAGACACCGGCAGGATATGTCCTGAAGGCTGTAAACATGGTGAACAGCATGAGCAGACAGGCCAGTGCGGATATGTAAAAAAGTAAATTCCTTATCATCTCAATTTACTTGTTTACTTATTTACTTGAAATGTTTAAGAGTAAATAAGTAAACAAGTATTTCTCTTTAATCAAAAAGCAATGACAACAAATATTTCCTTTTCGGATGAAGAACTGGATATAATTTCACGCGGCAAGGCTAATGGCACATACATGAAAGCCCCGGACGGCAGTCCGACTTCCCTGAATGAGAAACAGTGGGCGCAAGTGCGTACCAAGGCGTTCAAAGAGTGGTTCGGGGACTGGGAAAACGCACCTGAAACGGCTTCCAAGGTTGTCGGTTCCAATGGTGAGCCTCTGGTGGTTTATCATGGAAGCCAAGAAAGCTTTTATGAGTTCAACCGGTGGACGGATGGATTTATAAACAGCGGACATTTTTTCAGTCCAGACAAGATGAATGCTTCAGGATATGGCAGAAACGTTTATGATGTGTACCTGAACTTGCGCAACCCTCTGAAAATAGATGCCCAAGGGGCAAACTTCTCCTCCATAGAATACAGCGGCAAAAAAATGGCGGCATCAGACTTGGGTAATTTGGCAGAAATGGAAGGATATGACGGGGTGGTAATTTCAGATGTGCTGGACAGTGCCGACATGGGGATTGAAAACGTCTGCACGGTAGATTATATTTCGTTTGCCCCTGACCAAATAAAATCTGCCAGCCAGAATACAGGCAGCTTCCTCGCTTTCAAGAGTGACATCCGTTTTCGCGAGGTCTGGCACGGAAGCCCCAGTTCGTTTACCGGTTTTGACCATGCCTTTTTGGGCACGGGAGAGGGTGCGCAGGCCTACGGATGGGGTACGTATGTGACGGAAGTGGAAGGAATCGCCCGCAGATATGCTGCCATAGGGATAAGGCGGGGCGGACACATCACATATAACGGAGAGGATTTCTCTACTGTACTTGACAATGAACATTATTTCGATGATGTATGGCGGGTCTGGAAAACACACCTCCTTTCCTCCACTGATCCGGACACCCTGAAACAGAACATTGCCTCCGTCTATATCGACGGACGGACAGCGTCCCCACGCAGCAAAAGGAGAAAGGAATTTGAGAGACAGAAAGCGGAACTGCTTGCGGACATCGACAACGGGAAAATTCGCGTGGACCTTCCCCGGAATCTCTATGCGGTGAATATTCCGGATGACAGCGGGATAAATTACCTGTACTGGGACAGGCCGGTATCCCCGGAACAGCAGGAAAGGATATTCCTGCAGCTCCGCAAGGAACGGCTTTTCTGGTCGGAGCTTACGGCGGAATTCTGGAACGGCAAATCACGCGTATGGACCAGCGGGAAAGAGTTCTACAGCTTTTTGGACTATATGTTTATGAATCCGGACCGGGATACCGATTCCCAGCGGCTGGCCAGCGGGTTCCTTTCCCGGGCCGGTTTTACAGGCATCGACTACCCGGCAGAATATTCCACCGGCGGTCGTGCGGACGGTGCGAGAAACTGTGTCATTTTCAAGGAGGGAGACCTGAAAATAGTTTCCCATGAACGCTTCCGCTTCATAGGAGAAGCAGGAGCCGCCAATCTTGACAGAACAGAAGGGACTGCCTTGCGTCTGAACAACCTTGCCATAGCCGGTGCGATGGAAAGTTCCGGCAAGGATGCCGGAGCAATAAAAATGGCCACAGGCTGGGAACGTGGGGCTGACAGAAAATGGCGTTACGAGACTGCAGACTTTGAATACTTCCCGTCAGGAAACCGGGGCTGTTCACGTCTGCTGGAAAGCCAGCCCTGGCATAAGGACTTCGAGAGCCTTCTTGACCGGCTGATAGCAGGGGAAACATTGCCAGAGGCGGAGCAGAAGCGTTTTGAGGAACTGACAGACCTGGCGACCGGGCTGGAGAGGCAGGATGCGCTGCGTGATAGGATTTACCTGGATGACTATGTGGAGGATGACGGTCTGTTCCGTGCTTATCCCCGGCTGAAGCAGACACGTCTGGAATTTTTGGATCTCCCTCGGCAGACTACGCCGGAGCCTATCTTCCCGTGGGGAACCGGATCATAATAAACACTTCCAAAGCGGATGACACAAAATCCGTACTTGCACATGAGATACAGCACGCCATACAGCACATCGAAGGATTCGCACGTGGAAGCAGTCCGGAGGAGTTCAAGAGTACGGCGGAGGATGTCATCCTGGATATCGTGCGGGCTACAGACGGCCGTCTGCTTGAAGGCGGAGGTTTTGACAACACGCCGGACGGCATTTTCGCCGCTTTGAACCGTAAGACGGCCTATGGCGGGACAATATTGAGGGACAACAGCTCCAGCCTGGATGCGGTGGCAGGCAAATACGGGTATGAAACGATATTCGACCTCGTGAACGACATCGGCAGCTTCAGGAGCAGCATACAGATGTACCGCTCCACCGCAGGGGAAGTGGAGGCCCGTAATGTCCAGAAACGTATGGACATGACCATGCCGCAGAGACGCGGAAGCCTTGCCGTCCTGACGGAAGATATTCCGCGTGGGCAGCAGATACTCCTTTCAGGGGATTCCGCTGACAGTCTGGCGGAATACGCAGGCTCACTGGCTGAAAAACAGCACATACCTGTCCGGATCATCCGTTCCGCCGGAGAGGTCGATTCACCCGAGGCTTTCCGGCTCATTTCTGCCGGAAAGGACATCAGGGGTGGTATGACATCAATTCAGACCGAGTCTGCCTGTACCTGCCGAATGCACGGGGAAAGGAGGATATCGCACGTACCATCCTGCATGAGGGAGTGGCACATTACGGACTCAGGAAGCTGGCAGGACGCAAGCACATGGATGCCTTTCTGGATGACGTCTTTTCCGCCTGTGGGGAAAGGATACGGGGGGACATAGTCCGTATGTCTGCCCTGAAAGGGTATGATATCCGGACCGCTACGGAGGAATACCTTGCATACATGGCCGAAAAAGGTACGGATCTTTCCCTGTGGAACAGGATTGCCGTCGCATTCAGGAACCTTCTCCGCAAGCTGGGCTTCGGACTGGATATCGGGACACGGGAACTCAGGGCAATACTGTCTGCCAGCAGGCAGAACCTGGCAAGGGAAGCCATATCCGCCGGACCGGTCTGTGACAGGGACAGTGTCCCGATACCGGAGCAGGTAAGAAAGGCAGGGATTGGTCCGACCCTGCTCGGAAAGGAGGGTCTGGACTCCCTCTCACGCGGCAAACCGGTAACGATGACCGACGGAAGAGTGCTCCTGCCTGTAAAGAAACCGTCAGGATACAGCCTGAAGATAATGCCCCCTGCGGCAGGCTGCAGGACAAGAACATCTGAAATGGAACTGTGAATGGACGGATTTTCTGATATTGTACCGACCGACCCCGGCATATCCATCTCGTCCGGACACAGGAGACTGTATCTGTCTGAAGGCAAGGCCGTCCTGTATCTGGAGCAAGTCCCGTATGACGGAAACCGGATGCTGGAAGCCATCCGGCTTGTAGGAGGAAGACCGGAAGCCATGTCCCCCGGCAGGTGGATATCCCTTCTGAGGGGAAAACCTACCCGGATTCCCGGATGTGGCAGGCTTCTTGTCCTGACCGGAACACCGTCCGGATATACAGTAAAATACTTTAAATAGGATACCAGTATTTTACTTGGATACTTAAAAAGTAAATTATTAAAGTAACATATAAAATGGATTATACCTGTTTCATCAAGCTGTTCATCATGATTATGGCAGTCCTTATAACGGGCACTTCGGGGCTGAGCCGGAAATGGTATGTGAACCTTCCCATATTTATTGTCTGCACTGTGCTTGAGACCTGTCTGGCATGGCTCTTTTTCCCGGAATATATGTTTTACCCGGCTGTCGCATCGCTCGGCATTCTTGTCCTGTCCTGGACATGGGAAAGAATCAAGCTTCAGGAAAGGCAAGGAACGCACGGCCGGTCAGACTTCCGGTAGAGTCCGGATTCCGGGACTCCCATCTTGAGTTCTACTACCATTATTCCAATTTTCTCGTTTACGGCGGGGCCGGTTCCGGCAAAACGAAGTCCATCGGAAAATGGCTTCTGGAAGAGTATATGAAACTGGGATTTGCCGGATTCATATACGACTTCAAGGATACGGACTATACCCGTACCGCCTACAACCTTATCAAGAAGCACAACTATCCGCACAAGTTCTACTATGTCAGCTTTGACCGGCCCGAGCGCTCATACCGGTTCAATCCGCTCAAGGTAGTTAAAGACCGTACGGAACTCATCCAGCTGATGGAGGACATCCTGCTCGCACTGCTTCCCAAGAAGGAACAGCAGAACGAGTGGGTGGCCGGAGGTCTGGGCATCCTGCGCGGGGTAGCGTTCCGGTTCTGGGACGAGTTCCCCGAATACTGCACGCTTCCGCACATACTGGCTTTCATCATGACGGCCTCGACAAGGCAGCTGTCCCTGTTCCTGCAGCAGAACCTGGTGTCGGAGATGCTTGCCGGAGCGTACCTGAAAGCGGAGGTTCCGAGAAGACCCAGGCATCCTACCTCTCGACGCTCTGTAACAATCTGGCGACCATATCGCAGAACGAGGAAATCGCCTATGTCCTTTCAGGGGATGACTTTGATTTCAACCTGATCGATCCGGAGAGCCCCAAAATGTTTGCCGTAAGCAACAACTTCTCCAAGAATTCTGTCTATGCCCCGGTCATCAGCATGCTCATGACCATATCCGCCAGGCAGTTCTCCATGCAGAACAGGATTCCCTTCGTCTATTTCCTTGATGAGATGACCACGGTGAACATCAAGAACTTCGAGATGCTGCCTTCAGTCCTGCGTGAGTATAAGGCGGCATTCGTACTGCTGACCCAGTCCGGTGCAAAATTGGAGAACCTGTACGGGAAACTGGACCGTTCTTCCGTAGAAGCCAATTTCGGCAATATGTTCCTGGGAAGGACGAAAGATGTGGAAGCCCTGAAGTATTACCCTCTATTCTTCGGCAAGGAGGAAAAGGAAAGACGCTCACGAAGTTCCGGAAAATCAGGAGCATCGTCCAACAGCAGCGTGACCGTCTCCTCCCAGAAGGAGGACATCTACCAGGGAAAGGATTTCGCCGATCTGGAACCGGGAGAGTTTATCGCTCCGCCACCCGCTCCAACGCCGGCTATTTCAGGGCAAAGTTCAGGATGTATGATGACAAGAAGGAAATGCCGCTCCCTGATGTACGGGTTCTGGAGCCGGGAGAAGTCAGCCGGAACTTTGACCGCATTCTGGAGGAGGTGCACGGACTTTTCCCATGCGGCTGAATGTCCCCGGACTACCTGTCCCTTCCTGTGAGCAGATCAGTCCCCAGACGTTTCAGCTCGGCCATGATGGCTTTTTTAGGGTTCACGACAAACCTGTACAGCCTGAAGGCATTGGCATAAAGCTCCTTTCCTCCCTGAGCTCTCCGTGCAGGAGCTCCTGTTTCAGTTTCGCTGCGGCTTCGTTCCTCATCTCATTCTCAAGCTGCCAGTTTCGGGAATATTCCCTCAGATTCCCTTCCCTCGAGTGGCAGTGGGGATAATAGCCGTAGGTCTGGTTGAAATGCGACGCGCAGCGGGCGGACCATTCGGAACGGTCGAACCCGACCACCACTTCTTTCCCGTCAAGAACCTGCCGGTTGCCCCTGCTTTTCGTCAAGGGCGACAGGGAAACGGTCTGCGAGCGGTCCATGCGTGATACGATGACATGCACATGGAGCTGGAGTCCGGGCTTTTTCTCCCCGCCCATACCGTCCTTTGCCTGTGGGTCATCGTTCTTGTAATGCCGCTCCGTCTCGACGCGTCCGTACCATACCAGGTCATTCCCGTCCCTTACCTTGTCCCTGTAAAAGTTGGCCGCATACCCGTCCATGCAGCCGCGTGCATATCTTTTCAGCTCTGCAACGACTTTCTCCTGCTCATTCGGGGAGAGTTCGGGAAAACTCGCTGACCTTTTTCCCCGTAACTTTCTCTATCAGATGCCTTTGCTCATCTGCCGAAGGATTGATGGTCAACATATAGAACTTGTCGGCGTTCCTTCCCAGGGTCCGGTGGTTGTTGTCCATGTGATGCCTGACTGTAGCCGGGGTGACAAAATCATTCTGTTGTGAAAAAAAATTATCATAATAGGGACGCTCCGTCCTGCCTTCCTTACTGAGATATTCCACCAGCAACGTACATCTTCCCTTGTTGTCCGGGCTTCCCGGAGTGGCTGTCGGACGGTGTACCTTACAATACATAGTCCTCGTCTATTTTCTTGAACAGAAGCCGCAGCTGGTTCATCGGAATTCTCACGTCATCGCTGAACTTCACCTTCTGGAGCTTGTCCGGATCAAGCTGGTACTTCACCAGGGCGCAAGTCTCCGCAGCTTCTCCCTGCATTCCTCGATGCCGTCCGGCTCCCCGGCTTCTGAGATCTGCTGCCGGAGTCTTGCGTTCTCCGCTTTCAGAGCGTGCAGCTCGTTCATCATTTGGACGTAGTCTCGGACTCCTGCGGAGCCGTATCAAGGGAGGAAAGTTTTTGCAGGATAGCCTGAAAATCTCGCGCTCCTGTGCCTTGATGATTTTAATCATATCCTCCATACGCTTCTCCACCAAGGCTGTCGGATTTTTGGAGGCATACCGGGGATTGAATCCCGTTATTTCAAAAAAAAGTAATCATCCGGTCCACGCAGACGGACACCGTATCGCTTCCCTTGAAAGTGTCCAGACGGGCTTTTACCGTGGGAGTAAGTCTGATCATTTTTATTGATGGTTCTTTCATTCTGTATGCGTTTTAGTTATACATATAAA
>ENA-OQCP01000770-OQCP01000770.1-human-gut-metagenome-genome-assembly--contig:-NODE-770-length-13624-cov-2.321997_pt1 | contig 13624 bp, 23 predicted proteins | sample MGYA00242760_ERZ504583 | MGnify/ENA primary metagenome ERZ504583 (study PRJEB26092, sample SAMD00036308) | human gut metagenome | host: Homo sapiens | study: EMG produced TPA metagenomics assembly of...
CACATCAGGGGTAAAGCGGTGTGCGCTGTTGTTGGAGACAACGGGGCACTCGGCCTTGGCGTAGGCCTCCTCCAGTGCCTTGATCTCCTCCTTCTTCATGTTGACGGCGCAGAAAACGAAATCGACTTTGGATGCGACCTCCTCAACATTGGCGGCATCCAGCACGACCATCTTCTTGACGCTCTCGGGCATGGGGGTCGTCATGAGCCAGCGGCTGCCGACGGCCTCCTCATAGGTTTTGCCTGCGCTGCGTGCGCTGGCTGCAAGGGTAACCAGATTGAACCAAGGGTGATTTTCCAGCAGCGTGATAAAGCGCTGACCGACCATACCGGTTGCACCGATGACACCAACATTGTACTGTTTCATCCTGACTAAGACCTTCCTTTCACAAACCCTTCCCAATATCTATGCAGTCCAAACGAAATTTTGCACAGATAATAAAAAAACCGGCTTGAAAACCGGCACAAAATGCAATATAATATCATATTGCATATAACACAGCGCAACACACCGTTTTGCGGTGTGACAGTCCCGCACCTGTTCGGCTACGGACCCAGGAAGATGCGTGCCGCGCATCCCCTTCGGCGAAGGACCCTTTCCCGTTTCCGCCCTTGGCAGGGAATAAAGAAACCGGTACTGATGCACTTCGCGCCTCTGTGTTTGGATTCATTATAGTATGCCCCGGAACGAATGTCAAGATAATATCGCTTTAAAGTGAAAAAGGATGAAAAATCATGTTGAAAAAAGATTTCTGGTATGACCTGCCTAAAGAGTTGATCGCGCAGGAACCGCTGACCCGCGGGACGCTGCCCGCCTGATGGTGCTGGACCGCAAGAACGATAAGATCCTGCACTCGGTATTCCATGAGCTGCCCCACTATCTGGAAAAAGGCGATCTGCTGGTGGTCAACAACTCCAAGGTCCTGCCCGCCCGCCTGATGGGCACCAAGGTTCCCACGGGTGCGGTTTGTGAGCTGCTGCTGCTGCGTCAGGTCAAGGGCGATACATGGGAGTGTCTGGCCCGCCCCGGCAAGCGGATGCAGCCCGGCACAAAGGTGGAATTCGGTGACGGCAGCCTGACTGCGTGGTGGACGAGACGCTGCCGGACGGCAACAAGCATGTAACTTTCAGCTATGATACAGAGACTTTGTATGAGAAGCTGGACGAGTTCGGCAAAATGCCGCTGCCGCCCTACATCACGAAGCAGCTTGAGGATCAAAGCCAGTACCAGACCGTCTATGCCAAGGAGCTTGGCAGTGCCGCCGCGCCGACGGCCGGCCTGCATTTTACCCCGCAGCTGATGGATACTATCCGCTCCCGCGGGGTGAACATTGCCGAGGTTACGCTGCATGTCGGGCTTGGCACCTTCCGCCCTGTGAATGAGGAGGACATTGAGGACCATCAAATGCACAGCGAGTGGTACTCCGTCAGCGAGGAGACTGCGAAGCTTATCAATGAGACCCGTGCGGCGGGCCATCGCGTGATTGCTGTCGGCACAACCAGCTGCCGCACGCTGGAATCCGTCTGGGATCGCTACGGCAAGATCGTGCCCTGCAGCGGCAACACCAGCATCTTTATTTATCCCGGCATCGAACTGCACGCCATTGACGGCTGATCACAAACTTCCATCTGCCGGAAAGCACCCTTATCATGCTGATTGCCGCCTTCTACGGCTATGATAAGACGATGGCTGCCTACAAGACCGCTGTTGAGCAAAAATACCGCTTCTTCAGCTTCGGTGATGCGATGTTCATTCGCTGATTGCCGGTTGACGAATCATCGGTTTTCTTCTATAATATTCTATTAGGCGGTGCGGGGAAAAGCCCCTGCGCCGCTTTTTTCGGACAATATATAAAATGGAGATAGTATCTATGCCTTACCGCCTTATCAAACAGGAAGGTGCCGCCCGCCGCGGTGAGTTTACCACGGTCCACGGTACGGTACAGACCCCCGCGTTCCAGAATGTCGCCACGGCCGCTGCCATTAAGGGCGGTCTGTCGGCGCTAGATCTCAAGGATATCCGCGCACAGGTCATGCTGTGCAACACCTATCATCTGCATCTGCGTCCGGGTGATAAGCTGGTGGCCGATATGGGCGGCCTGCACAAATTCACAAAATGGGACGGCCCCATCCTGACGGACAGCGGCGGGTTTCAGGTGTTCAGTCTGGCTAAGCTGCGCCAGATCACCGAGGAAGGCGTGACCTTCAACTCTCATCTGGACGGACACCGGATCTTTATGGGCCCGGAGCAGAGTATGCAGATTCAGGCTAATCTGGCTCCACCATCGCCATGGCCTTTGATGAGTGTGTTGAAAACCCGGCAACCTATGAATATGCCAAAAACAGCTGCGCACGCACGGCGCGCTGGCTGCTGCGCTGCAAGGCGGAGATGAACCGTCTGAAGCATGAAGAAAAGGCAGTCAATCCGCATCAGCTGTTGTTCGGCATCAATCAGGCTGCACCTTCGCGGATCTGCGTGTAGAGCATATGAAGCAGATCGCGGAGTACGATATGGACGGCTATGCCATCGGCGGTCTGGCTGTGGGTGAGCCTGCGGAGGTAATGTACGACATCATCTCTGCGGTGGAGCCGTTTGCCCCCAAGGACAAGATTCGCTACCTGATGGGCGTCGGTACGCCCGGCAATATCATCGAGGGCGTATACCGCGGTGTTGATTTGTTTGACTGTGTTATGCCCAGCCGCAACGCCCGCCACGGCCATCTGTTTACTTGGGACGGCGTCATCAACATCAAAAATCTGAAGTATGAGCGCGATGAATCGCCTATCGACCCGCACTGCGACTGCCCGGTCTGCCGCAATTTCTCCCGCGCCTACATCCGCCATCTGCAGAAGGCGGATGAACTGCTGGGCATGCGTCTGGCGGTTATGCACAACCTGTATTTCTACAATCACCTGATGGAGCGCATCCGCGAGGCGCTGGACAACGGCACCTTCCAGCAGTTCCACGACACCTATGTGCATAAACTTGACACCCGCATCTGATTTTTTGACAAAACGCTTGCACAATGCACACTGATTCGATATAATAGAAGAAATCGTTATTTTTAAGGAGTATACTTGCTATGATCCAGTTTTTGAATGCCGCTGCCGGCACAGCCACTACCGCAGAGATGCTGATCAGCTTCCTGCCGATGGTTCTGATTATCGTCTTTATGATCGTTCTGATCTACTGCCGCAGAAGCGTCAGGACAAGAAGGATGCTGCCATGCGCAACTCCATTGAGATCGGCGACAAGGTCACCACCATCGGCGGTATTGTTGGCATCGTCTGCGCCATCGCCGACAAGGACGACACCCTCGTTATCGAGACCGGCAGCGACCGCACCAAGATCCGCTTCCGCCGCTCTGCAATTTCTTCTGTGGAGAAGCTGGACACCGGCAAGGACAGCAAGTCTGCCCCTGTCAAGAAGTAAGCAGGCATAATGCACACGCCCTTGCATAGTGTTGACTGTGCAAGGGGGCGTTTTTTTATGGCTGGAAAAAATCTGCGCAAGCCGCCCAGAGCGGCGCGCCGAAAAACAACGGCTGCTGTGCTGCTGGCTGCCTTTGGCTGCGGTGTGGGAGCTGTATGCTGCTGTTGGCGGCGTGTGCGTTTTTGCTGACGCATACGGCGCTGCCGCTGGGCCTCGTGCGGCCGATGGCCTGTATGGCAGCTGCAGCGGGGGCAGCGGTATCCGCAGCAGTTCTGGCGCATCAGTGCAGGGAAAAGCTGCTTTTGTGCGGGCTGGGCTGTGGTGTGTTTTACACGGCTTGTCTGCTGGGGGCATCACTGCTGGCGGGCGGAGAGGTAAACTGGCAGGGCAGTAATGTGATGCTGCCGATAGCTCTGCTTCTGGGAGGTCTGCTGGGCAGTGCAGTGACAGCCCTGCGGACAAACCGCTGATGCGGGCGGCTCGGACGGCACTGCGTCTGCCTGCGCTGCCGCAGCTGCGAACCAAGGAGCCGAAGCGTAAAACCGTGTCGGAGCGGCAGCCGGGCTGCGCGGTCTGGCTTGGCGCGGCGTTTCTTGCCGGGTATCTGCCGGGTATATGGCTGGGCCGGGACGGCGCCACGGCACTGGGGCAGCAGCTGGCAGCCTGGTACACAGAAAGCCCCGAAAGCACAGCCTTTACGGCGGCTTTCGGGGCACGGTTTGCGGTGGGGGCACTGCAGCTTTGCGCAGTGCTTTTGTGCGGGTTCTGTATCTGGGGCATTGGCTGCTGGTGCTGTTTTTGCGGTGCGCGGGGGATTTCTCGGCTTCTGCGCAGCCTCCGTGGCAGCGGCTGACGGCGCGGCAGGACTGCTGCGCTACCGCTGCGATACGGCTGTATCGGATGTTGCCACGCTGCTGTTGTGTCTGTGGCTGGCCGGGTGGTCGGCGCAGTTGGCGGCACAACTGTTCTGTGCCGCGCAGGGGCGTGCCACAAGGGAAACGCCGGGGACCGTGCGGCGGCTTTTGAGCCGTTTTGCGGCTGCAATAGTTTTGTCAGCGGCCGTCAGTGCTGTCGGGGGTGTCCTCGTCCTCGCTGTCGGCAGCGGGCGATGAGGGCTTTTCCTCCACATACTTCTGGCTGGCCAGCGGGGAGGCAGCAACGGCTTTTTTTAGCTGCTCACGGTTAATGTGGGTGTAGATCTGCGTTGTAGAGACATTTTCGTGCCCCAATATTTCTTTCAGTGCCAGCATATCAACGCCGCCCTGATACATAAGCGTGGCGGCGGTATGGCGCAGCTTATGCGGAGAAAATCCGCGTCCGCTCAAACCGGCACTTTGCAGGCAGCGGGCTACGATTTGCTCAACCCGGCGCGCTGAAAGCCGCTTGCCGGTGCGGTTGGAGATAAACAGTGCATCCTTGTCCACAAGATTCGGCAGGGAAGCGCGGTCCTTCCGGTAGCGCTGCAGGCGTCCAGACAGGCGTTGTTCAGATAGACGAGCCGCTCTTTATTGCCTTTGCCGGTTATGCGGATGGTGTCATCGCGGAAATCGCCCATGTTGATCGTGACCAGCTCGGCCAACCGCATACCACAATTCAAAAACAGCGTTATAATGCAATAATCCCGCGTGTAGAAATCACTTTGTATATGGCTCAGCAAGGTGACGGCCTCGGTCTCGGTCAGGTATTTGGGCAGCGCCTTTTGGGGTGTGCCGAGGCTGATGTTTTCCGTGGGGTTGGTTGTCAGCTTGTTGACCTGCGTACACATATAGTGGAAAAAGCCCCTCAGCGCGCTCAGCTTACGGGCGCGGGCCTTGGGGCCGTTGTCCGCGTTGCGGGCGTGATCCAGATAGTCAAAGATGTCTCTTTTGGTAATCTGCGCAATATCGGCGGTGGTGATGCCGGTCAGCTTGATTTCATCGGGCGGCGTGGTATCGGCCACGCGCTGCCAGCGCTGCATCATAAAGCGGAAAAAGCCGCGCAGGTCAAGATAGTATCCGTTGACAGTGCGCGGGGAGCGCAGCTTTACAAAATCCAGATAGTGAAGATATTCAATTACATCATCGGGAATGTCCAGATACGGCGCGTGACGCTCCGGATGGGCACATCAATATAACTGCTCACGATCGAACCTCAAAACACAAAATCAAAGTGCGGAATCATGCAGAAATGCTGATTCGTTTTTTATTGTAGCACAGATAGGCGGCAGGCGTCAATTTCACAAACTTATAAGAAATGCAAACCGTTACGCATATTACAGCGCGTACAGAAAACGCAAACGCATGAATATTCATACAAAATAGCCAAGGCGGAGGCGGCAACAGAAAAGCGAGCAAAAGGGAGGGCGCTTTTCTCTGTTTCTATAACTTCGCTAAATTACAGTTTAGCGAAATACAGGGAAGGCGTTATTCGTATGGACGATGCTCTTGCAATTTGCAGGAAAATCTGGTATGATAAATAAAAAAAGGAGTTGGCATCATGAGCAAGGATGCGATAATGAGCAAGGATGCGATAATGAAAATCCTGATCACGATTATTGCGCTGATGGTATTTATATGGCTTTGGCATATAATCAGCCGTATGATCATCGGGACACTGATCCTTACGACCTCGCTTTTGTCGGCATTGATTTCCCTGTTGATTCAAATCGTGGTTCCGGCGGCAATCATTGTGTATGCTGTTAAATGGATCACAAAGGTGAAGAAATGAGCGGTGTTTGGTATGGGATTCTTTGGTAACAAAAAGCAGGCTCCGATGCCTGAGGCATCCGAAGCAATCGGTCTTTCTCTGACGCCGGATGAAATTGATCTGCTGCGTGAGTGCATGAAACGCACCGAGGACTATTACCGCGGGCTGTTGCTGCTCAAGCAGGACTGGAACGCCGAGAAAAACGAAGCAGCCATCGCCATGATAAAGATCAGGTTGAATATGATCGACAAGCTACAGGAAAAAACACGGTATGACGGACAATCTGACTACTATAAAAATCTACAGTAACGAAAAAGCCCTTCGCAGAACCGATCTTCTGCGAAGGGCTTTTGTATAAACAGTTTTTTCAACGGTTGATTGATTGCGCCATCTTGTGGTAAGTATGCCGCTCGCCACGAATTGCAATCGAATACGCCATGATGTTCTGCGGCAGTGCCATGCCGGGCACGCCGGTGTCGCCGATGTGGTGGATATCTGCACCGGCCATCTTGCACATCAGCGCAATCTGACGAATCGTGGCGGTGTCGGCACCCTCCTGAGAGGTTCCGATGGCTGTCAGCGCCAGTTTACCGTGTGCGTGTACAGCTTCAATCAGGCGGTGGGCATAGTCCTGTGTGATGCCCGGTACAGTGCCGGTGCAGGCAGCAGAATGATATCCGCGCCCGCTGCAATGAAGGCCTCGGCATCGGCGGGGGTCATGATTTTCTCCCCGCCCTCCCCTGCTACGCCGGAGGCATGCATCTTTCCGGCAGCCAGCATAACGCGGTCACCGACAGCGGCAGAAATCTCCTTCAGCGATGCTACGATCAATTCGTTGCTGACGCCGTTGCCGGGGTTGCCGGTAAGCACGATCAGTCAACGCCCCATATCGGCGGCGCGGCGCGCGTTTTCTACCGTAGCCAAGCGGCCGCTGCTCATCTTCCACAGCGTACCATCGTTGCTTTTTGCGGCCTCGGGGTCGCATGGCTCCAGATTGATGCCGATGACACGGCCTGTCAGACGCTTGAGCTCCCGCACGGTCTCTGTCTCGGGAACCTTCGGCAAGGCGTTGATGACTGGATGCTGCACATCAAACATGTTCAGCAGCAAAATGTCTGCGCTCAGAGCAGCTGCGTATTCGGCGTTTGTCACATCGACCAGCAGCGGCGGTGTCAGGCCGATGGTCTCACAGGCCAGCACACGCCCCTCGCTGCCGGCAATGGCGTCCAGCAGGTCAGTCTTGCGGTAGGCGGCTAAATCGCTGGGGGTGCAGTCCAGCAGGCGTTTTACGCTCATTCGTCGTCATCCTCCTCGACTACGCGGCCAATGCCCTTGCGGTAGAACGGCTCGCTGCCGCGCATACCCTGCTGGCCCATGGGAGAGATCGAGGTGGTGATGTTCAGATCCATCTTTTTCTCGCGGCTCAACAGATACGGGCGGGCGGCCTGTGCTACGGCTGCAAAGAGCTTATCGTCCTTGGGACCGTCCAGCACCAGCAGATAGCTGCGGGCCTCGCCGTTGACGATCATGACCGACAGATAGGCAGAGCCGACACCGGGGGCACCGGCCAGAATCTCGCAGATGGGGTCTACCATGGCATCGCAGAATGCTCGGCTCAACCAGGGTGACCTTGTCACCGGGATGGATACGGTGAGCCTCGCGCTGTGCTACGGCGTCCGCAATCTTATGTGCGACCTCGTCCTTCTGCTTTTTGACCGACTCGATGAGCGGGCGCTCCAGACGCAGGCTGTTCTCGCCGGGATTGATGACCAGCCGCACGCAGCCTCGTTTTTAGCGATCATGTTGGCATAATCATCAAAGCGCAGCAGGACGATCTGCTGGGCAGCCTTTGCCTGCTTTGCCTGCCATTCATGCGCGGCATCCCAATCACTGAAGCCCAGATAATAGTGCTTGCCTCGGGGCTTGTGACCATCATAAGGCTGATTTTGGTGTCCTTGGGCAGTTGGTACACGGCCGTCCGGGCCGGGCTTGGGGGCGGGCTGGCCCTGCAGGTCAAATACAGCCGGGGCCAGCAGCGGCGAGCGCACCAGTCGTTCAGAATATCGTTCAGGTTTTTGGGGCTGTTTTCCGCCTTGAAGGCTGCAATGGTTTCCTTGATTTTCGGGTTGAAAACGGGTGCTTTCGGATCTTTCTGTTCAGGCATGGGTTCGTTCCTCACTTTAATTTTATTGCATTGATGCTTCCCGCAGGTAGGATACGCCCACCAGCTTCAGGCCGGGAAATTGCGAAGGATCAATCATCTTTAAATTGTGCTTGGGTACGATAGCGGTGTCAAAGCCAACGCGCTGTGCCTCCCGCAGGCGTGTTTCCAGATGTGTAACGCTGCGTATCTCGCCGCCCAAGCGACCTCACCGATGGCATGGTCTTTTCGTTCACCGGCAGGCCAGCAGGCTGGATGCCAACGCGATGCATACAGGCAGATCGCAGGCAGTCTCATCCAGCTTCAGGCCGCCGATGATATTGATATAGACATCCTGACTGTAAAAGGCGTATCCGGCGCGCTTTTCCAGCACTGCCAGCAGCAGGTACATCCGGTTATAGTCAAAGCCGCTGGCGGTACGCCGCGGGCTGGGAAAGCTCGTCTTTGTTGCCAGTGCCTGTATCTCGCTCAGCACCGGGCGGGTGCCCTCCATAACGCAGGCTACGCAGGTGCCGCTGATGCCGAGCGGCCGCCCCTCCAGCATGACCTGAGACGGGTTCTCAATCTGCGCCAGACCGCGGCCGGTCATATCGAACATGCCGATCTCGTTCGTGGAGCCGTACCGGTTCTTGACAGCGCGCAGTACGCGGTAGGGCAAGGTCTTGTCACCCTCAAAATAAAGCACGGTGTCCACGATATGCTCCATGACCTTGGGGCCGGCAATGGCACCGTCCTTATTGACATGGCCAACAATGAAGGTCGGAATCTCAAGCGTTTTTGCGACATTCAAAAACCGGGCGGAGCTTTCCTTTACCTGACTTACTGTGCCGGAGGAGGAGGAAATGTCAGTACAACGCATCGTCTGGATCGAGTCGATGACAACAAGGTCGGGCTTCATCGACTCAATCAGGCCGCAGATCTCATCGACATCGCTCTCCGCGACCAGTGAGATATTGTCCTGCGGCACATCCAGACGGACGGCCCGCAGCTTGATCTGGCGGACAGATTCCTCGCCTGTGACATACAGCACATTTTTGGTTTTGCTGACCTCGCCGCAGAGCTGCAGCAAGATTGTGGATTTTCCGATGCCCGGCTCACCGCCGATGAGCGTCACACTGCCGATGACAATGCCGCCGCCCAGCACCCGATCCAGCTCACTGATACCGGTGACGATGCGGCTCTTTTCCTCGGTGGTGCTGATGCTTTTCAGCTTTTGCGGCACAAGGCTGGTCTGTCCCGCAACGCGCGGTGCAGCGGCTGCCTTGCCGGAGGCTGTTTTCGCGGGCTCGGCCACTACATCCTCCGTCATGGTGTTCCATGCGCCGCAGGAGGGGCAGCGCCCCAGCAGCGGGGGCTGGTTTCGCCGCACTGGGTGCAGACATAAATGGTTTTCAATTTTCTTTAGGCATGGATGCCTCCCGAAAGTCTATACTTTTTCTATTATATCCCAAAACGCGCGCGGGGGCAAGTATGCGTGGCAGAAAAACATTTGTAGCCGCAAAAACGACTTTTTCTATTGCTATTTTTTGAACATTGTGTTAAAGTTAGGAAAATACTTTAATTTACCGTATTAAAGTATGAAACTGGGAAGGTGTGATGTTATGGAGTTCAATGTAAACGCGCCGATCTTATTTGTGCTGGTCGGCATTATTGTGGCGTTCGTGCTGGCGCAGTCAGCGTTCTTTCTGTGGCGTGCCGTAAAACGCGCTAAGGAGATCGGTCTGCCGCAGAAAACTGTTCGCAAAACCATCTCGCAGCAGCCATTTTACGGTGGCCCCGCATCGCAATTCTGGTGGGTGTCATTTCCTTAAGCAAAAGTCTTGGCATCGCGCTGCCTTGGCTGCGGCTGTCGGTGGTAGGCTCCCTGACCTATGAGACGGTCGCAGCCGGTACATCCCTGACAGAGCTGGGACTGAACACGAATACCCCTATTCCCACGGCCTCGGATTATGTAACGGTGGCTGCTGTCATGACGGTGGGAATCATGGTTGGCCTGATTCTGGTCCCGCTGCTGACAAAGCGCATTCAGGGCGGCATGGTCAAGCTGGGTGCCAAAGACAGCCGCTGGGCGGATATTTTCAACAATGCCATGTTTCTGGGCATGATCAGTGCGTTCCTCGGCTATGTGTTCAGTGATGTGATGAATGTGACGCACGGTGACTTTACGGGTCTTATCCCGGTGTTTGTTATGCTGACTTCGGCATTGGCAATGGTTATCTGCGGTGTGGCGGCCATGCGCACCAAAAAGCGCTGGATTCAGGACTATGCCCTGCCCATCAGTATGCTGTGCGGTATGGGGGCATCCATTCCGCTGACAAGCTGGCTGAGCTAAAGGGAGGTGCGCAATATGGAAAAAACGGTTTTGCAGCAAAAAGAAACATACATGGACAGTGTACACCGCTGGGGCCGCATCTGGGGCCTTGGCCTGATGCTGCTGATTTTGGCATACCCGATTACGGTTTCCCTGATCTTCCACGCGCAGGTCAACTGGCCTGCGTTTGTGAAGGGCTTTATTGCCATCGGCCCGATGTACTGGGCTGTGGGGATTGTGGAGATTTTCACCTATGTGCCGATGCTCGCGCGGGCGGGCAGCTATCTGTCGTTTGTGACGGGCAATATCTCGAACCTCAAGCTTCCCTGCGCCCTTGACGCCATGGAGCGCGCCGGGGTCAAATCCAACAGTGAGGAGGGCGAGATCATCTCCACCATCGCCATCGCAGTATCCAGCATTGTGACAACGCTGATTATTATAGTAGGCGTTGTGCTCATCGTACCGCTGACGCCGCTGCTGTCCTCCCCTGTCTTGGCACCTGCGTTCTCGCAGCTGCTGCCCGCGCTGTTCGGTGGTCTGGCGGTCGTGTTTATCTCTAAAAATGTCCGCCTGTCCATTGCGCCGGTCATCCTCATGCTGGTGCTGTTTATCTTTGTGCCGGCGCTCAATGCGTCCACGGTGGGCATTATGGTTCCGGTCGGCGTTGTTTTCAGCCTTGTTGTGGCGCGAATTCTGTACAAAAAGGGTCTTGTCTGACCTGATAGGAGGAATACAAAATGTTCGTTTTATGGCTGATTTTGGCGGCACTGGCTGTATTGGTCGCTGTTGTGCTGGTGCGCACGGTGCGCTTTACCCCCGGCCCCGCGCCCGCCGTGCCTGCGGGTGAGGAGACCATCGACCGCGATAAAGCTGTCGAAAACCTGCGCACACTGGTTCGCTGCCGGACGGTCTCGAACACGGACCGTGCGCTCGAGGATGAGGCCGAGTTTGAAAAGCTTATCCGCACCCTGCCGGAATTGTATCCGAATGTGTTCAAGGTCTGCAAATTTGAAAGACTGGAGGACCGCGCGCTGCTGTTTACATGGGCGGGCAAGGCACATACCGATCCGACTGTCCTGATGGCCCACTATGATGTTGTCGATGTCGATGAGGCGGGCTGGAAAAAGCCGCCGTTTGATGCGGTGCTGGAGGACGGTGTTGTCTGGGGCCGCGGCACGCTTGATACCAAGGTCACCTTCAACGGAGTCCTGACGGCGGCCGACAAGCTGATCGGCGAGGGGTATGTCCCCGCACAGGACATCTACTTTGCCTTCAGCGGTGGGGAGGAAGTCAACGGTCTCGGCGCGGTGCATATCGTTGATTGGTTTGAGGCAAACCACATCACCCCCGCGCTTGTTGTGGACGAGGGCGGCGCAGTCGTGGAGGATGTATTCCCCGGCGTCAAGCAGCCTGCGGCTGATCGGCATTGCGGAAAAGGGTATGCTGAATGTGGAGTATAAGGTCAAGTCCGGCGGCGGCCATGCCAGCGCGCCCAAGCCGCACAGCCCGCTGGTGGCGCTGAGTGAGGCCTGCACCAAGATCGAAAGCCATCCCTTCAAGCACATGTAACCAAGCCGGTTGCGGAGATGTTTGACACACTGGGCCGCTATTCCAACTTTACCTACCGTATGATCTTTGCCAACCTCTGGCTGTTCGGCGATGTGCTGGACTCCATCTGCCGCAAGAGCGGCGGTGAGCTGACGCCTGATGCGCACAACGGTGGCCTTCACGCAGGCTAAGGGCAGCGCGGGACGCAATGTTATCCCGCCGGAGGCAGCCTTTATCAGCAACCTGCGCCTGAACCCTGAGGACACGATGGACAGTGCCCTTGCTACTTAAAGGAAACCATCAATGACCCTGCCGTTGAGATCACAAAGCTGGAAGGCATGAACCCGAGCCGCATCAGCGAGACGAACTGCCTGCATGGGATAAGGTCGCCAGCGCTGTGCAGGCACCTGGAAGGGCTGTCTGGTAGCACCGTATCTGATGGTGCAATGCTCGGACAGCCGCCACTACGGCCGTATCAGCGACCATGTGTACCGTTTCTCGGCCATGGATCTGACCGCCGAGGAGCGCGGCACCCTGCATGGCAACAACGAACGCATCCGCGTTGAGACCGTTGGCCGTGCCGTGGAGTTCTATGTCCGTTTGATGCGGCAGTGCTGAGAAAATAAGCATACAAAGAGGTGCAGCCCGTTTGAAGTGCTGCACCTCTTACTGTTTATATCCCCAAATGTATAGAGGGCGGCACTCTCGATGCCCAATCATACAAACTGGAATTTGCCCCCTCGGTCAAATTGAATTTACCTCTTATCAAATTCCAAAGGTTTCTGGTGGGATATCTATTCCAATCATTCGTCCAAATGCAAGTCCCCATTTCACAAAATTATATGATATGGATGTAATTATATTATCTGTAATAATATATCCCTCTTTAACTGGAGATTCTAAGTTGGCATCCCACCCTACCATCTTTTCTAAATCTTGTTCGGTAAAACCTTCTTCCATGATTTCTTCTTTATTTACACCTGCCATAAATGGTTTACCACTCAACAAACCTGCTTTAACAAGCATGAGCGGAGCAATAGAAATTGCTCCAATCGTTTTATTTTCAAACTTACGGATAAATTCTATAACTTCTTCATTTTCTATTGCTTCCCTAATATCCATAGCTCCTGGCAAGATTAAGCTATCATACTCATCAATATTTATTTCAGAAATTGTCTGGTTAGGCAAAACCATCAATCCATCTTCACTCTTAACAGCTTCCTTTGTATGTGCAAATATTACAACCTTTTTTTTCTGCTAAAGCAAGTATTTCAAGAGCCACACTAAATTCAAAATTACAAAAAGAATTATAAATCAATACTGCTGTTTTCTTCATTATATCCTCCGTCATCTTCAAATTTTCATCTGTTCGACCTATTGAAATGCGCAAATTCCGATTCATAATGTAAGAGTAAGGCCTATCCGGCCTTGCTCTTTTCCTTTAAAATGGAGGTATGGTCTGACGAACTTTCCGATTGGGACACCAC
>ENA-OQCP01000772-OQCP01000772.1-human-gut-metagenome-genome-assembly--contig:-NODE-772-length-13619-cov-2.107619_pt1 | contig 13619 bp, 15 predicted proteins | sample MGYA00242760_ERZ504583 | MGnify/ENA primary metagenome ERZ504583 (study PRJEB26092, sample SAMD00036308) | human gut metagenome | host: Homo sapiens | study: EMG produced TPA metagenomics assembly of...
AACAGAATTTGCCGGCAGACCTTTAAAGGTTGAAACAGGCAAGATGACACAGCTTGCAAACGGTGCGTGTCTTGTTCACTACGGCGACACAACAGTTCATGTTGCTGTTACAGCATCAGAAAAGCCAAGAGAGGGCGTTGATTTCTTCCCGCTTTCGGTTGACTATGAAGAAAAGATGTACGCAGTAGGCAAAATCCCCGGTTCTTACCTCAAGAGAGAGGCAGACCTTCGGAAAAGGCTATCCTCACAAGCCGTGTAATCGACCGTCCTATCCGTCCTCTTTTTGACAAGAGCATGAGAAACGATGTTTCAATCGTTTGTACGGTAATGAGCGTTGATCCCGACTGTCAGCCTGAAATTGTTGCTATGATCGGTGCTTCAATCGCAATTTCAATTTCTGATGTTCCGTGGAACGGACCTATCTCGGGTTGTTCTGTAGGTATGATTGACGGTGAGTACATCATTAACCCGACAGAGGAACAGAGAAAGGTTTCTCAGATGGCAACAACAGTTGCCTCAACAAGCACAAGAATTGCTATGATCGAGGCAGGTGCTAACTGCGTATCTGATGACGATATGTACAACGCTATTATGGCAGGTCACGAGGCTAACCAGAAGATTATCAGCTTTATTGAGGAAATCAAGGCTGAAATCGGCAAGCCTAAGTTTGAGTTTGCAAGTCTTGAACCCGACCATGATATGTTTGAGGCAATCAAGGCATTTGCAGAAGAAGATGTTAAGGTTGCTCTTGATACAGATGATAAGAGAATTCGTGACGAAAGACTCAAGCCTATCTATGAGGCAGTTCACGAGAAATTTGATGAGATTTATCCCGAAAGCGAAGCTCTTATTGACGAGTGCCTTTATAAGACACAGAAGTTCATTGTTCGCCGTTGGTTACTCGATGAGCAGAAGCGTGTTGACGGCAGAGGAATGGACGATATCCGTCCTCTCGCATCAGAGGTTGGCGTAATTCCGAGAGTTCACGGTTCGGGTATGTTCACAAGAGGACAGACTCAGGTTCTCACAATCGCAACACTCGGTCCTGTTTCCGACAAACAGCTTCTTGACGGCATTGACGGTGAAACAGAAAAGAGATATATCCACCACTACAACTTCCCAAGCTACTCAGTCGGCGAAACAAAGCCAAGCCGTGGTCCGGGCAGAAGAGAAATCGGTCACGGCGCTCTTGCAGAAAGAGCTCTCGTTCCTGTAATTCCTTCGGTAGAAGAATTCCCGTATGCACTTCGCCTTGTTTCGGAAGTTCTTTCTTCAAACGGTTCAACTTCACAGGGCTCAATCTGCGGTTCAACTCTTGCTCTTATGGACGCAGGTGTTCCGATTAAGGCTCCTGTTGCAGGTATCTCATGCGGTCTTATCACAGAGGGCGACCGTTGGATGACAATGGTTGATATTCAGGGTCTTGAGGACTTCTTCGGTGATATGGACTTTAAGGTAGCAGGTACACATGACGGTATCACAGCTATTCAGATGGACCTCAAAATCAGCGGTCTTACTCCCGAAATGGTTAAAGAGGCTCTTGCCAAGACTCACAAAGCTCGTAACTACATTCTTGATGAAGTAATGCTCAAGGCTATTGCAGAGCCGAGAGAAGAGCTTTCAAAGTATGCTCCCAAGATGTTCACAACAACAATTCCTGCTGACAAAATCAGCGAGGTTATCGGTAAGAGCGGTAAGGTTATCAAGGAAATTCAGGCTGAATGCGAAGTTAAGGTTGACATTGAGGAAGACGGCGAACTCGGACAGGTATTTGTTTCGGGTATTGATTCCGACAAGTGTAAGCGCGCAATCGAAATCATCAACACAATCGCTGTTGATCCTGAGCCGGGTGCAATGTACCTCGGTAAGGTTACCCGTATTATGGACTTCGGTGCTTTCGTTGAAATCGCTCCGGGTAAGGAAGGTCTTGTTCACATTTCTCAGCTTGATGTTAAGCGTACAGAGAATGTAACAGATGTTGTTAATGTAGGCGACATCATCCGTGTTAAGGTAATGGAAATTGACGATAAGGCAGACTCAATCTCTCTCGCCGTCAGGTTCTTATTGATGTTGACGGTCTTGTTCCCGAAAACGACCTTGACGCAGAAAGAGCAGCTCGTCCACGCAGACCTCACAATGACCGCAGAGGCGGCTTTAACAGAAACAACAGAAGGTAATTTTTGTAATCTGAATTCTAATATTTTTTAATATTTATACAATCAGTCCCTTTCAATTTTAAATGCATTGAAAGGGACTGTTTTGTTAATTGAAAATTGAAAGTGGAAAATTGAAAATTATGCTTTGGCGGGTAAATGTCATACACTCAAAATATTAAAAACTAAAATAAAAAGCGGTGGTCAATGCCACCGCTAAATTAATGCAATTATTTAGTTTGCATATCTTGAAAGATTATCCCAATCAATATCGTCTTCGGAAACAAAGTCACCGTTTTCCGCTTCTGTAATATCTTTATACTCCTGTTCGGTAACTTTTGTGTAGTCAGGATCCCAAGCAAGTACGAGTTTCTTAATCAATTCGTAGGCAAGTTCCTTGTCACTGTCGGGAAGCATATCAATCATTTTAGCAATTTCAGTTGTTTTCGTACTCATATACGGCAACTCCTTTCATTTATAAATATCTCCACGAGAACCTATATCCATAATATATATTATTTCATAAGTACCGTCAAGTAACCTTTTAAAAATAATACGGTATTTACCGATTCTTAATCGTTGTCTGCCGTCATCAAATCCCTGCATTAATTTCATATACAATCAGACACATGAACAAAATTTGCATAGTGTTTAAATTATCCTAATCATCTTGATTTCAACTTGATAACATAGTATAATTGACTTAACAAAATTTCCGACAAATACGGACACAGATTTATAAAGGAGAGAATACAATGCAGGTTAAAATTTCCGATTCTATAAAATACATTGGCGTTGATGACAAGACAATCGACCTTTTTGAAAGTCAGTATCTTGTTCCCAATGGAATTTCTTACAACTCATATCTTATTGTTGACGAAAAGGTTGCAATTATGGATACGGTTGACAAGAGAAAAACTGATGAATGGCTTGAAAATCTTGACAGAGAGCTTAACGGCAGAACTCCCGATTATCTTGTAATCAGCCACCTTGAACCCGACCATGCGTCAAATATTAAGGTTGTTTCCGAGAAATATCCGTCAATGAAGCTTGTTGGTAATGCAAAGACTTTTTCAATGCTCCCACAGTTTTTTCCGGATTTTGATTTTGCCGATAAAACAGTTACAGTCAAAGAGGGTGACGAACTTGAACTCGGTTCGCACAAGCTTACATTCATAATGGCTCCCATGGTTCATTGGCCTGAGGTTATGGTTTCATATGAAAGCGCAGAAAAGGTTCTTTTCTCTGCGGACGGCTTCGGCACATTCGGCGCACTTGACGCTCAGGAGGACGATTGGGCTTGCGAGGCAAGAAGATATTACTTCAATATCTGCGGTAAGTACGGTGTTCAGGTTCAGAATCTTCTCAAAAAAGCCGCAAAGCTTGATATTCAGAAAATCTGCCCGCTTCACGGTCCTGTTCTTGACGAAAATCTCGGTTGGTATATCGGTCTTTATGATACATGGAGCAAATATGAGCCTGAAACCGACGGTGTGTTTATCGCTTACTGTTCTGTTCACGGCAACACAGCCAAGCTGCCGAAAAGTTTTGTGAAATCATCAAATCAAAAACCGACAAAAAGGTTTCGATTGCCGATCTTTCACGCACAGACCTTGCCGAAGATATTGAGGACGCATTCCGTTTCAGCAGAATGGTTGTTATTGCGCCGAGCTATGACGGCGGTGTGTTCCCGATAATGAACGATTTCCTGCACCACCTTAAAATCAAGGGCTACAGGAACAGAAAGGTTGCTATGGTTGAAAACGGCTCTTGGGCTCCTTCAGCCGCAAAGACAATGAGAACATATCTTGAAGAAATGAAAAATGTTGAAATTTGTCCTACCGTTGTGACAATCCGTTCTGCCATGAAAGAAGAAAATATTCCTCAGCTTGAACAACTTGCTGATGAAATTCTTGGATAATATCATAATAAATTGATACAAACGCAATAATAAAAGGATATAAATTATATATTTACAGCTTCAATAATTACGCCTAATAGATGGCGAATTTTGTTCTGCAAAGATTGAGATTGTTATTTTTGTAACAATTAGATAAAAATTCCAAAGGATATTTTACATCAAAGATTTAATTACGTTGCAAATGCAATTGAATTTAAAACTCTTTTGTTGTACAATAAAGCTAAAGTTGATGCCCACGGAATAAGCATTGAAACAGATTCGTTTTTAGGTAATTTGTTTTGGAGTTTTGAAATTAGTCGTGAAAAGTTCTTTCTTCTGCCTGTATTCAATGCTTATTTCGTTCATTTATATTGATATATTCCTTCTATAACCCAATATACCCCGAAAATGACCGACGCTTGTTGTCGGTCATTTCACTTTTCGGCGGGTTTCCATTTCGGCATAATTGTACATAGTTGTAATTCAACTAATTTCCCACAGTGAAAAAATTGTCAAATTCGGTAATTTTGCCTATAACAAAATTATGCAAAAAGTGGTATAATAATACTGCAGGAACTCAGTGTTTATCTGAGATTTAAGATGATGCGATTATACGGATGGTGAGAGTATGTACAGTATTGGTGAGGTTGTTCTTTACGGCTCAAACGGAGTTTGTGAGATTACCGAAATTACAACGAAAAAAATCGGAAAGGATTCTATTGAATACTATGTTTTAAAACCTGTTTGCTCGGATTCTTCAACGCTTTTTGTTCCGACTCAGAATGAAATGCTTGTGTCAAGAATGCGTGTTGTCCTTTCTTCGGATGAAATTAAAGATATTTTGTCACAGAAAACTGATAATGAAATATGGATTGACAATAAAGCCGAAAGATGTGAAAAAATCAAGGAGATTATTTCGGGCGGCGATTGTATGAAGCTTGTTGAGCTTATCAGGAGAATGCACTTCCACAGTAAGCTCCAGCTCAAAAAGGGCAGACGACTTCACATTACTGACGAGCGTTTTCTTAAAGAAGCTGAAAAAATGGTTTGTGACGAGGTTTCGGTTGTTCTTCATATTGACCGTAACGATGTTCTTCCGCTTGTGCTTGCAGGCTGATTTTTTAAAAAATATATAAAGGATACAGAGGATTAACCGGAGCATTCTTTGAATTGCTTTCAATGTTGTTCCTCTGTTTTTTTATTTTTGGTAATTCTGGGGTGTTTGCCTATTTACAAAATGTTGCATTTTGTAGTAAAATGTAGGAATAATGATTTATGGAGCTATTTAATGAGAAATTTCAAAAAAACTTTATCATTTTTACTTTCAACGGTAATAATAGTTTCATCAGTTGCAGGTGTCGGTACAACCGTTTTTGCCGCAACCGATGAACACACATACAAAAACTTTAAATACAGAATTCTTGACGATAACACAGCCGAAATTTGCGGTTATACGGGCGAGAATGCAGTCGTGACTGTTCCCGACAGCATTGATTCAAAGCCTGTAACCTCGATCGGCAGGACGGCTTTTTATTCAGGCAAAATTAAGGAAGTGACAATTCCCGACACAGTAAAAATATCAATGGTGGGCTTTTTACGGTTGTGAAAGCCTTGAAAAATCAACCTGAATTTTGGTTTAAAAACTATAGGCTACGGTGCGTTTATGAATTGTAAAAATCTTAAATCCGTGAGCATTCCATTGTCCGTAACGCAGATTTGCGATGATTCGTTTGCGGTAAGCTGTTCAACCAAAAAGGGCGTTTTTGACACCTACAGCAAGCAGACAATAAGCACTCAGCAGTATTCAACCGATCATCGTTCACTCTTGAAGGCTATTCGGGGACTGTCGCAGAAAATATTGCAATGATAATTCGCTAAACTTTGTTTCGTCGGGCAATGTGATTTACGGTGATGTTAATAACAACGGAACTGTTGAGGCAGCTGATGCAAAGCTTGCCAAAAGCCTTATCGACACTGTTCCGACCGAGGAAGAACTGACGGCTGCCGATGTTGACGATGACAGCAAAATCACGGAAAATGATGTTAATCTTATTTTGCAGGCTGTCGGCAACGAATTTTACGCACAGCTTTTTCCGTGTGCAAAGGCTATGTATTCTGCTCCCGACTACCTTTCGGGCAGAACTATGTATTGTGACGGCGACAGCGTTGCCTACGGTTCGGGGACGAACACAATGGGAAATTCAACATATTCTTTCTGCAATTATGTTGCCGAAAAATATAATATGACAATGACCAACAAGGCCGCTCCCGGCACAACCCTTGCGATAAGAAAGGATTTTATCGGCACAGACCACAGAAGTATCCTTGAGCGTGTCCGTGAAATGAAAGGCAGTTACGATGTTATTCTGCTTGACGGCGGTTTTAATGACCTGTTCAAAAATGTTAAAATGGGTGCAATGACCGATATAAATAATAAATCGGGAAAATACAATGAATACACCACAGCAGGTGCGTTGGAAAGTATTTGCTATTTTCTCGACAAGAATTATAAAGACTCAATTAAGCTGTTCGTACTCTGTCACAATTGCTCAACAAGAATAAAACAGTCACAGTATTGGTCTTTAATGAAAAATATACTTGATAAGTGGGAAATTCCCTATGTTGACCTTTCGGAAGAAACAGAGCTTACCGGTGATAATGAGGAAATTACAACACAGTATTTTAGATATAATGCAACAACCAAAAAAGGTGACGGGATTCACCCTCTTGCATATGCCAATATGAAGATATACGGTCCCATCGTTGCCGAAAAGCTTAACGAAACAGTACAGAGCAAGTCTGAACTTGTTTTGCCGAAAAGTGACATTTCTATGGGACTTTTTGAAAGTTACACCTTAACAGCGAAATTACGGAGTTGAGGGGAGATATAGATGTCAGCTATTCAAGCAGTAACCCGTCAGTTGCCTCTGTTGATGAAAACGGCAATATTCTTGCCACGGGCATAGGCGATACGGTTATCACGATTTCGACATCTGACGGTAAAACAAAAAATGTGAATGTGAATGTAAAGTTTCTTGCAATGGCGGTTAGCTTTGGCAAAAATAAAATTTCACTTTCAGAGGGTAATTCAAGCTTGCTGAATCTTTCTGTAGCAGACGGTGAGGCGACCTGTTCAACAACCTATTCGTCAACGGATCCGACTGTTGCGTCTGTTGATGAAAACAGCGGAAAAATTACAGCCAACAAAACGGGCAAAACCACAGTATCATGTACCACGGCAAACGGTGTAACGGTAAGGTGCCTTGTATATGTCACAAGCAGTGCGCAGACTAAAATGCAGAAAGCATAAGGCGTTTATGAAAATATTTAACAGAAAATTAAAAAGAACTTCATTTGCTTTGCTTACATTATGTATGGTTTTTGTAATGACGGCTTGTGCCGAAAACAGCAGTCAGCCCGAAAAATCACAGCCTACAGAGCAGACGACTGTTCAGCCGACAACAATGTCAGCCGAAGAAATTAATGACCGAAAGCTTGATAAATTCATATCTGATATGACGCTTGAAGAAAAAGTGGGGCAGATGTTTTTTGTACGCTGCCCCGATGAAGATGCTGTGAAACAGGTCAGCAAGTACAACATCGGCGGTTACATCCTGTTTGGCAGAGATTTTGACGGTAAAACCAAAGATGAAGTTGTTGACGATATTCACAGCTATCAGAACGAGGCGGATATTCCGCTTTTAATCGGCGTTGATGAGGAGGGCGGAACGGTTGTGCGTGTCAGCAGTAACCCAAACCTCCGTGAAACTCCGTTTCTTTCTCCAAAAGATACTTATGCAGATGGCGGTTGGGATGCTGTCAAGCAGGATGCAGAAGAAAAAGCGGATTTACTCCTTTCACTCGGAATCAATGTGAATCTGGCTCCCGTGTGCGATATGACCTCGGATGAATACGGTTTTATGTATGACCGTTCTTTCAGCTCGGATGTTGATATGGAAAACAGATATGTGCGAACCGTTGTTGAAACAAGCAAATCAAAAAAGCTCGGCACGGTTCTGAAGCATTTTCCCGGTTACGGCAATAACAGCGACACACACACGGGAATTGCATACGATGACCGTGACTATTCGGAATTTGAAAATACAGATTTTAAACCGTTTTATCAGGGAATTGAGTCCGGTGCCGACTGTATTCTTGTTTCACACAACATAGTTAATTGCATGGACAGCGAATATCCTGCGTCACTTTCACAAAAGGTGCATGATATTCTCAGAAATGAATTCAAATTTGACGGTGTAATTATGACCGATGACCTTATCATGGACGCAATCACGGATTTACGGGAGATGAAGCGGCGGCAGTCACAGCGGCAAAATGCGGTAACGATTTGCTCTGTTGTTCATCTGTCGATACCCAATATCCCGCAGTTCTTGAGGCTGTTCAAAACGGTGAAATTCCCGAAGCTCAGGTTGACGCATCCGTAAAGCGAATCTTAAAATGGAAACAGAATCTCGGTATTTTCAACATTGACACCTATCAGAAAAAAGTCAGAACAACAGATCCGACTGATGCAACCGAGTAATGTTATAATAAAAGTTAAGAAAATAACAAACACCCCGAAGATTTGATTCTTCGGGGTGTTCTGTTTGTAAATGAGTGTCAAAGTATATCGACATATTTCAATAGATGTGATATACTGATTGTGCTGTTGACTCTTTCCGGTAGGAAAGAGGTGACCCAATGGATCTTCTCATTTCATTTTTATTATCTATTGGAGCAAGTGTAGTTGCCTACTACATTTGCAAGTGGTTGGATAGATAATGCTTGAACAGCACAACCTAAGAAGAAACCCTCAAAGCTACCGACTTTGAGGGTTTCGTTTTGCCCAATGGACTATTTACATCATTTTGCCTATGATTATTGTAACACACATTTCTGTGCGTTTTAAGTATATGCCGAAAAATTATTATTCCTGATTAGAATTATTTAACGCTTTCACAAGCAAAGATTCAAAGCTTTTTTCAAAGTTTCGTCATCTTGTTTTGTACGCTTTTTCGGTCCTTTAATGTGGTGCTTGCTGTTTGACATTCTCGCCTTTTTGGCAAGGTGTCTGTCCATGAGCAGACCGCCTATGTTATCATCCGAGAAAATTTTCCCCGACTGATGAATACAGTAAGCACCCTTTCCAAGCACAAGTGCCGCAACTCCGTAATCCTGAGTTACCGCAATGTCGCCTCTTTTGCAAAGGTTGACAAGCGCCAAATCAACTGCGTCTGCACCTGCACCGATAATTTTTATCTCGCTGTAATTTGACTTTAGAACATGGTTAGTGTCACATAAAAGCACAGCGGGAACATTGTGACTTTTTGCAATCCTTTCAACCGATTTTACAACAGGGCAGGCATCCGCATCAACAAGAACAGTTATACCGTTCATTATTTCTCCTCAATCTTAATTGATTGATAACAGGCTGATTTTTCTTTTCAACAGTACCGTTTGAATCTGTAACAGGTGTGTCCTCACAGATTTTATCAACAATATCCATACCCTTTGTTACCTTGCCGAATGCGGCGTACTGACCGTCAAGGTGTGTGCTGTCAGCCTGAACAATAAAGAACTGTGAGCTTGCGCTGTCGGGATCATTTGAACGAGCCATTGAGATAACGCCTCTTGTATGTGAAAGGTTGTTTTCAACACCGTTCTGAGCAAATTCGCCCTTGATTGTTTTTTTACTTCCGCCTGTACCGTTGCCAAGGGGGTCACCGCCCTGAATCATAAAGCCTGTAATGATTCTGTGAAAGTAAGACCGTCATAAAAACCGTCTTTTGCAAGGTCAACAAAGTTCTTGACTGTAATCGGAGCAAGCTCCTCATAAAGCTCAACTTCAATTTTACCGTAGTCTTTAACATCAATAATAGCTGTGTAGCTTGATTTGTAGTCGGTTGTGTCTGTGCTTGCGGATGTTGTTTCTTCGTTTGAAGCTGCAGAAGTTGCTTTTTCAGAAGAACTGCTCTCTGTGTCACCGCCGCAACCGCTCATTAAAAAGCATGTGCAGAGAATAACTGCGGCAACCATAATTGCCGAAATCTTTTTAATTTTTGTCATTTTCAAATTCCTTTCGTAAATAAACTTAATTTATTTTATCATTATTATGTCTGCAAATCAACCTGAATTGACACAAAAATATAAATGTGTTAAAATTTTTTGTATGTGAAATACCGACAAAAGGGGAATGTGGCTTGAAAAATAATGAAATAACCGATATTACTTCAAAACGCAGATTGTTTGAGCTTAATCTCGGTGATGTCCGAAAGTACCGTGACCTTGTTATGCTGTTCGTAAAGCGTGATTTTAAAAATTCCTACAAGCAAACCGTACTCGGACCGTTGTGGATAATAATAAAGCCGTTCCTTTCAACATTTGTTTTTACCGTAATTTTCGGTATGATTGCCAATATCTCAACTGACGGAATGCCTCAATTTCTGTTTTTTATGGCAGGCAACATTTTGTGGTCGTTTTTTTCAAGCTGTCTTAACGGCAGTTCATCAACCTTTATCGGCAACGCAAGGCTGTTCGGCAAGGTGTATTTTCCAAGCTTGTAATGCCGTGCGCAAATATAATTTACAACACAATCGGTTTTTTGATTAACTTTGTAATGTTATTTATACTTGTTCTTATATATATGTTTACGGGTTCAAATGTTCACCCGAATTTATGTGCATTACTTATGCCTTTGATTCTGCTTTCTTCGGCACTTTTAGGCACAGGCTGCGGACTGATTATTTCGTCTGTAACAACAAAATACCGTGACCTCGATGTGCTTGTTTCATTCGGAGTAACATTGTGGATGTATATTACTCCTGTTGTTTATCCTGTTTCTCAGGTGTCGGATTCATTCCGTCCGCTTGCACTCTTAAATCCTGTTGCTCCGCTAATTGAAACATTCCGTTACGGATTTTTAGGCAGCGGAACATTTCCGTGGCAATATCTCATATTGAGCTTTGCTGTTACGGCAGTCGTTCTTCTGTTCGGAATAATCGTCTTTAATAGGGTAGAAAAGAATTTTATAGATACGGTATGATGTCATGACTGAAATGAATGAAAATTGCGTAATAAAAATTGAAAATCTTTCAAAAGAATACCGACTCGGTGCAATCGGTTCGGGAACTCTCCGTCATGATTTGCAGAGTTGGTATGCAAAAAAAAGAGGTAAAGAAGATCCGAATCAGAGAATCGGTGCCAAACAATACACAAAAGGCGACACATTTTTAGCACTTGACGGTGTGAACCTTGAGGTAAACCGTGGAGAACGCATAGGAATTATAGGCGCTAACGGTGCAGGCAAGTCAACTCTGTTAAAGGTTTTATGCAGAATTACCTCTCCGACAGACGGCAGAGTGCGTTTCAGGGGACGAATTGCCAGTATGCTTGAGGTCGGAACAGGCTTTCACGCTGAGCTTACCGGCAGGGAAAACATCTACCTTAACGGTGCAATCCTCGGAATGACAAAGAAAGAGGTCGCTTCAAAAATAGACAGTATTATTGAATTTTCAGAGTGCGAAAAGTTCATTGACACGCCCGTAAAGCGTTATTCATCGGGTATGTTCGTAAAGCTTGCGTTTGCTGTTGCGGCACACCTTGATGCAGAAATCATGATTATGGACGAGGTGCTTGCTGTCGGAGATATGCACTTTCAGAAAAAGTGTATCGGGAAAATGCGTGACCTTGCAACCGAGGAGGACAGAACTGTCCTCTATGTTTCACACAATATGAACACTATTCGTGACCTTTGCGACAGATGCATAGTTCTTGACCACGGCAAAATTGTTTTTGACGGCGATGTTGAAGACGCTGTAAAAATCTATCTCGGAAGTGCAAACGAAAATTTCCGTGCCATTGAATATGTCGGAAACGAACACAAGCATCATGCCGACAGAAACGACCTATGTCTGCAATTTGCCGGATATAACGGCAAAGAGGATAATATTTTCTATGATGACGAGCAGATTTTGCTTGAACTTACATGGAAAAACAAGGTTGATATTGAAAATCTTTGTCTGCGTGTTGAAGTGAGCGATTACCGAAGATATCCCGTTACCGCATTTGTGGTTGAAAATTTCTATTCGGGAAAAAAGGGCGAAACCCACACGGCAAAATTGAAAATAGACATATCAAAAATTGTCCGTGGCGGATACTATACACGCTATGTTTTCTACAGCCGAAAGAACGATGCCGCCCCCTTTGAAACCTTAGAGGTCGCAGACGGTCTGACTTTCAGAAGAAGAAAACCCGATAAATACCAAAACACCTGGCAAAAAGCTGGGGCAGTATTGAGATGAATGATATTGAAGTTGTATAAAAACAAATTGAAATTTGCGGTTGGGCAAACAGTTAATATTAAAAGAAATATGTGTTCCGAATGTTGTGAACATCTAATTGAAATGTAATGAAAGGAACAATATGAGCGAAGATCTGATTATTTTTAAACGCATATTTTGATGAATAACAAAAGGTCAGCACATAATCGTGTTGACCTTTATTCTTTGTCAAAATTAAATTACGGCTCGACAAACGGCATATTAAAATACTCGGCAACTGATTTTGCAAGATTTCTGCCGATTGCATTAATGTTGTCCCTAATCCATTGAGCCTCTTCGGGGTTATCGTGATATGCAACCTCAATCAATGCCGACGGTGATTTTGTTCGCCTGACTTCTGCAAGTGAGGTAGTGGGGATTATGTCAACATCGTTCGGTTCGGGATAAATATCCTTGTAATTCTTTTGCAGAATTTCAGCAAAACGCTTGCCGTTACTGCCTGTCGGATAGTAATAAATATCTGCACCCGTGTATCTGCCTGCCGAACCCTCGGGAGCGGCATTGCTGTGAATTGCAAGGTGCAAATCGTGATTGCCCTTGTTTGAATCTGCAATTGCCTGACTCAGCGTCATATCGGGATCGTTTCGCCTAAAATCAATTCCGCTTGCCTCAAATAAGGCTCCATGGCATCTGCAATAAGATTCATATAATATTCTTCATTTCCTCCGTCAATATAAGGGTTGTACTCCTGCAATGACGGTGAAAGATAAACTGACGGCATAAAATCTCTCCTAAATTTATTCTCTTATCATTTTATTCGCAAAACCCGTGCCGTTGACAAATAATTTTCTTTTCAAAATTCAATTTGTATTGTATAATGATTACATATGATTTTGGTGAAAATGTTGGCAAGTGTATGATATCACAATTATTATGTGTGAACAGATTGTAACCGTAGGCAGAATGTCAAGCGTAGAGGCGGAAATTGTTCATTTAAAGAATTATTATTTAATGCAAAAACTTGCTTAATTACTTTATGAAATTATGAAACGGAGAAATTATTATGACTGATGAAATGAGAGCAAAAGTTGAGAAAGTTATGAAAAATCTTGAACGCAACAAGATGAAGCCTTATTTTTGCGAAAACAGGGAAGAGGCTCAGGCACTTGTAAAAACACTCATTAAAAAAGGGCGAAACAATTTCATGCGGAGGTTCAAAAACTCTCGACGAAACGGGAATTTATCAGATGATTAATTCACCCGATTATAATTTTCTTGACCGTTCCG
>ENA-OQCP01000773-OQCP01000773.1-human-gut-metagenome-genome-assembly--contig:-NODE-773-length-13590-cov-2.131026_pt1 | contig 13590 bp, 16 predicted proteins | sample MGYA00242760_ERZ504583 | MGnify/ENA primary metagenome ERZ504583 (study PRJEB26092, sample SAMD00036308) | human gut metagenome | host: Homo sapiens | study: EMG produced TPA metagenomics assembly of...
CTTTTCTTCAACAGTACGACCAGTCCGATGAAGGTGATGACGACAAGACTGCCTGCAATCACTCCGTTCACCCTGTTCTTACGTACCGTTTGTTCGGAAGTCAGTTTGTGTTCTTTCAGTACGACATCCTTGCCATCGGTTGCGGATGCTTCGTGTACCTCCTTCATGTTCTGGGTATAGGTCTGCTTCTCGCTATTATCCAACTGGTCGGCAACGAACGACTGTAGCTTGTCATTGTCGCAAACGAATTCGGTACAAGCGGCACCTTTTTCGCGTGTGATTTGTGCATGCAGGGAAGCAGTGGTTTTCAGTTGCTCATCAGATGCTTTCCAGTAACCTTTGCGGGCGCTTTCCAGCATGACGGCTGTCATAGCCTGGAATGCGGCGGGATTGACGCGGAGGAAGTACTCGTGAATGCCAGCTTATTCTCATCCTTTATATACATTCTATACAAGTCATTGAACAGTTCTTTGTCCATGGCCGACGGACGCATGACGTGCCAGCCGAAGATGTTGCGGAAGATTTCGCCGAACATCTGCGCCGAACCTTCCCCGCCTTTCATCCGCTCTTGTATAAAGGTAGGGTTCAAGATGGTGGAACGTGTCTCTACGGCAATGGCCTCTTTGGCATCCTGCATGCGGCGGTTGGTCCGGTTGCGGTAGTCTGCCATATAAGCATCCGGTTCCTTGCCGGTCACGGTTTTGACGGTGAGCGAGAGTCCACCCGTAAATTCGTATACATGATCCAGGGAGATGGGCCCCATGTGTTACTTTGACGGGGCTGGATGACAACATCCGTTTCGGACAGTGCCGAGGCAAACAAACCTTCCTGGACGTCTCCCCAATTTCCGTCGTCCCCATAAGAGGCACCCATATTGTTGAGGTATCCTTCGGCTATCTCCTTTTCGCTTTCCCACGAGCCGCTGTGCTCGGTATAGGCCATCATACCGGTACTGTATCCACTGTTGATCGGTCCGAATACACGCATCACAGACATTTCACGGGCACGTTTGGGGGAAGTTCCCTTTTCTACCAGTAATTTTTCCTGCAACAGTGTACCCGATGCCACATAGTTGGGATAGGTCTCATCTCCGGCTTCCGATACCAGACGTATAGCATCGGTCAGTAACTTCAAGCGGGAACCGGCTATGTCGCGTAGCTGTCCGGACACTTGTACCAGCACATTGATGCGCGGACGCCCCAGTTCTTCACTGGGCACCAGTTTCAGGTCAACCACTCTGCCTTGGGCGTCGCGTACGGGTTCTACTCCCAGCATCCAGAATACCTGGGCCAGCGTAGCTCCTTCCGTATTGATGAATTCGCCTGCCCAGAAGGTATAGCTTACTTTCCGGGGATATTCGCCGTGCTTGCTGATGTACTGTTTTAAAGTCGCTTCTGCCAATCGCTTTCCATCTTCAAGCCCTTGGGTTGGGAGTATTCTCGGCGTTGATGCTGTACATGTTGCGTCCGGTGGGCAGAACGTTCGGGTTCAGTACGGGGTCACCTCCCGGCGCAGGGAATACGGTTCCTCCGCTGAGTGCACGCACCATGGCATTCTGTTCGTTGACGGGGGAGGCAAGCAACTGTTCGCGATAGAGTAGGGCGGGGCGAAGCTCCGGTGCTACAGATGCAGTATCCTTGGGCAGATTCTGGAGTAAGGCGGTCAGTCTTTTCCTGGCGGCAGGCAAGTAGTGGTGGGCTATATAGGTGAAGTCTTGCAACTGCTCTGTGGTGATTTTGCCTTTATCGCGGTCCTTGCGGGCCGTTTCGTATGCCAGCGGGTCGGCAGCGACGGCGAGAGTGGTAGTCAGCAGGTCGCGGTCAGAATAAGGCTCGTTCATGGTGTAGTACGCACCCAGTATCTTTTCGTTGGCTATCTCTTCGGTGAAGGCATCCAGACGTTCCAACTCCTCGGCTGTATAGGGTTCGCCGGATATGGAATCCAGATTGAGGTCGCGGTGCAGCCCCAGGCGCATGGCCTCTTTTTTGATGCTCATCCCCAGGGTACGGTGTTTGGTAGTCCCTTCGTCCAGTACTTTATGAATATCTTCCAGCAAGGCCGAATAGCGTTGGCGCATACCACTTTCCACATAGGGTGGAGTGAGGTGGGTGACCAGTACGGCATGTGTCCGGCGTTTGGCAATGATACCCTCGCCTACGTTTCCGGTGGTATAGAAATAGAAGTGGGGAAGGTTGCCAATCAGTACATCCGACCAGTCGGACTGTGACTGGGCCACATTCTTTCCGGGAGTATATTCCAGGTTGCCGTGGGTGCCGAAGTGAATCACCGCATCTGCTTGAACCCTTTTTGCATATACAGATAAGGAGCCAGATAACTGTGGGGCGGCGCCACCGGCATACCGTGCACCAGTTTGAACTCATCATCTCCCAATGCCGGGCGGGGCTGGGGGAAGAGCAGGATATTGCCGAATTGCAGGCAGGCAATGGCGATACTATCTTTTGTTGCCAGCAGGTTACCGGGGGCATCTTCATATCTGTCCGTCACTTCCTGATATTTCTCGGGAAGGAGTACTTCGTGTGCCCATTGTTCGTATTGCTCGGTAGACAACCATACCGGGTGTGCCGTTTTCAAAAACTGTTCTTGCGCCCCTTTGGCATACGAACCCATGACGGCACCGTCACGATGTATTTGCTTGCCGAACTCCTCTACAGTGGCAGGCAGTCCGCTGACATCGTACCCTTCCGAACGCAGGCGTTTCAAGAAGTTATAGAGTGAAGGAATCACTTCCATACCGCTTGCCAGCAGGGCGTCTTTTCCCGGAGTCTTGAAGTAACAGATAGCAACGCGCTTTTCTTTGTTGGACATGTCTCTCAAGGACATGTACTTGGTAATATGGTCCACTACGGCATCTATCCGTTCATTCTCGGCGGTGTACAGATAATATCCCTGCTTGTTTTCGTTTTGGGTGGCGATGCAAAGGGGCAGCATGCCTCCGTCTATCTCCGGCACACTACACGGGCGGTCAGTGTGCCGCCGCTGACGGGGGTATTCGGGTCCAGCCATTCCTCGTGGGGCTGAATCAGTGGGAAGGGCATGAATAAAGGAATGTTTTCCTGGTGCAGCCAGTTGATGAGTGAGTCATTGCCCAGCCGTCCCATAGGCAGGTAGACTACTGCATCGGGATGGAGGGTGCGTATCATATCGGCACGCGGTTGGCCTCCGGCAGTGAAAGGATAGACATTGAAGCCTGCTTGTGTCAAACGCGTGATGAGGGAATCTACGTGGGCACGGTTTCCTTCCATCGGAAAGTTGAGTCCGGAAATCAGGGCAAGGTTGCGTCCGTCCTCATGGTAGAGATTTTTTTCTTTCAGATAGGCAGTCACCTCTTGCGGAGTACTGAAGTAGCAGCCGTATTCGCGGTGGTAGAACATGTTTTCCAGCAATGGGATGGGAGGTTCGTAATCTTGGTATCCCACCGGTGGGGAGTGGCGATGTGGCGCAGGTAGAGTAAGGCATTCCGGTAGTTGTGTTTGTTGCCGTTCCTGAGATACTCCCGTAGCGTATGCTGTTGTTCATTGGTAACATTGTGATTGAGGGAGAGGGTGAAATTTCGTAACGTATTCGTAAAGACCGGTACTCCGCTGGCACCCACCGTTCCACTTCGGCAATCTGGCCGTCATCAAGGTATAGCCTCTGCTGTACATCACGATGGCATCATAGCCGGAAAGGTCCTTCACCTCTTCTTTTTTTATGCAGGTAACTTTTATCCGAGCGCAGTCATTGTTCAGGGCAATGTCGGTCGCTTGTGCCAGGGTTGCGTTGATAATAAGTATACGTGTAGGAGCAAACCAGTACTGATAGGCCGCAAAGCTACAGACAATCAATAGGGCTATACTGCTGAGGAATATTCCAAGTCTTTTCTTATTCATACAAGTTTATTCTCGTTAATAGTGTTTTTGTCTTTTATGACATTTTCTTCTTATATAATTCACACTTAACGCCACACCCGTGATGCAAACGGCTGTACCTCCAAGCAGCAATACCCAAAGCACAGTCTTGCGCAGGGTGGCATTGGAGTTCAGACCGGGCAGACGCATGCGGTGCAGGGCTGTATAGCTCCAGTATTTCCAGCGGGAGGAAGTGTCTGTATGGCGGATGATTCCCGTTTCCGGGTGAATGTAATAGACACTCCGGTCCGGGTCGTCCACCACTATCTTCCAGACGGGAAGCTGGGGACGTCCGCGATACATATTGCTCATGTCGCGATAGTAGGTCTCGAAATGTTCGAGCCGGGAGATGCGTATGCCGGGGATATGTTGTGAAGAATCACGCCGGGAGGCATAAATGCTTTCCACGCCTTTCAGGATTTCTTCTTCGGAGAGTTGCAACGGACGCGGCAGGCTGTCGGTGGCATCGATGTAATATTCGTTTTTGCTGTCTTTTACGATGTAGTAGGGATGTTCGCGGAAGTTGCGCCACTCTATCTGCAAAGCTTGGGGATAGGCGGCTATGATACGGCGGTAGTCCAGGGGATAGTTTTCCGGGCGTGGGCCACGGGCATGGAGTATGCGCGTAGGGCTGCCTTTCTTCAATGCCGGTTTATGATCCATTCTGGGATATCTGCCAGAGACATCATACCACTGAAAGTAAAGGTCAGTACAAAAATGCCGAAAAGAATTCCGCTGACGTAATGCCAGTGATACCATCTTTTACGGTAAGGGGAGAATTTGGAGTGACGGTTGTGGTGTGTTTTGCGCCATACATCTACAGTTACCCAGATGCCGGCAATGACCATGAGACAACCCAAGCGGAGAGCCAGATGACAGTTTTGGTCCAAAGGACGGTATCCTGCCGCAACCAGGTGAAGTATACCCAGTGGGGAATGGCACCCAGCCATGCCCAGAAGCGTTCGCTTCTGTTGGAGAACTGCAAGGCCTCACCGTTTTGTGAACTCAGATAGAGTTGTGTACCGGCTTCGTCGGCAAAGTATATTTTATAAATGGGCATTTCCTTTTTCAGTTCAGCGAAGGGAATCCATTGGTCCAGAGAGTGGAGGGTGTCGATACGGGTAATGGGAGAAGAACACCACAAAGCTGCTGTCCGGTGCAGGTGCTCACTGTCCAGAGGTGGTCGTGAGATGGCGGAATCAGCAAGGAAATGGAACGTACCTTTTGTGGTGCTAAAGCTGAACTCGGGGTGTCCGGCATTGAGGTTTAGCATCGTGGACCTGACCTTTACGCCATGAGGCAGACGGGCCGTGACGGAGGAGATGTCCGGAAGTGAATCTCCGTTTTGGGAGAGCATTTCCAGCTTTTGCATTTTCTCTTTGGCGCTGACACGGGGAAAGCGGTGGTACATCATCACGAAGGCGGAGAGGAACCACATAAGAAATAGGATACAGAGCAAAGTGCCCAGTATCCTATGAATAGAGTACATCAGTTTGGTGATAACATTCATTGTCGTTCGCGTTTTTCCTGCAAAAGTACAAGATGATTCAAGAACACTAAATACCACTAATGGGTATATTATTCAGTGTCTTTTCCGGCAGCATAGGCCGCCTTCTTCGTCATGATGTCCAGCATGCGGTGCTTCAGTCCGAAACGGATATGGTCAATGAATATTTCTTGAATTTCCGGAATTTGTCCCAGTCCTTCCAGTTGTGCACTGACGGTGAAGCCTTCTTTCTCGAGCATCTCCTTCCACTCTCCGGCAATGTCGTTTTTGGCATGGTCTCCGGCAACAAACATGAAGGGTATGAGGGTCACACGTTTGGCTTTCCCGGCTTTCAGTTGTGCCAGCATGGTGTCAAAGGTAGGATAACCTTCGATGGTGCCCACATGGAAATTGGTCAGTCCGCCTGCTTTCAGCATATAGTCCATCTGACTGTAGATGGCAGTGGCAGGAGTATAAGTGCCGTGGCCCACAAGCACGAAGTTTTCTTTGGCAGCCTTTTTGCCTTGTGCCGGGACGTTGTAGCGGTTGCCCAGAATATCTGCCACCTTCTCTGCATCTTCTATAGAGTAGAGCAGGGGAGTACCTACGCGTATTTCCTTGAAGAAGGGCAGTGCGCTTTCCACATCCCGGAGGAGTGATTCCATTTCTACTCCGTCAATGATGTTGGTGCTCTGCACGATGAGGTGTGTGTAACCTTCGCTGCGCAGTTTCAGCATGGCATCCAGTGGAGTCAGCTTCGTGATGCCGCGCTCTTTCAAGCGGCGGATAATGATGCGCGACGTATAGGCTTCTTGGAACTTCAACTCCGGGAAGGCAGCTTGTGCCTTGGCGTTGATGGCATCAATGGTCAGGGCACGGGTATCGTCGTGCGTAGTGCCGAAGTGCACCATGAGCAGGGCGGCTTTGTCGCCGGGTTTCATACTTGCAAGCATATCACTGTGCTCGTAGTTGCCTCCCCCGTGCGCATGGCAGAGGAGGAGGAAATTACAAAGGAATAAAAAGACAAACAAATTCTTCATAAATACTGATGCTTATTTTAATCGTTCTCTATGACACGTATCATATCGAAGCAGAAGCGTCCGTCCACTTCGGCTCCTTTCTCTACATTACCGGTCTTGATGTCATAGATGTAGATAACGGCGTTGGTATCTTTCTCAGTGTTTACACCAATGTATGCTTTGTTGTTAAAGATGACAGAACGCTGTGAGAAGCGGCCGCCGCTGTAACCGATTTCCTTGCCATCATAGCTCAAGCGTGTCTTGGTTCCGGTGGCAAGGTCGAGGATAGCGTAGTAGTGAGAGTAAGCGTCGATGCCGGGTTGCTTATCTGCAGCGGGTCTATCGGCATTGTCATTACGTGCATACACTAAGGCTTTGTTCCCTTCCAGATATTGAACGGTCAGCAATTTGCCGTCGGCATTGGGATAGCCGTTGTAGGAAGCGTCGAATTCTGTTTCGCCTTTGTTGATACGTAGCAGGATGCCTTTGAAAAAAGCGTTATCTTCTTCGTGGAAACAAGCTAGGTAGAGATTGTCTGCCTCGTCGTACATTACGCAGTTTTGCATCAGTTCTCCGTAAGCGCTTCCTGCCATTTCGCATTCGATGGGAGAGAGCACATCTTTTTCTACTTCCATGGTAGAGGGTTGATAATGGCTGTATGGAAGTTAGGCTCTTGCTGGTCTATATTCGTCAAACCGTCTGTCTCTTTCCAATAGTAGAAGTAGTACAATCTGTTGTCTGATTTGCGGTAGGTGAGGATACCGGAGCTTGTCAGTTTGAGCCAGTTGGTGGGGGCTGGTATGTTGAGTTCACCTTCAGCAAGGATAGTCAAGTCCTCTGCGTTCAGTTTCGTATAAAGAATCTTGTCCTTCTTGCCATTGGTAGACATGATGACGAGTGTGTTGTCATCAATCCAGGCATGTGTGTAGGAACGTACCTTATAGCTGTTGGCCTTGAAAGGACGTTCTGCAATAACCTGAACTGCATTGTTCTTGATTTGATATTTTACGAAACGGTCGTTGGTTGCGGGTATTTGGTAGTAATATTTTCCTTTTGAGATAGTCTCCATGGAATAATCTCCCCAGTTCCGAACCTTCTCTTTTCACAGTGATGACACCCTGCTCTGCGGCCAATGAGTTGACGCTATGGACAATAGTGGTATTCTTGCTACTCATCCCACCGTGTTTGTCTACGGTGACAAATAGGTCGAAGTGATAGTTATCCTCATTGACTTCCGGGTCGGGATTAGGATTAGGTTCCGGGTCATCATCGGAACACGCTGTGAATGACAGTGCCATCATGGCAGCCATAAAGGCAATCAGTGTAAATTTGAATTTTCTCATTTTGAATGAATTATTAAATGATTAGTTAATGAATAGTCTGAATTTAGCAAAAAAAGCACGTCCGGGCTTCTGCAGCTGTAGTTGTCATAGACTGTCTTGTCGAGGAAGTTGGTACACTCCAAAGCCAGATTATAGCGTCCGCGTCTCCATGAGTAAGTGATGTCGGCATTACAGATGTGCTGGGCGGGAATGCGTGCCTTGTTATCATATGCGCCGTAAGCTCCCAGGTCAGGAAGTACCAGTGTACCCATTGATAGGTACAACCCAGGCGCAATCTGCTTTCGGGCAGGGCAATGTTGCGGAAGGTATAATAAGCCTCTACGCTACCGAATAGCCACGGGCGGTTGGGCACACGGTTGTTATAGGTGGCAGAGGGCTTTCCGTCACCCTTGTACTTCTGCTGGTCGCGAGTGTCCTGGTAGCTGACGTTTGTGGCGAGTTGCAGTCTGCCTTGCCAGTCGTAGCGCATTTCCCCTTCCGCACCTTTTACATGGACAGCCGGGACGTTGGTATATTGCATTGTACCCTCTTTCTCGGCAATGCTGGTCTGAATGTAGTTGTCTACCTTACGGAAAAATCCGCTCATCTCATAATAGAATGTATGTCCATTGCCCGGGTGCCATGTGCCGAACAGAGAGGCATTGAAGTTGTTGCTGTTTTCCGGTTTCAGTGCCACGTTGGCATAGATGGTGGTACCGTTTCCCAACAGCTCGCGGGCGATGGGCAGTCTTACGCTATGCTCGTAGGATACTTTGATGGATAAAGGTTCCACGATGATATACCGGAGTCCGGCACCGTAACCCAGGTAGTTCTTGGTGGTGGAGCCTTGCACATCCTTCGAGCCGGTCACGCTGGATTGGTCGGTCTGCCGGATATTGGGATGGTTGATGTAGTCTTTTATGAAGAATACGTTTTCCATCTTGCCATCCAACAGAGACTGGTTGTAGGAGAGTCCCAGGATATGTTTGGTAACCACATCTTTTGACGGCTCGAAGCTGGTATCAAGGTCATCGAAGCGGTCGTTTCCGGTACGGCTCAATGGTAGTTCAGATTAAAGCTGTGATGGGTATTCAGCTGATAGTCCAGGTTGGTGCGCATGATGGTGAGCGGACGCTTGTAGTGGCGCATGGATGGTTCTTTGCCCATAATCTCGTTGCGCTGGCTCACGATGTATCCTCCGTCCCAATAGTACTTCCGATAGGCAGTGTCCACGGTCAAGGAATGGTCCCAGGTGTGGGAGAGGGAGGCATTCAGTTGCATATTCTTTAGGATGAAGTTATATTTTTGATAGCGGGCAGAGATGTTCCAGGAATCGGAATTCCTTTCTGCCATTCCGTATACTTTGTTTTGAACAGACCCCGTCTGCAGTTCCTTGTCTGTTTTTGAATAGGAGGCGGAAACAAAGAAAGCATCAGCCCAGAATTTGTTGACAAATCCGGCTTCCACCTGTGCCAGTAGCGAGAAGTAGCCGTCATGAAAACGCTTGGGATTGCCATATATGAAGTTGTCCCCGCTTTCGTCGCGCATCTGTACATTCTTCATTCTATAATCGTTTTTGGAGTAGTTGATGCCAACGGTGGGCCGGACTATTAGTCCGGTTTTCTTTTCTACGAACTGTGCATTCAAGTCTGCCTTGTGGGTATGGAAGGAGCCGATGCCGTAAGATACATCCAGATAATCCTTTTTTTCCTGCTTTGTAATGATATTGATGGCGCCGCCCAGTGCATCTGTTCCCAAGCTGGCAGGGACTACTCCTTTGTATATCTCAATCCGGTCTATGATGTTAATGGGTAAGTTGGCGAGGGAAACACCGCTTCCTTTGGTGTCCAGTGGCATTCCGTCCAAAAAGTAGCGGACTGAATTTCCGGACAAGCCGTTGATGGAAAGGTCGAAGTCCGAGCCAACCCCGCCTTCCTCTCTCACCTTGATGCCCGTTGTACGGTTCACCAGGTCGTTGAGGTTATTCAGTGAGTTTACTATTGGCTTGATGTCGAGTGCATTGACTGCAAAGGCCCCTTCCTTCACTTTCTGCGTTTGGGTCTTTCCGTATACTTCGACAGAGTTCAATGCTACGGAGCTTTCCTGCAATGTAAGTTCTGTTTTTTATCCTGCCGGATGTCGAGGGATTGTTTCACGGTTTGGTAGCCCAGAAAGGAGACAACGAAGGTATGTTTGCCCGGAGTGACTTGCAGTGAATATTTCCCCTGGTCGTCCGTATAGGTGCCGGAGGTGGTGTTTTCCACTGCGATGGTGGCTTGGGCAACCGGTGTTCCGTGTTGGTCGGTGACTTTTCCGGATAAGGTGACCTTATTCTGTGCCATACTACCTGCAGGAAGTAGGCAGATAAATGTAAATAGCAGTCCTGTGATGAATTTCATTTCAATTCCTTATAAGCGTTTGTAACTTGCTCTCAAGGAAAAAATGAACAAAGAGAAAGATTTCTTTATATGGATAAAGAATACCCCGACTCCATGTTTTGTTGCTTTATTCCCCGAAAGCACTAAAACTATATTGTCTTGGCAGGTCTTCTGACTTATCCCTCTTTGAATGCCTTCCCATCCGCCGGGCGGACAGTGGCTTGTAGAATATTCAAAGATTTTGGAAGGATTTACAGCAGCGGGTCTGTTCAGGATTTGCACCTGATTCCCTTTTTCATCACTCATCTCCAACAGATTCGGGAGAGGTGAAACCAAAACTGGGACAAAGGTAACAAAAAACACTTAATAAATGCTCTATCTTTGCAAAAAAAAAGAAGTGTTCAATAGGGAGGAACAGCTCAAATGAATTTCTTTTCAGGAAAGTCTAAAGTTATGGTTGTGTTTTCAAAAAGCTCTGCATACCGCTTAGCTTTCGTGGAGATTAGTAATCTAAATACATTTAACTGGAGTTGTCTACTGACGTATGCCCCTTCCCGGTTACTCTCTTTCAATACTAAGTGCGGACACTTATCCCATAAACCTATATGTTCATAAAAAGAGGTGTTTTCTTGAGAACAGGTGAACAGACCGATATCAAATCTGTCACATTGTATTATCCATTCGGTGACTTTCTTTACTAAAAAAGTTTCCTATTCCACGCTTTCTATATTCCGGATGTGTACAGACACAACTCAGTCCGCACATTTTAAAAGATTCATCCTTGACGTTGATAGGCCATGAAACAACTCCTGCATAGCTGATAATTTCACTTCCTTCCATAGTACAGAATGATATTACATTCATTTCCGCAGGATGAATATCTTTTGTGTCTTTATCATCCCAGACCAAATAGAATAGCTGTTTTAGTGATTGCCTATCTTGTTCTGTAATGTCGTTGTATGGAAAACTCTTTATGGTCATTGGCTTTCTATGTATTTACAGAATATTTTTTTATTGACAAATATAAGGAATGCCTTGTTCATGGCAAAAAATGAGTTGTTATTTGTTGCCAATTAGGGTAGAAAAATAATAGTAGAATGAGGGGAGTTGTTATTAAGTTGGAAAAGATTTTAATAATTTTGTTTCTTTTTATAAAAATAATAATACCTTTGCCCCTGTTTTGGTGAAACAATAGTATTTCTAGCTATTTGTTTAAAAGGGAATCCGGTGAGAAGCCGGAACAGTACCGCTACTGTGAACACCTTAATAAAGAGGAATATTCTATCTACATGCACTGTCGTAAGACGGGAAGGTTTTATTCCTTGGGTGAAGTCAGGAAACCTGCCAAAATAAACTATTGGATGCTATTTCCCGGGGTTAGGAAATGGCTGAAGGTTCTGGTCGAATCAACAAGAAGGTTTGTACTTTTTAAGTGGGCAGGTGAAAATCTGTTCTCCGTTGTTTGCTGTGAGCATACATGTACATCTCTGCTGTTTTTCGTATCAGGTTCCTAACAATAATAATCAAAATATGTAAAAGACAAAACCATTGGTTTTAAACTAAAATTTTTATAAGTTTATGATTAGAAAAATCGTCTTTAATATCCATTTGATATTGGGATTATTGCTTTGTGTGCTTTTTCTGATGTGGTTTCTTTCAGGATTTGTGATGATATATCATAGTTTCCCAAGAGCCTCTCAAGAGTACAAACTGCAAAGACAGCAACCGCTTCAAGGTGCATTGCCGGCAATAGATAGTATAATAGCTTATGTGCCCGGACTCTGCCCAAGTTACAATCTCTCTCCATAGAGATGGCGTTTTGATCGTCCTGTGGTTAGTTTCCGCGGGAAAGACGTACCGGGAGATAGGTATTTGGATACATTGGAACCTGTGGAAGACTTTAATGAGGAAGTGCGGCAGAAAATAATAAGCCTATGGTGCGACGCTTCTGTCCATCGCATTGATACTTTGCAGGAAGTGGACCAGTGGATACCTTTCGGCAGGTTAAGTGAGGAAATGCCGATTTATAAATATTATTTTGATGACCCGGAGCAGCATCAACTTTATATGACTTCCCGCGATGGAAGAGTATTACAGTTTACGGATAAAAACAGCCGGTTCTGGGCATGGTTGGGAGCAATCCCGCATTGGTATATTTCACCTCATTACGTCAGCATCAGACGGCTTGGATAGAATTTGTCAAGTGGGCTGCTGGAATAGGTTGCATTATGTGTTTTGCCGGACTTTGGTTGGGTATTCAAGACTGGTGGAAACAACGCAAGCTGGGCTATTTTCGCCCTCCCTATCGTAAAAGTTGGTATAAGTGGCATTTTATCAGTGGTGTGTGTTTTGGCTTGTTTGCCATTACTTTTGCTTTCAGCGGACTTATGTCGCTGACAGATATGCCGGACTGGATGAAGAAAGCTCCGAAAGAGAAGCAGAAGCAAATGTTTTCCGGACGTTTCCGTCAAGACAGTATGTTACCCGTCGAGGCTTATGCACTGGACTACCGGACTGTGCTGTCCACCTCTGATTCAATAAAGAGAATTACTTGGAGCAGCTGGCGAAGAAATCCTTATTATAAAATCAGAATGAACAATACTGTACAGAACATAGATTCGTCAGACACTATTTCCGTACGTCCTTTTCGGTTGACTGAGAGATGATCCGTATGGATGTCAGACAGCAGTTTGGTGACAGTGTTCGTTGGAAAATGGACTTACTTCTGAGTATGATGCCGATTATTATGGTAAAAAGAAGGAGCGCAATCCGCTTCCTGTTTATCGGGTAATTGTAGACGACGACATGCATACTCATCTGTATTACGATCCAGAGAATATCTCGCAAAGGCGTATAGATGATGATGGACGTACCCGTAGGTTTTTATACAGTGGCTTACATAGTTTGAATATCAAATATCTCACAGACCGTCCCATTCTTTGGAATATTGTCATGTTTACCTTAATGATAGGTGGAACTTTCCTTTCTTTGACGGGGGTAGTCTTATCCGTTAAATGGATTCTTAGGAAGATAAAGAAGTTTAGGAAATAGGTAATAGATTTTTTAATTTAAGATGTAAAGATGAACAAGAAAGTATTTTTAGTATTAGCTGCCGCTTGCCCATTATGGGTGTTTGGGCAGAGTAAAAGTCTCACAGACAGCATTTTTAAGATTAATGAGGTGGAGATTACGGCCAAGCAGAAGAGACCTTTGCAAGACCAGCCGGTAGATATGTTGAATATGGCTGTTCCGTTGAAGTATCTCCCCATGACTGTAACCAAAATAGACCGTGTCACCCTGCAGCGTAAGCATATCACTAACATGGAAGATGCTGTACGTTTCTTGCCTGGGGTCGTTTTAAGTTCAAATCAGTTAGGAGCCTTCCAGCGTTACAGTATTCGTGGAACTTCTGATGCCGTGATTGCTTATGACGGTATACGTGATGAACGTTCTTTGACGAATACAATACCTTTCGGC
>ENA-OQCP01000774-OQCP01000774.1-human-gut-metagenome-genome-assembly--contig:-NODE-774-length-13589-cov-3.449339_pt1 | contig 13589 bp, 20 predicted proteins | sample MGYA00242760_ERZ504583 | MGnify/ENA primary metagenome ERZ504583 (study PRJEB26092, sample SAMD00036308) | human gut metagenome | host: Homo sapiens | study: EMG produced TPA metagenomics assembly of...
GTCAAACCACATACAGACAGGTGCATGAGCAGGCCAACTATCGTTGTCATGGTAGTAAACGGAAGTGTCAGCTACTTCATTGCATTTTTCACCAGGAAATTTCGAGGTAGAAACAGATGCAGGGCAGATGGGTTAAATTCATCCAGCCAGAAAAGCAGTTCCATCATTTCGGAAGCGTCACGTCCAGCGGTATCATAGAGGGTATAAGGATTAACATCAAGAGCCTTAGCCATTTTATCAACCAGATCTTTTTTTGGAACACGAACACCTTTTTCATATTGTACAATTCTATGCTGATCGGTCAGTCCGATCTTCTCTGACAGTTCTTTTTGTGTCATTTTCCGGAATGTCCGGATTTTTTTTAGTTTCAGATTAAAATTCATAAAGTCACCTCTGCATTAGTCCTGATAAACATCCGTTAAAGATAGTGAAATCAAGAAATGAATAACTATTTGTCCATATTATAACACAAGCTGGCAGAAAATCAATGAAAAAGAGTACAAAAAAGAACCTAAAACACATGAAGTGCTATTGACATTAGCAGTAACTGGGGATATAATGGCATTAAATCGAAATAGGTACAAAAATGTATACCTACAAAACTTTTGATTGTTGAACATTGAAAATTGAATGAGCTGTATGGGTGCCTTTCGGGGCTTAAAGGTAACACAGGATTCCATCGCTGTATCAGAGAGTAGTATGTGGAAACCGAAGATACTCCGGCAACGGCTGGTATGCTTGAGAAGAAGCTGCCAGTATTCAGAAAGATTTCTGATAGAGGTCAATTGTAACGTTGACACCGCCATATACAAATGGAAGCCAACACGTCGAACGGAATGGAAAATCATTGTAAGAAGTCTAAACAAAAAGTAGAGTGTACTGACAACGGGCATAACCGCTGTCTGGGAGGTGATGCAGAAGAATACGGAGGAAAGGAGGTATGTGCATCATGAGAAAAACAACAGAGTATAAGGCTGAAAACCGTCTGACGGTAGATATTGAAGGATTAATGGCAATGTTATCCTGCGGAGAAGTAACTGCAAAGAAAATTGCAGACTATGCAGAAGCAAGAGTGATTGTTGGAAGACGTGTTCTTTATAACGTGGATAAGATAAAAAAATATATTGATGCAATGGCAGTGTAATGAAAGATGAGAGGATAAAATACAACAACTTTCCTTCGGAATGAAAAGTGAAAAATATTCCTATAAAAAAGGCAAATAAAAATTAGCATTTTGCAGGAATTTACCCTTGGAAATCATAAAATATTATGTTAATCTGTGAGCAGATATCAGGCAGTAAATGACTGATACCGACAGGACAAAAATCATTCCGAATAACGAAAAATGAAGTGAAAGGAATGATTGATATGGCAAGAAAAGATAATAAAGGCAGAAATTTAAAAACAGGTGAATACCAGCGCCCGGATGGACGTTATGAGTATCGTTACAAGGATGAAATTACCGGAAAGCGTAATTCGGTTTATGCAGCTGATCTGGTGAGTCTGCGAGAAATGGAAAAGAAGATCAATAAGGATATGGATGATCTGCTTATTACAGACGCATCAGTCAAGAAGCTGACTGTAAATACGTTGTTTGAGCGATACATGGCAACAAAGAATATCAAGGAAAGAACGAAAAAGAATTATATCCGTATGTGGGACTACCGGATACGAAATACTTTAGGAAATATTCGTGTTGTAGATTTTAAGACATCTCACGTAAGGACGTTCTTTTCCTCATTGTCAGATGAAGGACTGGCACACAGTACGATCAAAGGTCTTTATGGTTTATTGAATCCCAGTTTTGAACTGGCAGTGGAAGACGGGATTATCCGTAAGAATCCGGTAACTGGAACACTTGGAGATTATGGGGCTCCGGCAAAGGAGAAAGAAGCACTGACACTGGAACAGCAGGAAAAACTCCTGAAGTTTGTTGAACAGAGTAATGTGTATAAGCCTCATCTTCCAATGATGCAGGTTATGTTTGGAGCTTGCCTGAGAGTGAGTGAGACTATCGGCTTAACCTGGTCAGATGTGGATATGAAGAACCGGGAGATTCATGTAGGTGGACAGCTTGTGTATTATGAAGGTGATGAAGGATATTGTTTCCATGATTCAGAAACCAAAACGGATGCAGGAATCAGAGATATTCCTATGACACAGATGGTATATGATGCGTTCCGTAAGCAGAGAGAACTGAATCTGATGCTTGGTTTGCAGAGTAATGTGGAGATCGGTGGACGTAGTGGATTCATCTTCAATACAAAACATGGGCGTCCGATCATGCCGGCGGGAGTGAACAGCTTTCTGAAAAATATTGTTAATGCCTATAATAAGAAAGAAAGCAAACTGGCAGAAGAAGAGAAGCGAGAGCCGGAGCTGATGCCTCCTATTTCATCGCATACCTTCGTCATACGGGATGTACCAGATTGGGTGAGAACAATGTCAATCCCAAAGTTATGCAGTATGTGATGGGCCATTCAGATGCACAGATCACAATGAATGTCTATAATCATATTGCTGAGAAGTCTCACGTGGAGAATGAGATGTCTAAAATGAACCTGCCAGAAACCGTACCTGCTGTGGTATAAACCATAAGTTGTTGTCGTAAAATGTGGTAAGAAATTCAGAAGAATGTTTTTTTCAAATATTTGTGGTAAAAATGTGGTCAAATCAAGAAAATCGAGTGTGAAAGCAAGTGTGAATCCCCTGTGAAGCCCGTAAATAAGGGATTCACAAAATTTACACAAAAATATTAGCACTCAACCCTTGACAGTGCTAATAACGGGTGCTATATTACAGATATAACAAAGAAAACAATAAATTCAAAAGTGTTTTGAAAGGAGATATGACTTATGTTGATGCCTAGTATTTTTGGAGAGAATTTGTTTGACGATGATTGGATGGATTTCCCGTTTGAGAGATTTGACAGAGATTTCTGGGGAAAGAAAAATCCGCTGTATGGTAAGAATGCCAAAAACATGATGAAGACAGATATTCGTGAGCATGAAGCGGGATATGAGTTGGATATTGATCTTCCGGGATTTAAAAAGGACGAGATTACCGTGGATCTTGAAAATGGTTATCTGACCATCTCGGCGGCGAAAGGACTTGACAAGGACGAGGAAGATAAGAAGGGAAAATACATTCGGAAAGAGCGTTATGCAGGTACAATGCAGAGGAGCTTTTATGTAGGCGATGCGATCACTCACGAAGATATTAAAGCAAAATTTGAAAACGGTATTTTGAGCCTGACAATTCCGAAAAAGGATGCGAAAGCAGTAGAGACTAAGAAATCCATTGCGATTGAAGGATAAATTCATTTCTTTTGACAAGTTTTTGACGGTAGTGAACGGGAACGGCGAGTGTGCTGTTCCCGTTCACTGCCGTTTTTACATGCAAGAGCGGATGTAAGGATATTGCAGGAATAAAATCGAGAAAAAGTTTTAGAAAAATCACTTTTCGCGGTTTTTATATCTGTGAGAAAGTGATAATATATAACCTGAAATCTTAGGGAGAGGGTTATATGAGTTATGAAAAAAGAAAATGATTTTGGCAGGGATTCTATTCCTTTGCTTGTATTAAAAATTTCAATTCCGTTTATGTTCGCGCAATTTGTTAATGTGCTGTACAGTATTGTGGATAGAATCTATATAGGAAATATTCCGGTGATCGGGGCTGACTCGCTGGCAGGCGCGGGGTATGTGCTCCGATCATTACATTGTTGTCATCGTTCGGAACGCTGATCGGTATCGGGGGTTCCGTCTTGTTTTCGGTACGTCTCGGGGCGGGAGATGAAAAAAGCGCTAAGCAGATACTGGCAAACAGTTTTTCTATGCTGCTTATTTTTTCGGGAATATTGACGATTGTATTTTTACTTACGAAAGATTATTTACTGAGATGGTTTGGGGCAAGCGCAGATATATTTCCGTATGCCAATACTTATATGACTATTTACACGCTTGGAACTTTTTTCGCTCTTTTGTCAATGGGGATGAATTATTTTATTACGGCACAGGGATATCCGGGGCTTGGAATGCTGACGACACTGATCGGAGCAATCGTAAATATCGTGCTTGATCCGGTATTTATTTTCGGACTTGAAATGGATATTGCGGGGGCGGCAGTGGCTACGGTGATTGCACAGATGTCATCATGCATCTTTGTTCTTTATACATTGAAGAGAAAGAAGATGCGTATTCCGCTGACGCTGGTGAAGCCTGAGCGGGAGATTGGAAAACGAATCGTGAAGATCGGTTTCTCTCCGTTTTTGATTCTGGCATCAGACAGTGTGATCATCATTGCGCTGAATGCTGTTTTGCAGTATTACGGCGGAGCAGACTACGGGGATACGTTGATCACGGCGCTACGATCGTGCAAAGCTATATGCTTTTGATCACGGCGCCGATGCTTGGCGTGACAGGAGGGTCGCAGCCGCTTATTAGTTATAATTATGGAGCAAACAGAGCGGATCGTATTCGGAAAACAGTGCTCTGGGTGTTGATGCTCTGTGTTTTCTTTACGGCGGTGATGTTTATTATTTCAAGAGTGGCTCCGCAGTATTTTGTTCGTATTTTTACGGATAATGCAGAGTACCGGGAACTGTCCGTGTGGGGGATCAAAGTGTTTACTCTGATGGTTGTTCCGTTAAGTCTGCAGTATGTTTTTGTTGATGCGCTTACTGCTCTTGGCATGACGAAGTTGTCTCTTGGGATGTCTGTTGTAAGAAAAGTTTTTTACTTTTCATCAACATGTTTTCTCCCGGCGTTGTTTACGGCGAAAGATGCTTTTTATGCGGAGCCGGTGGCGGATATACTGGCGGCATCGGTGACAAGCGTTGTTTTTTTCTTTGTATATAGGAAATATCTGAAAGGCAGCGGAAGACTTGGGGAAATCAAACTGTAGAAACGACTGTGACGGTTATGGAAAAACGACTGTGCAGGTTAGGGCGATTTGTGTTGTAAAATGCGGGGAAAAACTTTATAATAGATAGAATAGCAAGTAACCGCACACAGATGTCCGTCGGTAAAAACATGCAAGCATGTTTTATGCTCTACGTACACTGTATGGCTGAACTATTGTATATAGAGTGGAGATATGAAGATATGATCAAGTGATAGCGAGCGATATGGATGGAACGCTTCTTTGTGATGACCACAGAATCGCTCCGGATACGATCGCGGCAGTAAAGGAAGCGTGTGCGGCAGGCATCCGGTTTATGGTGGCGACAGGCAGAGGTTATGAAGGCGCTATGGCAGAGCTTGACGGAACAGGAATTGTTTGTGATTATATATTGGGAAGCGGAGCGGAAGTCAGAGATCCGCAGAGAAAAATTGTAAAAGAATGCGGCATCGGAATGGAGTTGTGCAGAGAGATCTGCGAAGAGGTGAAAGAATTTCCGATATCGATCGTATTTCTTACAAATGAAGGCGATTACCGTATCGGAACGGAAAAAGAAGTCGAAGAAAGTATTATAGCGGAGATGCAGCTTTTTCATGTAAATATGACCCGGGAAGAGGTCGTGAAAACAAGCGAATATCGCAGGGCGATAGAAAGTGTAAAGGTTGTTTCTGATTTTGAAGAGATTGAGAAAGCGGGTATCCCGGTGTTTAAACTATTTATGTTTTCACATGATCTTGAGTTAGTCCGCAGGGTGACAAAACATCTTGAAAAAATCCTAAAATCGCAGTCGCTTCATCATTTGAATCAAATGTGGAGATCACGGATGCAAGAGCGCAGAAAGGTCCGATATTGAAGGAATATATCGAGTCGCTTGGATATACTATGGATGAGGTTATGGTTCTCGGAGACAGTTTGAATGATTATTCGATGATGTCAATGGATTTCGGAGCGACGGTAGCGATGGGAAATGCGGTTTCGGAATTGAAAAAAGCGGCAAAATATATTACGAAGTCAAATGATGAGCTTGGTGTTGCGTATGCCATTCGGGAACTGTTAAAAAAGCAGAAAAATAAATAAAAAGGGAAATTGGTTCAAGTATGAGATTGAGAAGTAAATTTGCTGTGAAATGCGCGAAAGCGACGAGCAGTCTGATCAAAAAGTTAAACCGTGGAAGCGGGGTGACGCTTCCGGGATATGTGGCGCGTCTGATCGATCCGAATATACTGAAGGAATTATCGGGTCAGGTTAGAAAAAAGACGATCGTCACAATGGGAACAAACGGAAAGACAACGACGAACGCGATTTTATGTAAGGCGTTAGAGCATGAAGGTCAGAAAGTGATTATTAACCGTACGGGCGCTAATATGTTAAACGGAATTATTTCGGCGTTTGTTCTTGCAACAGACAAGCATGGCAATCTGGATGCGGATTATGCATGCATAGAAGTAGATGAGATCGCATCTGTAGGGGTGCTGCCGAAAATAGAGCCAGACTGTGCGCTGCTGACAAATATTTCGCGAGATCAGCTTGATCGTTTCGGTGAAGTTGATATTACTTATAATAAATTGATGACAGCGGTGACAAGCGTTCCGAAGACAACGCTTATTATAAATTGTGATGACATTTTATCTTACTCTTTGGCGCAGGAAAGCAAAAATGCATTTGTCACATATGGTATCAGCGAGCAGATATTTGACGATGTTTCACGATCTGAAATACGGGAGAGCATTTTTTGCCGCAAATGCGGAAAGAAACTGGAATATCAGTTTTTCCATTATGGTCAGTTAGGGTTGTATCATTGTCCGAACTGCGGATGGAACAGACCAAATCCGGAATATACGGCTGAACATGTCGTAAGAGAAGATGAATTGTATTCATTTGATATGGACGGAATCCACTTTGATCCGCAGATAAGGACACCTTATAATATTTACAATACTCTGTCGGCGTATGCGGCTCTTAAAACGATGGGAGCGGGATATGAACATTTTAAAGAGATGATAGAGGCGTTTGATTATGGAAATAACAGAGAAAGTATTTTTAATATAAACGGTGCAAGAGTGCAGCTCCACCTTGCGAAAAATCCGATCGGTTTTCAGCAGAAAGTATCGCATGTACTCAGAGATCCGAATCCGAAAGATATTATCATTCAGATCAATGATACGTATCAGGATGGGGAAGACGTATCATGGCTTTGGGATGTGGATTTTCAGTATCTTGCGGAAAGTAACGCAAGAAAGATTATTACGGCGGGAACAAGGAAGTATGATATGGCGCTTCGGTTGAAATACGAAGATGTTTCTTGCGAATCTACAGACGATATGCGTGCATCGGTGCTTGAGTGTGTAGAGCAGGGCACGAAAAATCTTTATGTTATCGTGAACTACTCCGGATTGTATCAGACGAACCATATGCTGACTGAATTAGAGGGGAAAGGAGGTACGGAACGATGAAGAAACTTACAATCGGACATTTATATCCGGATCTCTTAAACTTATACGGTGACAGAGGAAATATACAGTGTTTTCGGAAACGTCTTGAATGGCGGGGGATGGAGCAGAGGTGATTCCGTTTCTATCAGGTGAAAAAATTGATTTTTCTAAGTTGGATATCGTGCTCTTAGGCGGCGGATCTGACAGAGAGCAGGAACTTGTATGCGGTTTCCTAAAAGACATCAAAGATGATTTTAAAGCATATGTTGAAGACGGGGGAGTTGTCCTCGCTGTGTGCGGGGGATATCAGCTTCTCGGGAAATATTACAAGACAAATAAAAAGACGATAGAAGGTCTTTCGATTCTTGATATAACGACAGAATGGCAGCCGGAGAGACTGATCAGAAATATCGTGTTGAACAGTCCGCTTTTTGAACAGCCTGTAGTCGGATTTGAAAATCATGGAGGAAGGACATATATCGGTGATCACACTCCGTTCGGGAAAGTGTTTTACGGCTTGGGAAATACAGGAAAATCAGGTTATGAAGGCGTTATATATAAAAATGTGATCGCAACATATTTGCACGGACCTCTTCTTCCGAAAAATCCGCAGGTATGTGATTATCTTCTTGAAAAAGCGCTTCAAAGAAAATACGGTGAAGAAGTGAAGCTTGAGCCGCTGAAAGACGAGACGGAAAAGAAAGCAAACAGTTATATTGCCGACAGGTACAGCGATAAAAAATATGTGCTTCGGGAAACGGTAAAAAGACATACCTGATCCGGCTGCAGAGAGTGTGACAGAAAGACAGATTTTCCGGCAGGTGGAAGTTCTGGCGGGAACACTACGCTTGTTGCTGTAAATATAAAATAAAAGAAAGGAAGTATTTCTTATGGATGTAAGACGGATGAGAAATGAAGCGCTTGGCAAACGTGTTGTGAAAGCGCTTGAATCAAGAAATATGGAAGCTTATTATGCATCAACGAAAGAAGAAGCTGTTCAAAAAGCGCTGGAGCTGATGGAGGAGGGAAGCTCGGTTACAATGGGCGGCTCGATGTCGGTTCGGGAATCGGGACTTCTTGATGCGATCAATGCGGGAAATTATGAGTTTTATGACAGGGATCAGGCGGCGACACCCGAAGAACGTCAGGAGATTGCATTGAAAGCGTTTACATGCGACTGGTACCTCGGAAGTGTCAATGCTATGAGTGAGAACGGAGTATTTGTTAATATTGACGGAAATGCGAACCGTGTGGCGGCATATGCGTTCGGACCGAAAAACGTACTGCTTATCGTAGGAATGAATAAAGTGGTGAAGTCAGAAGAAGATGCGGTGCAAAGGGCGAGAAACGAAGCTGCGCCGATCAATTCACAGAGATTCGGACTTGAGACTCCATGCGTAAAAAACGGAAGCTGTTTTGACTGCAAGAGTTCAGACTGCATCTGCTGTCAGGTCTTGGTCACAAGATTCAGCAGAATTCCGAAGCGGTTTAAAATAATTCTTGTAGACGATGTTTTGGGATTTTAGGAGAGGAAATTACCTATGGACAGAAATGAAAGAAATACAATGGATCAAAACGCGCGAAAACGTACGGTGCGAAGAGAAGGGAATGCTGAGGGAAGCGCGCGGGCAAATGAAGGTCTGGGAAGAAGACCGTCGGGAAACGGCGCTCCCGCCTCAGCAGGAAGACCGTCAGGAAAAAGCAGTTCGGCATCTGTACGAAGAACATCGGAAAGCGGCGATCCGACCAGAAGAACAACGCCGGGCGGAACGGTTACTCCGATGAGACGAGAGTCGGGAAGTGTGAGGAAACCGTCTGAACAGGCAGGGCGTGCGCAAGGAAGTCTGCGAAAGGAACATTCTGAAACAGGAAGAACGCGGGATGCAGCGGGAGCGCCGACAGATCCGTCCTTAAGAAGAGCGTCAGGGAAAGCGGGAACGCCGACAGATCCGTCCGCAAGAAGAACAGCGGGGAAAGCGGGAACGCCGGCAGATCCGTCCTTAAGAAGAGCGGCGGGAAAGGCTCAGGGAAATCCTGCAGAACAGAAGCCGGTCAGATCGCAGATGGAATTGTCAGAAAGCAAGGCGGTCATCCGAACGGAAAATCAAAGGCGATGTCAAAAAGAAAAAGAAACAAAAACGGGCAGCATTTAATTTTGCTTCCGGAGGAGTGCTTATTATAGCGGCGTGCGTGTTTATTTTTTCGTTGTATCAGCTTATCACGATGCTGATTCCGTATTACTCCGGCGGGGAAGAGTACGATAAGATTAAAAACATTGCCATTACGGCGGATGAAGAAGGGAAAGGTTTTACTGTTGATTTTGACGCTTTGCTGAAAGAAAACGAAGACACGGTTGCATGGATTCGCTTTGATGAGCCGGCGGTGATCAATTATCCCGTTGTAAAGAGCGCGGATAATAATGAGTATCTGACAAAGACGTTTACGGCAAATGACAATAAGCTTGGTGCGATTTTTGTAGATATGAGAAACAGTAATGATTTTTCAGACAAAAACACGTTTATCTACGGTCATCATCTTAACGTCGGAGGAGAAATGTTTTCGGAGCTTCTTAAATACGAAAATGAATCTTTCTGTAAGAAGCATCCAAACTTCTACATATATACACCGGATGGAAAGGTTAGAACATATAAGGTGTTCTCAGCTGGAGTTGTGAAAGATACGGCGGATAATTATAAGCTTGATTATGCTACGGATGCGGATTATGAGGCGTATTTGAAGCTTTGCGAGGAATCCTCGAATTATAAGGTAGAAGACGTGGAATTGACGGCGCAGTCGCAGATTGTCAGTCTGTCAACGTGTACAAATGTCCGCGATGACGAACGTTTTCTTGTACAGGGAGTTCTGACTGCGGTAGATTGATGACGAAGAAAGGAAATTATATGGCAGACAGATTTGATATAGGCGATATCATTACGATGAAGAAGCCTCATCCGTGCGGGAGCAAGGAGTGGGAAGTGCTTCGGGTCGGAGCTGATTTCAGATTGAAGTGCGTAGGCTGCGGACATCAGATCATGGTTGCCCGCAAATTAGTCGAAAAAAACACGAGACAAATCGTAAAAAGGACTTGAAACTAAAAAAGACTTATGGTATCATCAATAATTGTGACATACTGTCGGATTGAAACCGATATGTATCATAATTCCTTGTTCCTGTAATGAAAACAGGAGCCAGAGACCATAAGGAGGTATAAGAACATGAATAAGTATGAATTAGCTGTTGTTGTGAGCGCAAAACTCGAAGACGAAGCAAGAGCGAACGTAATCGAGAAAGTGAAAGCTCTTATCACACGTTTCGGCGGTAACGTAACAGACGTGGATGAGTGGGGCAAAAGAAGATTCGCTTATGAAATCCAGAAAATGACAGAAGGATTTTACTACTTCGTACACTTCGAAGCTGAAAGTACAGTTCCGGGAGAAGTGGAGCAGCGTATCCGCATCATGGACAACGTACTCAGATATTTATGCGTGAAACAGGAAGCATAAGCGGAAAGAGGTATATATGAATAAGGCAGTTTTAGTGGGACGGTTGACTAGAGATCCTGAAGTCAGATATTCACAGGGAGATAATACAACGGCAGTTGCAAGATATACAGTTGCCGTTGACCGTAGATTTAAAAGAGACGGCGAACCGACAGCGGATTTTATTCCGTGCGTTGTATTCGGCCGCTCGGCAGAGTTTGCGGAAAAATATTTTCGTCAGGGCATGCGGGTTTCTGTTTCCGGTCGTATTCAGACAGGAAGCTACACGAATAAAGACGGTATGAAAGTATACACAACAGAAGTGATCGTGGAAGAGCAGGAGTTCGCAGAGAGCAGAGCAGAGAGCGAAGCCAACAGAGGTATGTATCAGCAGTCTGCACCGAGTCCGGCGCCGAGCGCTCCGGCAGGAGACGGATTTATGAATATCCCGGATGGTATTGATGAGGAGCTGCCGTTCAATTAGGAAAGGAGAATCATCATGGCTTACGAAAAGGGAAGCAGACCGGAAGGCGGATTTAAGAGAAGAGGTCCGGCTCGCAGAAGAAAAAAAGTCTGCGTATTCTGTGGAAAAGAAAATAACGAGATCAATTACAAGGATGTAGCAAAATTAAAGAAATATGTTTCTGAAAGAGGAAAAATTCTTCCGAGAAGAATCACAGGAAACTGTGCAAAACATCAGAGAGCTCTTACAGTAGCAATCAAAAGAGCAAGACATATCGCTTTGATGCCATACGTTCAGGACTAATCAAGAATATAAGGCTGATTCTTAGGGGAAACTCTTTGAGTCAGCCTTTTTTGATACTGATATGATACTATTCGTAATGATATAACCTTTCGAGTTTTTCCGCAACTTCTGAATGCTTAGAGGGGAAAAGATGGGAGTATACGTTTAGTGTGGTTGACACGTTCTCGTGTCCCAGTCGTTCAGATACCAAAATAGCAGAAAAACCACGTTCAATCAATAGCGAGGCGTGAGAAATGCCGGAGATCGTGAACGCGGATCTGTTTCACTCCGGCTTTTTTGAAAATGATCGAAGATAATTGACATATTTTATTTAATTAACTATAATATATTTAACAAGGGAGCCGATAGCTAGTGCACACCTAGCCGCCGGCAAAATAAAACCTATAAAGATAGCGCCTTAGTTTACCAGACAGGGGCGCTATTTTTTGTGTCTAAAAATCGTAACAACAAGGGTTATGACTGCACAAAGCATAATTACAAACGTGAACAAGTCAGAGTATGTAACCATATTACCAGCTCCTTTCAATGTGTCCGGCAACTGGTATAGCACCTCATCGGCTCCCTGGGTAAGTATATTATTGTCAATGTACGGTTTCGCTCATTTTTGAGCAGGTTGCACTGCACGATTTTGTGTAATGGCTATTCGGCTTCTCCCAATTCTGGGAAAACTCATTTACCGGCGTACTTTAAGGTACGGTGGTTATTTTGTATACTTTTCTAAATGGGTAAGTTCTTCTACTCTTTTTGCGGCCTCTTTCTTTCCGGTTTCATTTAGTTTTTTACAATTTTCCAATACAGTCCGTTCTTCTTCTGTGTCTGGTACAAGATGAGTCAGACCATATTCCGAGAGTTTCTCTTTTAATTCATCCCTAGATATAATTTTTCCGGCAAGCAAACGGTTTACCGGAATATCTAAGGCATCGGCTATTTTTTGAAGCGTTTCTATTTTAGGGTTTTGATTACCGGACTCATATTTTCTTATATTTGAGTCAGCGATACCACATAATTCGCCGAGTTTCTTCTGTGTCAGTCCTTTTTCGGTGCGGCATTTTCGTATCATATCGCCTGTATAGGTTGGCATATCTATTCACCTCTTTTCATTTAAAAACAGAATGCCATATTTGACTCGAAATGTACAGAGTGAAAACAATCTAAAAAAGAAGTTTACAGATTGAAAAACATCTGAAAACAATCTGAAAAGTGAGGTGATATAAAGATGAAACTTGACAGACAAAAGTATGAGCTTGCGAGAGCAAGGGCGTGCATGGGACAAAAGGATCTCGTAGCAGCTGGAATCCCGAAAGGAACATTGCCGTGGATCAGCTCCCGGATAGGTTACCTGCTGTCATTCGCTTAAGATATGAGAGCGGGTTGACCTATCTGCTGGGCGAAGTTCCAGGCTTTCCGGTGATACCAAAATGATACTAGAAAAATGTAAAGAGTGGAAAATCTGCACAATTTCAAGGCAAAACACCGCTAAAAACAGCGAATAATCATGCATGTAACTGGTAAAAAGTACATAGCCGATGCCGTACGTTCAGGACTAATCAAGAATATAAGGCTGATTCTTAGGGGAAACTCTTTGAGTCAGCCTTTTTTGTAACAGTCAATTACTTTTTGGGGAAGTCGCCTGGGATTTTCCTTTTCTATTTATAATATAGCGTATAGGTAGGGAATTAAGGTTTTTGATACTAAAATAATAGGTGATTGCAATAATTTGAAGAAAAAAGTTGTAGGTTTGTCAAACATATGTTACACCCCGATCAATAAATTCCCTCAGAACAGTTTGTGGTGATTTCCACCCCAGAGGTCTCATGGGAAACTGGTTATAATCCTACGGTTATAGGTTTGAAGCTGCTTGGAAAAATCCTCAAAGGAATAGAAAGTATGCGAGGTATAAAAACGTTCATTATCCTTGCGGTGGCTGCGTTCCACTTTTCCGTTATGACGTGGTGTAAAGGGTCGGATCAGTTTATGTTGGATGCCAAGTTCTTTTAAAGTCCGTTGGAA
>ENA-OQCP01000775-OQCP01000775.1-human-gut-metagenome-genome-assembly--contig:-NODE-775-length-13588-cov-1.820741_pt1 | contig 13588 bp, 19 predicted proteins | sample MGYA00242760_ERZ504583 | MGnify/ENA primary metagenome ERZ504583 (study PRJEB26092, sample SAMD00036308) | human gut metagenome | host: Homo sapiens | study: EMG produced TPA metagenomics assembly of...
TTTCCGTACCTGCAGCGGTGATCAGTCTGATGTGGGTGTCCATTTATAATGGAAACAGTCCGTTGTCACTTTCACTGGTTGTGATCGATACGATCCTGGCTCCCTTTCTGATCCCGGCAGTATTGAAGCTCCTGGTGGGCTCCAGCGTAAAAATGGATACTGTGGGAATGATGAAGGAGCTGGTTTTCATGATCGCTCTGCCGGCAGTCCTTGCCATGTGTCTTAATGAAGTCAGCCATGGAAAGGTTATGGAGACCTGGCCGAAAAGCTGCACCTTTTTCAAAAATGTGCCTGATCTTTGTGGTAACCTCCAATTCTTCCAAGGTTTCTCCTTATATGAAGCATCTTAACGGAGAACGGCTGGAGGTAGCAGCAGCGATCCTGGTCCTGGCAGCAGGGGGATATGCCATCGGCTGGATCATTGCCATTCTTACAAGACAGAACAAAGAGGCAACGGTTTCCATGATCTATGGTTCCGGAATGCGGAACATCAGCGCCGGTGCGGTGATCGCGGGAGCGTATTTTCCGGCGGAAACATTATTTCCGGTTATGATCGGAACGTTATTTCAGCAGATCCTGGCGGCTTTTTATGGAAGTATGATGCGCCGGGTCCAGACCGGACAGCAGGAAAGGGAGAAGGAGCATGGAGTTTCAGCATGAATTGATCATTCCCAATGAAGGATTTCCTTTTAAGCTTTTTCTTTTTGAAGGAAGAAACGGAAATTATGTACGGGAAAAACACTGGCATACTTCGATCGAGATCTTTGCGGTGATGGAGGGGAGCCTTTATTTTATATCGATGAGAACGAGTATCCTCTGAAGGCAGGGGAGTTTCTGATCATTAATTCCAATGAAGTACATTCTATTCAGGCGCCAGTACGTAATGAGACCATCGTACTGCAGATCCCGCTGAAGCAGTTTTCGGATTATTTACCGCTCAGAGGTTCATCCGTTTTCGGAGCAGAAACGAAGAGTCTGAGGAAACAGACAGGCGGATGGTTTCTCTGATCCGGGAGATGTACCGGGTGTACGTATCCGGGGAAACGGGGTACGAATTCCGTATCAGGGCAGTGTTCTATGAAGTCCTTTATCTTATGGTTTCCGCATACAGGGAAACAGAGGTGGAGGAGAATGCGCTGAAGATCAGCCGCAGATTGGATGCTTTGTCAAAAATAACCACTTATATGCGGGAGCATTACAAGGAGGATCTCAGGCTTTCCGGACTTGCAGCCATGTTCGGATATTCCGATGCATATCTGTCAAGAATGTTCCGGAAATATGCGAAGGTCAATTTTAAGACATATTTACAGGATATCCGCATGGCATACGCTATAAGGAGCTTTTGCATACAGATCATACCATCAGCTCTATCGCACTTGACAACGGGTTTGCAAGCAGCAGGGCTTTTTCCAGGGAATTTGTAAAGCGTTACGGGATCCTGCCGGGAAGAGTGGAGCGTCAGAATCATAAAAATGTCAAAAAAGTGCTATGAATGAGTCAAGAAAAGCGGCGAAAAAGCATACCATGATGTGGTATGCTTTTTCAGTTCAAAACGAAGATACAGAGAAGCTGTGAAACAGTAATTTTGTAAGGAGGGTTAAATCGTGAAAATTCAGAAAGTAACAGATCCGGCTTTCCGCAGATACGGAAAGGTTCTGGAGGGATACAATTTCGGTCCGCTTCTGAAGGAGATGAAGCATACACCGGTTCCGGAGGATGTGGTATATGTTCCGTCAGCAGAGGAGCTGGAAGCTCTCGATGTGGAAAAAGAGCTGAAAAACAGAGCGTTTGGTGGATTACCTGTCCAGATCGGATATTGCAATGGTCACAATAAAAAGCTGAATGCCCTGGAATATCATCGGAATTCGAGATCAATGTAGCAGTGACAGATCTTGTACTGCTTATCGGACATCAGCAGGATATAGAAGAGGATCTTACATACGATACCTCAAAGGTGGAGGCATTTCTGGTACCGGCAGGAACTGGGATCGAGGTTTATGCCACAACGCTCCACTATGCACCGTGTCATGTGAATGAGAGTGGATTTCAGTGTGTAGTTGTTCTTCCGAGAGAAACCAACACAGAGATTGATTTTCCGATGTCAGGGGACGGAGAGGACGGTCTGATGACAGCCAGAAATAAATGGCTTATCGCTCATGAGGATGCGAAGATCGAAGGCGCATTCAACGGATTGAAGGGTGAAAATATCACACTTGACTGATTTTGGGTGAAGTGAATAGTTACAAACGAACAATAATATCACCGGTGGAAAATCTGCCGGATATAAAAAGGAGAATGAAGATTATGAACAACATGCCAGAAGTTAAGATCGGAATCGTTGCAGTCAGCAGAGATTGTTTTCCGGAAAGCCTTTCCGTAAACAGGAGAAAAGCTCTTGTAGACGCTTACACAAAGAAATACGATGCAAAGGATATCTACGAGTGTCCGGTCTGTATCGTAGAGAGTGAGATCCATATGGTCCAGGCTCTGGAGGATATCAAAAAAGCAGGCTGTAACGCACTCTGTGTATATCTTGGAAACTTCGGACCGGAGATTTCTGAGACCCTTCTTGCAAAGCATTTCGAGGGACCGAAGATGTTTATCGCAGCAGCTGAGGAAACACAGGATAATCTCTGCCAGGGACGTGGAGATGCTTACTGCGGTATGCTGAATGCAAGCTACAACCTGCAGCTTCGTAATGTAAAAGCCTATATTCCGGAGTATCCGGTAGGTGATGCAGAGGACTGCGCGGATATGATCCATGAATTCCTTCCTATCGCAAGAGCGATCGAGGGATTGAGCAACCTGAAGATCATCAGCTTCGGACCGCGTCCTACAAACTTCCTTGCCTGCAATGCACCGATCAAACAGCTTTACAACCTTGGCGTTGAGATCGAGGAGAACTCAGAGCTGGATCTTTTCGAGGCATTCAACAAGCATGAAGGTGATGAAAGGATCCCGGCGCTCGTAAAAGAGATGGAAGAAGAGCTTGGTGCGGGAAACAAGAAACCTGAGATCCTTCCGAAGCTTGCACAGTACGAGCTGACTCTGAAGGACTGGGTAAGAGATCACAAAGGATATCGTAAATATGTAACACTGACAGGAAAATGCTGGCCTGCATTCCAGACACAGTTGGATTTGTTCCATGTTATGTAAACAGTCGTCTGACAGCACAGGGCATTCCGGTATCCTGTGAGGTTGATATCTATGGTACATTAAGTGAGTTTATCGGACAGGTAGTAAGTGATGATATCGTTACACTTCTTGATATTAATAACTCCGTTCCGAAGGTATGTACAAAGAATCTATCGAAGGAAAATTCAACTATACACTTCAGGATACCTTTATGGGATTTCATTGTGGAAACACAGCATCCAGCAAGCTGTCCTTCTGTGAGATGAAATATCAGATGATCATGGCAAGATCCCTTCCGATCGAGGTTACAAACGGAACTCTTGAGGGAGATATCAAGCTGGAGATATCACCTTCTATCGTCTGCAGAGTACAGCGGACAACAAGCTTCGTGCATATATCGCACACGGCGAGGTTCTTCCGGTTGCAACACGTTCCTTCGGTGCTATCGGTGTATTTGCAATTCCGGAGATGGGACGTTTCTACCGTCACGTGCTGATCGAGGGAGGATTCCCGCATCACGGTGCTGTAGCATTCGGACATCACGGAAAAGCTCTCTTCGAGGTGTTCAAATACATTGGTGTACCGGTTGAAGAGATCGGTTACAATCAGCCGGCAGGCGTGAGATATCCGACAGAGAATCCTTGGAGATAATTAAAACAGGCAGGTAAGATCATCCGTACGTGCTGCCTGATACAAGCAAGTCTCCACTCGCTGCTTATTGCTTTTCGTAACCCCGCAGGACTTTCTTGATTTGGTTAAATACGATTCAGAAACCGCGGGCTCTCAGGCGTGCAGGCGCTGCGAACTGAGAGCTGCGGTTTCTGTATTTACAGGAGGAAAAATTACTATGTATTATATTGGCGTTGATCTTGGAACTTCCGCTGTAAAGCTTCTTCTTATGGAAGGATCCGGAAAGATCTGCAACATCGTATCAAAAGAATATCCGTTGTTCTTCCCCCATCCGCTGGTCTGAGCAGAATCCGGAGGACTGGTTCGCCCAGAGCATGGAAGGATCAAAGAGCTTACAGAAGGAATTGACCGCAAAGAAGTAGCAGGAATCGGTTTTGGCGGTCAGATGCATGGTCTTGTAACTCTGGATAAAGATGACAATGTGATCCGTCCGGCGATTCTCTGGAATGACGGCCGTACCGGTGAGGAGACGGAATATCTTAATACGGTTATCGGAAAGGAAAAACTTTCTCAGTATACCGCAAACATTGCATTTGCAGGCTTCACTGCACCAAAGATCCTCTGGATGCAGAAGCATGAGCCTGAGAATTTTAAAAAAGTGGTAAAGATCATGCTTCCGAAGGATTATCTTGCCTATCGCCTGAGCGGATCCTTCTGCACAGATGTATCCGATGCTTCCGGTATGCTTCTTCTGGATGTGAAGAACCGCTGTTGGTCAAAGGAAATGCTTGAGATCTGCCATATCACAGAGGAACAGCTTCCGAAGCTGTATGAGAGCTGGCAGGTAGTCGGAAACCTGAAAGCGGAAGTTGCAAAAGAGCTTGGCTTCTCAGAAGATGTGAAGGTTGTAGCAGGTGCAGGCGACAATGCTGCGGCAGCTGTGGGAACAGGAACGGTTGGCGATGGCCAGTGCAACATTTCCCTTGGAACATCTGGTACGATCTTTATTTCCAGCAAAGATTTCGGAGTAGATGAAAACAATGCACTGCATTCCTTTGACCATGCAGATGGAAGCTATCATCTGATGGGATGCATGTTAAGCGCTGCTTCCTGCAACAAATGGTGGTCAGAGGAGATCCTTAAGACAAAGGATTTTGCGGCAGAGCAGGCACCGATCCAAAAGCTTGGCGAAAATCAGGTGTTTTTCCTTCCGTATCTGATGGGAGAAAGATCTCCGCACAACGATCCGGATGCAAGAGGCGTATTTTTCGGAATGTCCATGGATACCACGAGAGCAGATATGACACAGGCTGTTCTGGAAGGAGTTGCTTTCGGACTTCGAGATTCCCTTGAGGTTGCAAGAAGCCTCGGGATCCATATTGAGCGCACCAAGATCTGCGGCGGCGGAGCTAAGAGCCTCTCTGGAAAAAGATCATTGCAAATGTGATGAACCTGAAGGTGGATGTGCCGGAGAATGAGGAAGGTCCGTCCATGGGCGGTGCAATGCTGGCAGCAGTAGGTTGCGGTGAATACCCGGATGTGGAAACGATCTGTAATAAGCTGGTCAGGGTAGTAGATACGGTAGAACCGGAACCGGAGCTGGTTGCAAAATATGAAGAAAAATACCGGAAATTCCGCAAACTGTATCCGGCAATGAAAGAGCTGTTTAGATAACAGCCATTTTCACGGATAAATATTGTTCTGCTTCATAGGTATGGAGCACTGAACGGTTAAAGATCAGGAGCATGTCACAGCTCCTGATTTTTTCTGTACTGTCTTGGTGTACAGCCCTTGATTTTCGTAAAGACCTTTGTGTAATAATTAGAGTCCGAAAAACCGGACAGCAGTCCTGATTCTGTGATAGAACAGGAGGGATTTTCCAGATATTCCAGGCTGCGTTCAATGCGGTATTCCTGGATGTATCCGAAGAGAGTGATATTCATGCATTTTTTGAAAAGCCGGCTGCATTCGCTGGGACTTAAGTGGATCAGGTCTGAAACATCATTCAGGAGGATCTTTTCAGAGTAGTGTTCTGCGATATAGGACATGATCTGACGGATGCGGCGGTAGTTTTCTTCATCCTGACCGGATGGAAGAGTTGTCCGGGAGATCGTATTTTCATACAAGATCTTCCAGAAGTGCTGCAGTCTGGCGATGATCTCAAATTCATACATGGGTTCCCGGATACTGTCCAGGTCGATGATGTCACGGATATCTTTTATGGCCTCGGAATGCCATTTACAGGATAGATCAAGCGGTACGGCGGACAGGGAAAAGCTTCGGAGGATCGGTTCTGTATATTTCTGGAAAAGAAGGCTTCCCGAAAATCCGTAGATCAGTTTGGGGTCAAAGGTTATGGGGATATACTGACAGTCCTGATCCTGATACATATATCCGGCATGAAGGGCATTGGCATTGCCAAAGATTGCCTGTCCCTCTTTCAGGTGAAAGGTATTCTGATTGATCTTGTAGAGCATTTCGCCCTTTTCGATATAGGTAAGCTCGATCTCCGGATGCCAGTGCCACAGAAAGGAACCGGTCTCATAGCCGGAAAGCCGCTCGTAGCTTACCAGGAATGGGAAGGAGCTGTCTCCGTGTTTTTTCAGTTCTTTTCCGGCGGGATCTGTGATGATCTGCAAGGTGTTACCTCCTTCCTTCTGTGCGCGGATTCTGAAGTGTATATCTGCTTTTCATAGTGGAATTTATTTTATCAGAAAAGGCAGAAAATGCAAAGGGATATTCCGGGATCACCACAAAATAATACGGTTTTTACACAAAATTGTTATGGACAGAAAAGACGGAACTGTTATAATAAAAGTACATGAAGCGTTACTATTCACTGGTGATATTCTGCGCATTGCGAAGCGTGTTACTGAGAACGGAGTGAACAGTAACCATGAAGCGTGACAGAGCGGAAGATTTTTTCAGGTTCTTCCGGATCTGGGGTGTAAACTATATAACAGGAGGAAGAAAAAATGGGAACAATTAAAATTCCGGCAGCAGAAGTGCTGAAAAAAATCTATGGCGAGACAGAGGAGAGCAGCGCCCGTTATACCAATCTTGCTGTGAATTTCGAGAAGAAATATCATCATGACAAGGCAGAGTTTTTTACTGCTCCGGGCCGTACGGAGATCATTGGCAACCATGTTGATCATAACGGCGGTCAGATCATTGCGGCAAGTATCGATCTGGATACCATCGGTGCTGCTTATCCAAATGGAACCAATGTGATCCATATGATCAGTGAGGGTTACAAACAGGAAGTAGTTGTTGATCTTGACAAGCTCAGCACAGAAACCTATACAAAAGGTACAGATGCTCTTGTTGCAGGTATTATGGAGTATATGCAGAAAAAAGGCTATGCTACCGGTGGATTTGACGCTTATGTTTCCACCAAGGTTATTGCCGCTGCAGGTGTAAGCTCCTCTGCTTCCTTTGAGATTGCTTGTATGTGCGATCGCCAATTATTCTTTAATGAAGGTAAGCTGGAGTATGGCGAGTATGCGAGAGCAGGTCAGTATGCTGAGAATGTTTACTGGAAAAAGGCTTCCGGTCTGATGGACCAGATGGCTTGTGCTGCCGGCGGCCCGATCCTTCTGGATTTCTCTGATAAAGAGAATATCAGCTGTGAGAAGATCGCATTTTCCTTTGAGGATATGGGCTGCAGACTTGTGATCGTAAATACCGGTAAGGGCCATGCAGATCTCAGTGAGGAATATTCTTCTATTCCTATGGAGATGCGTGAGGCTGCGAAGGCTATGGGCGTAGAGCTTCTCTGTGAGTCCAGTATGGAGAATCTTCTGGCACATGTGAAGGATATTCCGAATGACCGTGCTGTTCTTCGTGCGATGCATTTTTATGAAGAGAACAGACGTGTTGCAGATGCTGTGAAGGCTGTTGAGAATAAAGACGGTGAGGGATTCCTGCGCCTTCTTGAAGAGTCCGGTAATTCTTCCTGGGAATGGCTGCAGAACTGTTATTCTCTGCAGAATTGCAAGGAGCAGAAGATCACGTTGAGTCTGGCGCTTACCAAGCTGTTTCTGAATAAGATCGGTGCTGGTATCTGCAGAGTTCATGGTGGTGGTTTTGCAGGAGTTATCATGTGCGTGCTTCCGATCGAGAACGCAGATGCGTATGTGGACTATATGGCTCAGTATGTTGGAAGGGAAAATGTCTATCCGATGAATATCAGGAGTACAGGGGCTGTTCATGTTGAGTGATTTTTGACGGCATAACGAACGTCATGGAGGCGTTCGTTTCCGAATGCGGCTTTGGCGGCATCCGGAAATGAACCGCCCTTTGCGCTGTACTATGATTTTTTATTTTTTAATCAAAACTTTATGATTTGTTTCTGATTTAAATTTATGGGTTATGGTATAATGAGAAAAATTTTAAGAGAGTAATAAAAAAGAATTTGCAGAAGTTTTCAAGGTGAGGTTTCTGGAGTTGTTTTGAGTTTTGTTTTTTTCATTATATTTCATAAGAAAGGTTTGACATATTTATGAGCAGAAGAGAGTTTCTTGAGGTTTTACGGGGGCAGCTGTCCGGACAGATGACCCAGGGGAGAGCTGCGGCTCATGTGCGGTATTATGAGGATTACATTCAGTCTCAGGTCCGGAACGGCCGAAGTGAATCAGATGTCCTGGCAGAACTGGGAGATCCCAGGCTGATCGCCAAGACTTTGATCGATACAGATGACAGTGCAGCTGTTTATGATGAGTCTGGTTATTCTGAAGAGAGCTACGGTGCAGATGATTATGCGGATAATGGGACGGAGAGCAGTGCCAGGAAGGCAAGAAGCTTTAAACTGGATCTGAGCACATGGTATGGAAGGCAATCGTGATCGCCATTGCAGCGTTAATTGTGATACTTTTAACAACTGTTTTGGTGGCAGTTGCTCCATTTTTGATAATTTTTGGTATAGTTTTGTATTTAATATCCTGGTACAGGAAGAAAAAAGTATAATTGTTCCACAATAGCTGTGAAACAAAGATAATTTCCGTGTAATGAAATGGCTTGCTTGTGAAAAAAGTACTTATAAGATTTGCATAAAAAATATGTGTTTGGTCTTGATTTATAGTGGATTTTACTGTATAATCTGGGTTAACAAGTTGAGATTGTGTCTGTTTTGTATAAAAACAGATGATGCCATTGAGAAGAGAGAACGGCAGAAGATATGCATCGAAGGATGCGTTATTTTCTACCGATTTTTTTATCTGTTTTTTATGGAAGGTGATCAGAATGGATTGCCTTATTGAGGTGCGGTAAAATGTATAAAATAGATAAAAATAATTATTATTAATGATAATTGTATAAAATAAATAAAGAAATATTGAAAAATAAGAAAATAATTGTTGATTATATGCAAGAAATGTGTTATCATTCGGTAAAAAGTTGGTAAAGATAACAAACACGCAAATACAAAGGAGGGTAGTGGGAGGGCATTTTTGACAGCAGAACGTAAATGAGAGTTTTGCTTAATGTATTGGGGTAATTGCTGGAAGATATAACGGAAATGTTTTTCAGCAGAATGTGTAATGAGCAACATGATCAGCACTGTCAGGAGGACAGAGATATCGTGATGATGCAGCTGATCGGTAGTACGTAAATTTATGAAAAGCAGGTGATATACAATGAAAAGTAAAAAATCTTTTTTCAGGACAGTGGAGCCTTATCTCTATCTGGTTCCTGTAATGATCCTTTTTATACTGTTTGTATTCTGGCCGTTCGTTAAGACGATCCAGCTGAGCTTTGCCAGAACCACACCTCTTGGTCAGGTGGCACAGTATGTAGGACTTGACAACTATACGAATATTTTTACAGATGGAACGTTCCTTAACAGTTTGGTGACAACACTGAAATTTTCTGTTATGCGAGTTATCCTTTCTATTGTGCTCGGTTTTATACTGGCGATCATCAGTACAGAGAAGATCAGGGCAAAAGGATTTTTCCGTACTGTATATGCACTTCCGATGGCTATTTCCGCAGCAGCGGCATCTGTAGTGTTCATGTTTATTTTCCACAGCTCTCTGGGTATCCTGAACAGGGCTCTCGGAACTCATATCGGATGGCTGACAGATAAGAAATATGCACTGATCGCAGTTACGATCGTTAGTGTATGGATGGCGATCGGTATGAATTTCATTTACCTTACTGCAGCGATCCAGAGTGTACCGGCTGAGCTTTATGAGAGCGTTCGCCCTGGATGGAGCGAATTTCTTCCAGAAGCACCGTCATGTAACGATTCCGTCAATCTCTCCGACACTGTTCTTCCTTCTCATCATCAATGTCATCAACTCCGTACAGGCATACGCAGAGTTCAAGATGATGACCCAGGGCGGACCGGCAGAGAGTACCAACGTTATCGTGTATGAGATTTACCAGGAGCATTTATCAACAGCCGTTTCGGTGTGGCCTGTTCAGAATCCGTAATTCTGTTTGTTATTTTGATCATCCTGACTGCACTGCAGTTTAGACTGGAAAAGAAGGTGACCTACTGATGAAAGAAAAACCATATGTAAAAGTGGCGATGTATGCGCTGAATATTATTTTTGCAATTATTATTATTGTTCCTGTTATCTACTGTTTCAATGTTAGTATGATGGATCTGAAGGAGATCTACGGCGGAAAGTTCTGGCCGTCCCATCTGACTATCGAGAACTACACAAGAGCATTTCAGCTTGCACCGTTCTTTACCTTCATTAAGAACTCACTGATCGTATCCGGTGTTATCACATTTGCTCAGGTCGTTACAGGTGCTCTTGCAGCATATGCTTTTGCAATGATGGAGTTCAAAGGCAAAAAGGTCCTGTTCTATATTATGCTGGCAACCATGATGATCCCGAGCCAGGCGATCATCATCGCAAACTACCTGACTATTGCTGACTGGGGTATCCGTAATACATACGCAGCGCTGATCCTTCCTAATGCAGCAGCAGCTTTTGCGGTATTCAACATGCGTCAGGCATTCCTGACACTGCCGAAGGAGATCCATGAGGCGGCAGAGATTGACGGATGTACAAATTTCAAGTTCTTATATACCATCGGTGTTCCGCTTATCAAACCATCACTGGGTGCTCTGATCATCTATGTATTCCTTCAGAGCTGGAACTACTATCTGTGGCCACTGCTTGTAACAGACAGTGTAAATATGAGAACGGTTCAGATCGGTCTTGGTATGCTTCAGGGGGCTGAGGCAACAGACTTCCGACCGGTTATGGCTGGCGCTATGGTTATCCTGATTCCGTCGATCCTTGTATTTATCATTGGTCAGAAGCAGATGATCAGTGGTCTGACAGCAGGTGCTGTTAAGGTTGATCCAATCACATAAGAGCAAGTAGCAAAAATGTTAATTTGTCCGACCTGTATTGGGGCGGGTCGGACCATTATAAAAGGAGGGTTTCTATATGAACAACAAAAAATGGATGGCGATTCTTTTAGGAGGAATCATGGCTGCATCTCTGGCAGCTCCGTGCTCAGTAAGTGCAGCTGAGAAAACAACACTTACATTCTGGCATGCAATGGGCGGCACAAACGGTGAGGTGCTTCAGCAGATCGTGGATGATTTCAACGCATCCCAGGATGAGATTGAGATTAAAGCTGAGTATCAGGGAACCTATGATGATACCATCACAAAACTGAAAGCTGCTATGCAGAGTGACTCCGGTCTTCCGGATGTCTGCAGATGTATGACGTAGGAACAAAGTTCATGTATGACAGTGGTGCTGTCATTCCTGTAGAAGACAAATTTGAGAGCACAGGCTATGATAAGAGTTCCGTTATGGATGTTATCAGCAGCTACTATACCGTAGAAGGCAAGCAGTATGCAATGCCATTTAACGTATCCACACCTATGCTGTATTACAACAAAGACGTATTTGAGGCAGCAGGACTTGATCCTGAAACTCCGCCAACAACTTATGATGAGGTTCTTGAGGATGCCAAGAAGATCGTAGAGAGCGGAGCAGCTCCGGTTGGTTATTCACAGGCTATTTACGGATGGTTCTTTGAGCAGCAGCTTGCAGGACTTGGTGTAACATACGGAAACAATGACAATGGACGTAAAGAGGCAGTTACAGCTGTTGATTTTGATTCCAACGGCGGCGGCCTGAAAGTATTTGATATGTGGAAAAAGCTGTATGATTCCGGATATTTCGAAGATTACGGAACAACAACAGCAGATACTCAGACAGCATTCTTCTCCGGACAGGTTGGTATGATCATCGAGTCTACTGCTATCCTGAAAAATGCAGTTGATTCTTCTCCGTTCGAAGTTGGTACAGGATATCTTCCGAGAATCGAGCAGAATGATGAAGGCGGTGTTATCATCGGTGGTGGATCCCTGTGGCTTACAGATACAGGCAACGAAGCTAACGAAGATGCAGCATGGAAATTCATCGAGTACATCACAACTCCTGATGTACAGGCTAAATGGTCCATGGGTACAGGATACTTTGCGATCAACGAGAAAGCTTATGAGACAGAGGATATGAAGGCTTACCTCAAAGAAAACCCGAACTTCGAGACAGCTATCAACCAGCTGAAGGATTCTCCTGTAAACTGCAATACAGCAGGTGTTCTCTCAGGTGTACAGACAGAAGCCCGTCTTACATTCAACGAGATCATGCCGCAGGTATATGATGGCAAGCTTACAACTCAGGACGCTGTTGATCAGCTTGCAGCTTCTGTAAACAAAGCGATCGAGAACTATAACGAGTCTATTAAATAATCAGAATGCCCTCTGATCAGTAGATAGAGCAACAGATAGGGATACCGCCGCTGGGCGCCGGTATCCCTGCTGTTTTACATGCTGTGAGACTACAGATCATGTATATCCGGGTATAGATCATATGAAAAACTGCGTAGTGAGACGGACGGAGTGAGTCCGGCTGACTAGACAGCTTTCGAATGGAGTGAGTGTGCCTGCGGCGTTCGTGCAAGGCAAAATGAAGTGATGCGCTATTGGCGTTATCACCGGCAGAAAATAATGTTACAACAGGAAAGGAGCAAATTTATGGGCGGAATTCTCGGAGCATGTAATGCAATATCGGATTATTTGCACACTTTAAATATGGGATCGACGCTGTTTCGGCTGATTCTTGCGATGTTTCTTGGATGTCTGATCGGTATTGATCGTGGAATGAAGAAGCGTGTGGCAGGTGTAAAAACACATATGATCGTCTGTATGGGGGCAACTTTGGTTATGATGACGGGCGATTTTATCCATGTATATTCTAATGGGGCAGGAATCGGAGATACTGCACGACTTGGCGCACAGGTTGTCAGCGGGATTGGTTTTCTTGGAGTGGGAACTATCATTGTGACCGGACAGAGACATGTATCCGGTCTTACGACAGCAGCCAGTCTTTGGACTTCTGCGTGTATCGGACTTGCTGTGGGAATCGGCTTTTACAGCGGTGCGATCTTTACCACGCTGGGGCTTATTCTGGTGTTCAAATATGCGAAATATATAGAGGTTTATGTGGAAGAGCATTCCAATACCTATGACGTATATATGGAGTTTGAAAATGAAGACAAGATGAGTATGGTCATAAAGAAGCTCCGGGAAGAGGACATCATGATCTCCAACGTAGTTATCATCAAAAAGAGATCCAAAACACAGAGTGTGGTGATCCAGGCAACAATGGAGGCTGCCAAATGGAAAGCACGCCATACTGTATTTCGTGAGGTAAGACAGCAGGAAGGAGTTATTTCTGTGGAGGAAATATGATCGGGAATCGGGAATACAATGAAACTTATCATGTTTTTGAGAAAGTTAAAGAGCATGTTAAAAGAAAAAACGATGTATTTTACGAAAAATGCA
>ENA-OQCP01000776-OQCP01000776.1-human-gut-metagenome-genome-assembly--contig:-NODE-776-length-13586-cov-9.970280_pt1 | contig 13586 bp, 16 predicted proteins | sample MGYA00242760_ERZ504583 | MGnify/ENA primary metagenome ERZ504583 (study PRJEB26092, sample SAMD00036308) | human gut metagenome | host: Homo sapiens | study: EMG produced TPA metagenomics assembly of...
GCTCCTTTTGTGCTTGGTAAAACGTTATACCTCGTCGTCCTCGTGCAGGCGGCGGCGGTAATCGCGGCCCAGCCCTCAATATTTACCTGACGGGCGCGGCCCAGACCGAGCGCGTCTGCCGGGACCGGCTCGGTGATGACGGAGCCGGCGGCCACGAGTGCACCGTCGCCGATCTGGCGGCGCGACCATCATGGTGTCGGAGCCAATGAAGGCGTCCTTGCCGATGACGGTCTTGTGCTTGTGCACGCCATCGTAGTTGCAGGTGATGGAGCCCGCGCCCACGTTGACGCCGGAGCCATGGTGGTGTCGCCGATGTAGGACAGGTGGGGCACCTTGGAACCCTCGCCGATCGTGGACTTCTTGATCTCCACGTGCGTGCCGGCCTTGGAGCCGTCGAGCATGTGGGTGCCGGGCGCAGGTAGGCGCGCGGGCCGCAGTCGACGCCGTTCTCGATGACGGCCTCAATGGCGATGGTCTCATCGATGGTGCAGCCGCTGCCGACGGTGGTGTCGGTGAGGCGGCTGTTGGGACCGAGCTGGCACTCCTCGCCCACGGTGACGTGGCCGATCAGGTGCGTCTGCGGCCACACGACGGTATCGCGGCCGATAACGGCATCGGGGCCGATCCAGGCCTGTGTGGGGTCGATGAAGGTAACGCCCTCGGCCATCCAGTGCTCGTTGATGCGGTCGCGCGCGATGGCGGTGAGCTGTGCGAGCTGGATGCGGCTGTTGACGCCCAGGCCGTCGCGGTAGTCGTCGCAGTGGAAGATGGAGACAGCCTGGCCGTGGCCTTTGAGGATCTCGAGCATGTCGGGCAGGTAGTACTCGGATTGCGCGTTGTCGTTGCCGATCTCGTTGATGTGGGCGGCGAGCTGCGTGCCGTCAAATGCGTAGCAGCCGGCGTTGCACTCCAGCAGCGTGGCGGCCTGCTCGGGCGTGCAGTCCTTCTGCTCGATGATGCGCTCGATCTGACCATCGGCGCCCAGCTTGATGCGGCCGTAGCCGAAAGGATCGGGCGGGGTCATGGTCATGACGGTGCAGGCGAGCTCGCCGGTGGCGACGGTTTGCGCGAACTTGGCGACGGTGTCGGCGGTGATGAGCGGCAGTCGCCGTTGAGCACGACGACGGGGCTTTGCGTGATGCCGCAGGCCTCGAGCGCGACCTTTACGGCGTGGCCGGTGCCAGGCGCTCGGTCTGCTCGACGCACTCGACCTTGGTGGCGCTGTTGGCGTAGGCGCCGTCGATGAGGCGCGCATCTCGTCGGCGTGGCTGCCGATGACGACCACGACGCGGCTGCAGCCGGCCTTGATGGTAGCGTCGACGATCCACTGGACCATGGGCTTACCCAGGATCTTGTGCGAAACCTTGCAGTGGTTCGACTTCATGCGGGTGCCCTCGCCGGCAGCGAGGATAATTGCGGTTGCGTCCATGTGATCTCCTGTTACGTTATAGAGACGTGTGTTTGGAAACGATACACGGCGCAATATGATACCGCAGGCATATGACGAGCGCGTAACGATTGGTTTGCGGCGGTTGAGGCTTGCGCCGCCGGCGTGGCGTTTGCACTGCGTGCGTGCGGCGTTGGCGGTGCTGCGGAGCTGTTGTTTGAGCGAGGGAACGGGGGTGCCCGTGGATAACATACGAGAGGAGTTTGGCGGCGGGCCCGTCGCGGCATTCTCGATGTCGCATCCGGCTGTGCCGGCACTCTATATAGTGCTGACGCTGGGGCTCACTATGTTCTCGATGCAGCCGGTACTGATCGCGCTGTCGCTCGCAGGCGGGCTGGCGTATGGATTTGCGACGCGTGGGGCTGCCCGCACGCTGGGCGCGCTCCGCTGGCAGCTGCCGGTGATTTTGATCGTCGCGCTGCTCAATCCGCTGTTTAGCGCCTCGGGTTCGACGGAGCTGTTCCGTATTGGCATGCGCGCGGTGTATCTGGAGAGCATGGTATACGGCCTGTGCATGGGCGGGCTGTTTGTGGCGAGCGTGTTGTGGTTTGAGGCGGCGGCATCGATGCTCGAATACGACAAGGTACTCGCGCTGCTGGGCAATGCCGCGCCGGTGATTGCGCTCATGATCTCGATGTGCATGAGGCTTATCCCGCAGTTTTTGCGCCGCGGTCGTACGGTGCTGGCGGTGCAGGATGCGATTGATGTGCCGGGCAGCGCGCCGGCCGACCCCGTGCGTTCGCGTTTGCGGGCATCGAGTGTGTTGATGGGCTGGGGCATGGAAGATTCGCTGGAGCGCGCGGACGCGATGCGCTCGCGCGGGTGGGGTGCCGCGACGCGTCGTACGACGTATGCGCGGTATCGACTGGGGCGCAGCGACGTTGCCGCGCTGGCTGGGCTTGCGGTGTTTGGTGCCGCCGCGGTGGCGGTGGCATGGACCGCGACAACGCAGTATTCGTTTTATCCGCAGCTCTCGGTGCCGGCGCGTGGCGGGGCTATGTCGTGTACGCTGCCTGGATGATGCTGCCTTGCGCGTCGCACGCGATTGATGAGAAGAGGTTTGGCTGATGGCTCGGTTGGATAGGGGCCCGGTGTCGGGCGCGGCGTGCGGCCCGGATATTCCGGCGATTGAGGTGCAGGGCCTTAGTTTTGCTATCCCGGGGCCGAGGCACCGGTGCTCGAGGGGCTTGATTGGCGTGTTCCCCAAGGTGCATTTGCGCTGCTTGTTGGCGGTACCGGTTCGGGCAAGTCGACGCTGCTGTCGCTGCTCAAGCCCGAGATCGCGCCGGCGGGCGAGCGCACTGGTGATGCGCGCGTGCTGGGCGAGAACGTTGCCGACATGGACGTGCGGGCATCGGCGGAGCGCGTGGGCTATGTGTTCCAGGATCCCGAGAACCAGATCGTGTGCGAAACCGTGTGGCACGAGATGGCGTTTGGCCTGGAAAACTTGGGGCTAGCACGTGATGAGATGCGCCGTCGCGTAGCTGAGACCAGCTATTTCTTTGGTCTGGAGACTGGCTTCATCGCGATACCGATACGCTTTCGGGCGGCCGCAAGCAGCTGCTGTCGCTTGCCGCCGTCCTGGCGCTGCGTCCGCGTGTGCTGCTACTCGACGAGCCCACGTCTCAGCTCGATCCCGTTGCCGAGAAGAATTTTCTGCACGCGCTGTTTCGCGTGAACCGTGAGTTGGGCTGCACGGTTGTTGTGGCTACGCATCAACCGCGTCCAATGCTCGAGTATGCGACGTGTGCGTACCGGATTGAGGACGGTCGCGTGCGCGAGGTGGCGGATATGGCTTCTTTGGGACGCCGAGAATCGTTGTTTTCCGACGACATGTTGGGGTGGGGTGCCGTCCGATGTGCAAAAAACGGAGTATTCAGCAGGCGTGAGGACAATTTGGGCTCTCTGGAGCCGCCCGGGGACGTATCGAGCGCGAAAAAAAGTTCGGAATTGGACAAATCGTCCGAATTTGTGGCGCAAACGTCGCTCGAGAACGGCTCGGAAGCTTCCCGCGCACGGATGGGAGCAGAATACTCCAAAAAATGCACGGCGGGTCGGCTACCACCTGGCAGGGAGCTGGTTTCGCTACGATCGCGCGGGCGGTTGGGTGCTGCGCGGGCTCGACGTGGCGTTTTCGGCCGGTGCGGTGCATGCGGTCGTGGGCGGCAACGGATGCGGTAAGTCGACGATGCTCTCGGTGCTGGCGAAGACCGCCAAGCTGCAGCGCGGCCGCATGGTGCGCGGAGCGGCCTCGGCGGCGCTGCTGCCTCAGAACCCCAAAGCATTGCTGGTTGCCGAGACGGTTCACGATGAGCTGATGGAATGGGCCTCGACCTGCGGATATGACGAGAACTTGGCGCGGGAGCGTGCGGCGCAACTGGGATTGGACGGCCTGGAGACGCGTCACCCCTACGACCTCTCGGGCGGACAGCGCCAGCTGCTCGCGCTGGCAAAGCTGCTGCTGATTGGCCCCGAGCTGCTGCTGCTTGACGAGCCCACGAAGGGCTTGGACCTGGAGAGCCGCCGCATCATCGCTCGCGCCCTGCGTGACCATGCGAAGGCTGGCGGCACCGTCATCATGGCAACGCACGACCTGGATTTTGCCGAGCAGGTAGCCGACGACATCGCCATGATGTTTGATGGCGAGATCGCCTGCATGGAGCCGCCGACCGACTTCTTTGCCGACAACGTGTTTTATAGGGCGTGAGCGGGTTCGCGGGCGAGAACGGTCTTACTGCTTGAGCGCCGTGTACTGCTGAAGGAGCGCCATGAGCCCAACGCGGCTGTTGACCTGTGTTTTTCGAAAGATGTTCTCCAGATGCTTTTTAACGGTGCCAGTGCTGATGGAGAGCTCTTCGGCGATGGCCGCGTTGTCCATGCCCGATAACACGCAACGACACACATCGATTTCGCGCGCTGAGACGTCGTAGTCGTGAGCAAATACGATTTCAGACGAGCTGCGGTCGCGCGCACACGCCATTTTGATAGTCGGTTCGTGAGGTGTGGTTCGATGAGCTCAAGGATTTGAACTTCGCGATCGCTAAAGTCGCCCTCTTCTTTCTTGCGATTAAGATTGAGCGATCCCAAAAAGCCCTCGTCATTAAAGAAACTGACGTTGACGACGTGGCGGCCGCCAAGATAATCCTTCATATAACTGCTGTCGATATCGCCAGGCTGAGCTGATCGGACTCGCGCAGCACCGTCGAGCGCGTAAGATTGCGGTGGGCGACGATCATGTCCTGCTGCCAGTACTTTTCGGTGTAGAGCTCGAGCATCCCAGCGGGGACATCGATGCCAAGAGGGTCAAGAAAGACGCGCGTTTTCCATTCTTGCGGGGTGGATACGAGATCCCTGGAAAGGTCGCTCAGGAAAAATGCAGCCGACTCGTAGGGGATGAGAAAACGCAGCTTTTTGAGGACGGTCGAGCGAAACTCGCGGTCGCTGTCGATGGAATTAATCGAAAGCACGAGATCGTTTAAGCAGAGCCATTCAGAATCGGACAAAAAGCTCAAGATGACCTCCGATGAGATTGCGTAGTGGTTTAGCTGGCATTTTAGTTAATTTGCGTAGAGATACTACTCCTTTTTTCGAATGATGATAAGCCGTTAGCCGAATGGTTTCGGTGAGGGGCCAATCGCAAAATATGAATACCTAAGAGCCAGGGCCCGGTTCTCCAAGCTGTTTGATTATTCCGACTTATTAAAGGAGTCATCATGGAAGAGAAGCTTCCTTCATGGCGTTGGGCGATTGTTTCAGTCGTTTGCTTGCTGTGCTTTATGGCTAACTACATGCAGTACCAGGTCTCAGCACTCGCCGTCGAGGTCATGCCTATGCTCAATATCGATACCGTCGGCTTTTCGATGCTGTTCCTCGTTCCTATGCTTACCGCCGTTTTCTTCTCAATTCCGCTGGGTGCCCTTGGTGACCGTATCGGTTCTAAGAAAGTTGTCACGGTTTGCACCGCAATTTCGGTTGCCGGCGGTTTTCTCCGTTGCTTTACGCTCGATTCGTTCACGATGCAGATGACATCGATGTTCCTGATTGGCATGGGAATCTCGGCACTCAACGCCAACCTCATCAAGGTGCTCGGCACCTGGTTCCGTGAACAGACTGGTTTCGCCATGGGCTTGTTCTACGCGGCTTCGTGCGTTGCCACCGTTGTCGCTCAGATCTGCGCTGGCTTGTTCGGCAGCGTCTTTAACTCTTATATGGTCGCTGCTGTCGTCATGACCATTTCCTGGGTTCTTTGGATTGTGCTTGACCGAGATGTGCCCGAGGGGCAATCGCTCCCCGAGCCCGAGCCCGTGCTCGACTACATCAAGGTTGCTATCAAGAGTCCTGGCGTGTGGCTAATCTCCATCGGCGTCGGTTTTGGACTTGCCTCTACCACTGCCTATGCCGGTTTCCTGCCTCAGGCGCTTCAGCTTGGCAAGGGCATAGACGTCGCCACTGCTGGTTTCATGGCCGCAATTGTTACCGTTGGCAGCTTTTTCGGCTGCATCGTTGGGCCTGCGTTCTGCGATAAGCTTGGAAAGTTCAAGGGTTTTCTCATCGTCACTACTCTCATCGGTGCCATATCGATGTTCGTGACGTGGTACACCCCGGTTGGTTTCCTTCTGTGGACGATTTTGGTCATCAATGGCTTCTTTACCGCCATCAACGGCCCGATCATGCAGTCCATGCCTGTCCTCCTTCCCGAGATTGGTGATAAGTATGCTGGCTCCGCTGGCGGTATCGTAGGCACCATTTCCCTGCTCATGAGCTATTTCCTGCCTATCGGTATCTCCGCCATTGCCGGTGCCGATTACACTATGAACATGGGTCTCGAGAGCCTCTGCTTCCTGCTTTCCGTGGTTCCGGTTTTCTTCCTGCCCGAGCTCGGCCGCAAGGCCATGCAGGCTGCCGCCGCCAAGGACGGTGAGTAGCCATGGAATCGGTGGTTCCCGCCGATATCGTCCTTAAGACGACGGCGCTGTTTACGGCCGAGGAACTTGAGCCTCGCGCTGGGTGCGTTGCAGTTCGCGGCAGCGAGATTGTGGCCGTGGGCTCTCCCGACAAGGTGCAGCCGTTTATCGGTCCCGATACTGAGGTTATTGACGCCGGCAACAAACTGGTCATGCCCGGATTCAACGATTCACACATGCATTTTGCGCTTGGTTCAATCCAGAAGGATGAAGACTTCTGTTGCGATCTGATGTTCCTGCCGAGTGAGCAGGCTTGCGTGGATGCTGTGGCAAAGTTTGCTGCCGAACACCCTGACAATCCGTGGATTTACGGCCAGGGTTGGTATTCGCCTGCATGGGAAAACCCGATTGACCTGATTGCCGCAGCCTCGATGCGCTCGATATCGACCGCCCAATCGTGCTTTCGGATTTTTCGATGCACGTGGTGTGGTGCAATACCGCCGCGCTTAGGGCGGTTGGTATTGATCGCAATACCCCGACGCCTGAAGGTGGCCTTATCCGCCACTTTGACAACGGCGAGCCCAATGGCTTTCTGTCTGAGCCCCAGGCGACGAACATCTTGCTCGATGTTGTGCTCAACAAACCGGACCTTGATGCGTCGTTGCTCAAGTCGATGCGCAAGTTCAACAAGCTCGGCATAACTTCGATCGGTGATATGTATCCTTTGGGCGTGACCACGCCCGGCGTGTACGACATCTATGACCGTCTGGCGAGCGAGGACCTGAGTACGCTGCGTATTAGCTACTATTCTGCGCTCGACGCTCCGATGGCAGAGTCGCAGGCCCTGCGTGTGCGTCATCACGGCGAGCGCGTCCGAATGGCGGGTCTCAAGTACATTTTGGACGGCTGTCCCGAGGCGTACACGGCCTACATGCATGAGCCGTATCTTAACGCTCCTACGGGGAAGGACTTTCGCGGCGAACCAGCATGCAACCAGGAGACGCTTGACCGCATGATGCTCGAGGCCAGCAAGAATGGCTTCGATGTTCGTATTCATGCCATCGGCGACGCATCGGCCACGATGATTATCGATGCCGTCGAGCGTGCCGAGGAGGTGTGCGGCAACAAGGGGGCGCGTTTTGCTATCGAGCATACAGATAACCTGAAGCTCGAGGATATTGCTCGCATGAAGCGCCTGGGCATTAATGCTGCGGTCCAGCCGCAGCATCCCATCGGAGGCCTTGGGCAGGGCGTGTACGAGGAGTCTCTTGGCGAAGAGCGCATGAGCACATGTGGCGCTATAGGGAAGAGCCGATGGCGGAATCCACTTAGGGCTTGGTACTGACTGGCCTGCGGTGATGTCAATCGATCCTATCGATACCGTGTATGCTGCGGTGACGCGTAGCGAGTTTGACGGGCACCCGGCGGAGGGATACTTCCGCGAGAATGCCTGACGCTCGGCGAGACGCTGCAAGCGCACACGCTCGGCTCAGCATATGTCGAGGCTTTGAGCGCCGTTTGGGCAGCCTTGCCGCCGGCAAGCTTGCCGATATCGTCATCCTGTCGGGCAATCCGTTTGAAATGAACCCGATGGCGCTTCGCGATCTCGAAGTCGAGACGACGATCTTTAACGGACGCGTCGTCTATCGCAAGGATGAAGCATAGATAGGGTGATGAACGTGAGCAAAGGGACGGTCGAAAAATATGCCCTGCTGTTTGTGGTGTGCGGCATCGTGTTTGCTGCGAACTACGCGCAGTATCAGGTGTCGGGATTGACACATCTGGTTGTGTCGGACCTGCATCTGACCTCGGCCGAGTTTTCAGCCGTCCTGTTTGCCCCGTTTGTTCCTGCCGTTGTATTCGGCATGCCTGTCGGCGTTTGCGCCGATCGATATGGCGTGAAGGCGCTCGTATTCATCGCGTCGGCGATTTCTGCAATTGCAGCGGCTGCTCGCGCGGAGTGCGCATCGTTTGCGACGCTGTTCACGGCGACCATGCTTCTGGGTGCGGCACCATGCGTCGTGAATGCCATCGTTCTAAAAGTGCTTGGTTCCGCTTTTGGCGGAGAAACCGATAGGGCCATGGGATGGTTCTACGCTGCGGGGTCGGGCGGAATCGCCTGCTCGCTTGCAACCTCTCCTCTCTTTGCAACGCCCGGACGAGCATATGCCTTGCCGCGGTTTTGTTTGCCGTGTTTGGATTGCTGTGGCTGCTGGTTGCGCCGTCGGCAGATGTTCTGCAGGCTGCAGATGGCTTTGGCGTTCAGGGCGCGGAGCCTGCTGCATCGTCGGCAAGTGCGTTTGCGGCGGTAATCAAGATGCCGATAGTTTGGCTCGTGGCGATACTGCTTGGAGTTGCCCTTGCATCGGCTACGGCGTACTCGGGTTATCTTGTTTCAGCGCTTGAGGCTTCAACTGAACCCAAGGCTGCTGGACTTCTCGCCTCTTTCGTGACGCTTGGATCGATTGTCGGCAGCGTGGCTGGACCCTATGTGCGGGCGCAATTTGGCGATTATCGCGTGTTTATGGCCATCTCCGCAATGGCGGGAAGTGCCTTATGTGGGCAGGAGAGGCTTTTGTCTCCCATCCTTCTGTGGGCTGATGTTTGCGATCGGCGTTTCGAGCTCCGTCGCTGGTCCGGTCGTTCAGTCGCTGCCCTACATGCTGCCCGAGGTGCGCGAGGGACTTGCGGGAAGCGCCGGCGGCGTGGTGAGCACCGTTTCACTGGGACTTACGTTTTTGATTCCCGTGGCCCTCTCCTTCTGCATTGGCGAGAGCTACGAAACGCTGCTTTTTGGGTGCGCTGTTCTGTTTGGCGCGACGGCGCTGGTGTCGCCATTCCTGCCGTCTCCCGATTCACTTATGTAATATTCGCTTCCGCCCTTTGGGCCTGGCCGACAAGGGCAAAAGGAGTTGGTCTACTTGACACTAAAAAAGAGTACCGCTGTGACCATTCTCAACGGCATCGTTAATCCTCTATTCATGTGTTCATTTCTGCCGATTGTTGAGGGAAAGCCTGGCTTAGATTTTCAGGGACTTACTGGTTTCTGGGGGCAGCTTATTCTGGCCATCGGTATTGCACAGTTCGTGGGTTTTTTGCCGCTCTTTGGCAAAGCAATTGAGACGTGCGTTGAGTTTTTTGGTTTTGATCGGAACACTCCGGGCGCACGGATTTGCGGAACCGTTGTGGGCGCTACTCTGCTCTTCTGCATTATCGGGCTATTTGAAGTCGCGTTTCAGTCAGGCGTTGGCGTTATCGACGGTGTGCCGTTTTTCTCGCGCTGGGTTCGCCTCGTGGTGGGCGGATGGGCCTTTGTCGTTGTGGGCGGCTTGCTGTTTGATCCTTTTGTCGCGGCCATTGCCGCTAAAGTTACGGGCGAATAGCGCCAAGACCGGTCGCGTGGCGAAAGCCTGATCGACTGGCAGCCAAGGTCGGCCGGGGGATTGGTCGGCCTCATTTTGCCCGTGCTACCATAAACGGACATTCGTTTGATGGGGGCTGCCGTTGTCACGCGTCTTGCAACATATGGAAATCCCGCTGCTGCTGGCGGTTCCTGCGGTGATGGCTGCGGCGTTGCTGGCGGGCGTTGAGCAGGCAGCGTTGGCCATGCTGGTTGTGGTGGCGCTGGTGCTTGCGCTGTTCTTTGCGGGTTACGAGGCTTCGCGCCCGGGCCTGCGCCAGATTATGCCCACGCTGGTGTTGGCGGCGTTGGCCGCGGCGGGGCGCATCTTGTTCGGTCCCATTCCCGACTTTAAACCGGTGAGTGCCATCGCCATTATCGCGGGGGCGACGCTTGGTCGCCGCAATGGTTTTATGGTTGGCGCGCTGGCGGCGCTGACCAGCAATTTCTTTTTTGGACAAGGCATGTGGACGCCGTGGCAGATGTATGCCTGGGGGCTGGTTGGCTATGTTGGCGGCGCGCTAGCGTATGCGGGTGCGTTCGACCGCGTCGACGGCACCGTGCGCATGCCAGTACTGCTGGCGTACGGCTTTGCGTCGGGCCTGCTCTATGGCGTCGTGATCAACGCATATGACATCATTGGTTTTGTACAGCCGCTTACTTGGGCGGGTGCCGTGGCGCGTCTTGCCACGGCAGTGCCGTTCGATATTACGCACGGCCTTGCGACCTGCGTGTTTTGGCCGCCTTGTACAAGCCTTGGTGCCGTCGCATTAACCGTGTCGTCGTGAAATACAGGCTGTAGGGCTGGTTGCGTCGGGGCGGGAATCAATACTGCCGAAGTGTCATTTCAAAACTATGCCGGTTTACGGGGCTAGATTGGCGCAGGCAGACCATGCCGGCTTTTTTCGAAATAGAGTAAGCCGTTCACCTGCGGTTTTATTATCTCGGAATTGCGTATGGTTGGGGGTTCGCGATTCAGCCCCGTAAACCGGCATAGTTTTGGAATGGCCGGCTGATATGACGGGCATCGTGGCCCTCAGAGAGCCAAATTGATCCATTTTCTTCCGTCCCCAGATGTCCCCAGGGAATCAGTTGACGGCGCTTGCCACGAAACTGGCCCATCTACTACGTTTAGCTTGATACTCCCGACCATGACCGCGTTTTATGAAAAACCGCAGGCTTTCTACCTGCGGTTTTCTTTTTGCGTTGTTCGCTGTGGTTGAGGGTGGTGGCTTAAACGTAGTAGATGGGCGTGTTTCGTGGCGGATGGGTCACGCGGACACCCTCACGAGGCCCAAAATGATCCGTTTTCCTTCGTCTCCGGGGGCAGCTGGAGTTAGAGCTCCAACGTAAGGGTGACGGGGCAGTGGTCGCTGCCGAAGATGTCGCCGCGGATGCCGGTGTCGCGTACGTTGTCGGCGATTGCGTCGCTTACCAGGAAGTAGTCGATGCGCCAGCCGGCGTTGTTCTTGCGGGCATTAAAGCGATAGCTCCACCAGCTGTAGACGCCTCGACGTCGGGGTTTGCCGCACGCCAGGTATCGGTAAAGCCGGCGTTGAGCAGCTCGGTAAACTTGCCGCGCTCCTCGTCCGAAAAGCCGGCGTTGCCGCGGTTGGACTTGGGGTTCTTAAGGTCGATCTCCTCGTGCGCCACGTTAAAGTCGCCGCAGGTCACGACGGGTTTGCCGGTCTCGCGCTCGAGCGCGTTCAAAAAGCCGCGGTAAGCATCGTCCCAGGCCATGCGCACGTCGATGCGGGCGAGTTCATTTTGGGCGTTGGTGTATAGACGTCGACAAACCAGAACTTGTCGAACTCCAGCGCGCAGACACGGCCCTCGGTCGCGGCTTGGGCAACGAGCTCAGCTGCCTCACCCTCGCCGGCGTAGGGCAGCAGCGCATCGGCGTGCAGCACGCGCAGCGGTTCCTGGCGGCTAAAGACCGCAGTGCCCGAATAGCCTTTACGCTCGGCGTAGCTCCAGGTTTGGTGATAGCCGGGCAGGTCAATATCGACCTGGCCTTCTTGCAGCTTGGTCTCTTGCAGCGCCAGGATATCGACGTCGAGTTCTTGCGTGATCTGGATAAAGCTCGGGTCCTTTTTGAGCACGGCGCGCAGGCCGTTGACGTTCCACGAGGCGAAAGTGTAAGTCTGAGGCATGGTGTCCTTTCGACGGGGTTGGCAGGCTTAAGATTAGCGCAACAGGGGCGGGGTGGGCTCCGTGGGCGACGGCGCAATCGCAGCCGCCCCGACCAACATGGACGGAGGACAAACATGACGCAAGCGATAACAGATCCCAAGCAGGCCTCCGCCGCGCTGGCGGAGCTGTTCAATACCCACAAGCGCATGGTGTTCTTTGGTGGCGCTGGTGTTTCCACGGCAAGCGGCATTCCCGATTTTCGCAGCGTTGACGGCCTGTATCACCAGCAGTTTGCTACCCGCCCGAGACCATGCTCTCGCACAGCTTTTACGAGACGCATCCGGCGGAGTTCTTCGACTTTTACCGCACCAAGATGATCGCGCTTAACGCTAAGCCCAACCGCTGTCACACCAAGCTCGCCGAGCTGGAGCGAGCTGGCAAGCTCGATGTCGTGGTGACGCAAAACATCGACGGCTTGCATCAGATGGCGGGCTCGCAGCGCGTGTTTGAGTTGCACGGATCGGTCCATCGCAACATTTGCCAGTCGTGCGGAGCGGTCTATAGCGCCGAGTGGATTTGCTCGCGCGAGCACGAGGACGCCGCGGGCGTGCCCGTGTGCCCCGCGTGCGGTGGTCGCATCAAGCCCGATGTGGTGCTCTACGAAGAACCGCTCGACGAGCATGTGTTGACCGGTGCCGTTGCCGCCATCGCCGCGGCCGATGCCTCATTGTAGGCGGGACCTCGCTCGTGTGTATCCGGCGGCGGGCCTTACACGCTACTTTACCGGCGATACGCTGGCCATTTGCAATCTTGCCCCCACCGATCAGGATGCAAATGCCGACCTGCTGATTTCTTGCGACATCGCGGCCGCGTTTGCGTTCTAGCCCGCGTGCGCGGATACAATAGAAAGACTGATTGCAAAGCGACCACGCCGCCAGCGCCCGAGCGCGGCGGCGTGGGCATTTTAGGAGGATGTTCATGGCGAACGACAGCAAGACATGGCGGTGCGGAAAGTACGAGCTCAGCTTTGACCGTCCGCGCATCATGGGCGTCCTCAACGTGACGCCCGATTCGTTTAGCGACGGCGGGGAGCACTTCGACCCGGATGCCGCCATCGAGTACGGCCTGGCGATGCTCGACGCCGGCGCCGACATCATCGACGTGGGCGGCGAGTCCACGCGCCCCGGATTTACCCCGGTCAATCCCGATGAGGAGCTCGCCGCGTGCTGCCCGTGGTGCGCGCGCTGGCCAAAGAGGGCGCCATCGTCTCGATCGACACGCGCCACGTGGCGGTTGCTAAGGCGGCCGTGCGCTGCGGCGCCTCGATCGTCAACGACGTGACCGGCTTCACCGACCCCAAGATGGTCGAGTTTGTTAAGACGAGCACCTGCGGAGTCATTGTGATGCATGCCGGCGAGGTCGCCGTGCCCACCCGCACGCACGCAACGGTGCAGCTCGATACCTCGGCAGCGGCGTTTGTTGCCGAGAAGGCGCGCGAGGCGGCTGCCGAGCCGCGCGTGAGGCCGAGAAGCCGGCTCGTCGCCGTCGCGGCAAGTTGCTGGGTGAGCCTAAGCCGGAGCCAAGCTTCCGGGTGGCGTGGTGCAGCCCTCGTTGCCGTTTGGCGAACCTGAGCCCGCGACCGAGCCTGCAAGCGAGCAGGAGACGCCTGCCGCCGAGCAGGCTGCTGCCGCCGAGACCGTCG
>ENA-OQCP01000778-OQCP01000778.1-human-gut-metagenome-genome-assembly--contig:-NODE-778-length-13563-cov-2.406222_pt1 | contig 13563 bp, 16 predicted proteins | sample MGYA00242760_ERZ504583 | MGnify/ENA primary metagenome ERZ504583 (study PRJEB26092, sample SAMD00036308) | human gut metagenome | host: Homo sapiens | study: EMG produced TPA metagenomics assembly of...
ATCGTTCCACCATGGTGGAACGATTTTTACTCCATGGAGGAACGAATACTTGTTCGCTGTCCGGCTCCTAAACTCTTCCGGGGAGAAAGCCTGATGCGCCGGCAGAACAGTTTGCCTACTCTACCGGAATATAAATTTCTGTCAACAGTTCCTCCGGCGCCGTATCTGCGGGGTTGTTTAGGTAACGTTCCGCACTGGACTCATCCCGTAAGCTACATTCCATTTCGGGGATATACTTCCCGTAGATGGTATCGTATACGGCCTGCAGATGTTCGTATGGACCTTTGTATAGGAATATGGCATAGCGGCCTGCCGCGAGCTGTTTAAATCCTATGTCTCCTTTGGCCGTTGCAAATGAGGGTAGGACCATACATACATCGGTACGCAGCTTTTCAGCGGGTGTCACTTTGGGGTCATCGTGATAGATACAGTAGGGCATCACTTCTCCCATAGGCAGTTTTTCTTCCTGGATGAACTGGCAAAGGCGCATCCATGCGCTGCAATAGTCGTTCAGTTTATAGTCGCCAAAGAGGCGGAGGTAAATTACATTGCGGGCAGGAACTTCTTTGATTTCGTGTTTCAGTTCCAGTTCCGGACGAATAATGGCTGGTTTCATAATTACAAAGTTTTTATTGTTACGGTATTCTAATGGTGAAATGCCATAGAACTGCTTGAATACTTTTGACAGTGACGAGGGCGAAGAGTAGCCTATACGGTAGGCTATGTCCGCTATCGGCATGTCCGAGTAACGAAGCAACCGGGCAGCGGCTTCGGTACGCGTCCGGACAATGAACGTACCGACGGGTTCACCCAGGAAAGCTTTCATGATGCGGTGGAAGTAGAAGGGAGAGAAATGGGAAATCCTGGCCAAAGATTTCAGGTCAATTTCTTCTCCGAGGTGCAGATTTATATAATCCACTACTGCGTTCACGCACTTTTGGTATTCCTCCTGGGTTGTCTTTTTCTGTTGCATGGTTCTATTGGGCTTTTTCATGTTGCAAAAATAGGAGGAAAAGAAATAGGTTACTTGTCCGATGTTGCTATAAATGCAATATCTTTAAATAAGATAAACTATATCCCGGCACAACTTTTTCGTGCAAGCATGAAGTTTTGCATTCGATTTGCAATATCTTTGCATTTCAGATGAAAAAACAAATGCTTGCAGATGACCGAGGAGATTAAAAGACAACTTTGGGAGTGGGCGGCGGCCTATCATTGCGCCGGCTTCATTCAGAACGACCCCGTACAGTTTCCACATCGCTATGAACGGAGGCAGGATATTGAAATCAGTGGGCTGCTGACTGCTATCATGAGTTTCGGCAACCGTAAGCAGATATTGAAAAAGGCTGATGAGTTGCATAGGTTGATGGGGGTATCGCCTCATCAATACGTATTATCTTGCCAATGGAAGAAAGACTTCCCTGCTACGGACAGAAGCAGTTTTTACCGAATGCTTTCTTATGCTGACTTTCATTCCTATTTCAGGCGTTTGCATGCTGCCTATTCTGCTTTTGACAGTCTGGAGGATGCCTTATGTACGTATGCCGGTAATCCGATGGAAAGGTTATGTGCGTTTTTGGAAGTCTCGGCAAAGAGTCCCCAAAAGAAACTGAACATGTTTTTGCGCTGGATGATAAGGAAAGGTCCGGAAGTGGATTTTGGTATTTGGGAGAGATTTGATTGCAGGGACCTGATTGTGCCTTTGGACACGCATGTCTGCCGTGTGGCCTATGCTTTGGGACTCACCGAGACAGAAACATTTTCTTTGAAGAATGCCCGCCGGATTACTGAAGCTCTGGCAGAGGCCTTTCCGGACGACCCGTGCCTGGGGGACTTTGCTTTGTTTGGAAGCGGAGTCAGCGGAGTATTGTAGCGTGTTACCAGTCAATTTCTTGTATCCCTCTGCTCCGTAAGAAATCGTTGGCTTTACTGAAGTGCCTGCAACCGAAGAATCCGTATTCGGCAGAACGTGGGGACGGATGGACGGTAGTCAGAATCAAGTGCCTGCTGCTATTGATTAAAGCGGCTTTTTCTTTGGCGTACGCTCCCCAAAGCATGAATACAAGATTCTCCCGTTCATCACTCAGTTTCTTGATAACAGCGTCTGTGAAGATTTCCCATCCCATGTTCCGGTGCGAGCCGGTTTCGTGGGCACGTACTGTGAGGACGGAATTCATAGGAAACACGCCTTGCGCTACCCAACGGTCCAGATTTCCGGAAGTCGGAATGGGCTTTCCCAAGTCCTGATGTATTTCCTTGAATATGTTTGCCAGAGAACCGGGAATGGCTACTCCTTTCGGTACGGAAAAGCAGACTCCATAATACTGACCGGGATTAGGATAAGGGTCTTGTCCGAGTATGACGACTTTCACTTTCTCGAACGGGCAAGAGTTGAAGACGTGGAAAATCTGATGGCCGGGAGGTAGCACGTTGGCATGTCCATACTCACTTTTTACAAATGCTACCAGCTTCTCAAAATAAGGTTTGTCAAACTCCTCTTGCAGGCGTTTTCTCCAGCTTTCTTCTATTTTTACGTTCATAAGAGTCTTGCAGTTACATATGAATAGGAAACGATGTTGCAAAAATACAAATAATCCGGATGAGGCAGATGCATTTACGAGTATAAAGAATGTTTTAATTATCGTATGAAACGATAGTTATTTTGAGTAAGTTTATTACTTTTGTGGTGCAATGCCGGACACTAAGCATAGAGTCGCCATTGCTGAGGTTGAACTGATTGGTAAAATAAAGGAATGGAAAATTTTCATCGTATGGATGCTTGTCCGGTACGGGATGTACTGAGCAGGTTGGGAGACAAATGGACAATGCTTGTGCTGGTCACACTGAAAGCGAATGGAACGATGCGTTTTTGCGATATACAGAAAACCATAGGGGATATTTCCCAGCGGATGCTGACGGTTACATTGCGCTCATTGGAGACGGACGGGCTGATTGTTAGGAAAGTCTATGCGGAAGTTCCTCCCCGTGTGGAGTATAACCTTACAGAAATCGGATGTAGCCTGATGCCGCATATTGAATCTTTGGTAGGATGGGCATTGGAGCATATGAATGATATTTTGAATCGGCGCAGTCTGCAGACTGATGGGTCGATATGCAAAGAGGGTGTGTCGAAACTGGTATTCACCACAGATTACACAGATTTGCACAGATAAGCATCTTTGATTATCAGTAGATTAAGCTCATTCTGTGTTAATCCGTGTAATCTGTGGTGAATTTTGACACACCCCTTCAGAAGTTTCCAAGTGCTTGTTTTATTTCTTAGCATCGGCAAAATTGTGAACCTTGTTTTTCAGATTGTCGGCTTTCTCTGCGGCCTCATGGGCCTCATGGGCCATCTTGTCTGCTACTTTGGTGCCAACGTGCAATGCTTCTTCTTCAGCAGTGTTGATGAACTCCTTGCTTCGCCATTTGCTTTGTGGATGGCACGGCATATGGCATCTTCCAGCTTTTTAGCTTTCTCCGTACGGGAGAAGTGGTAGGCCAATGCACCGGCAACCGAACCTATTCCCAGTCCGATCCAGAAATTAGAATCTTTACATTTCATAATCAAGTCAGTTTTTAATAGTTAAAGTTAGAATCAATTCTGATGAGACAACATACTTGCCAAAGATTGGTTCATCCGGCGGGAAAGGAATTAATAACAATTTACTTTTGTTGGTGGAGATATTTATTCTGCTTAAATTTGCGATGCACTTAAAATTTATACAAGTATGATTAGATTAAATGTTTTTATTCAGGTAAGTGCGGAGAACCGTGCCGCAGTATTGGAATCTGCCAAAGAACTGGTCGCATATTCCTTGAAGGACAATGGATGCATTGCTTATGATGTGTTTGAGAGCGCCACTCGCAGCGATGTTCTTATGATTTGTGAAACATGGAAAGATGCAGAGTCATTGTCTGCCCATGAAAAAGCAGACCATTTTGTGGCCCTGGTGCCCAAAATCCAGGGGCTGGCTGCCATGAAGTTGGAAAAATTCGAGTTCTGAATCAGTAATTTGAGGTAGTAAGGGGTTGTGTGATCATGCGTAAATAAGTATATTTGTGCATTCTTAATATACATATTTATGCTGATTACCCTTATTATCCTTGTTCTCTCCGCTGCCTTTTTTGTAGCAGGCAAAGTCCGTTCGGACATTGTGGCGCTTTGTGCGCTGATTGGTTTATTGATATTTCAGATTCTTACTCCTGAAGAGGCCCTTTCCGGCTTCTCCAACTCGGTGGTGATTATGATGGTGGGCTTGTTCGTTGTGGGCGGCGCCATTTTTCAGACCGGGCTGGCTAAATGATAAGTTCGCGCATTTTAAAGCTGGCGGGCAAGAGCGAACTGAAACTCTTCTTGCTGGTGATGCTGGTTACCTCTGCCATTGGTGCTTTTGTGAGCAATACGGGAACGGTGGCTTTGATGCTGCCTATCGTGGTGAGCTTGGCGCTGAGTGCCGGAATGAATCCCAGCCGTCTATTGATGCCTTTGGCTTTTGCCAGCAGTATGGGCGGTATGATGACACTTATCGGTACGCCTCCTAACTTGGTCATTCAGAATACATTGACGGGAGCGGGCTTTGAACCGCTGTCTTTCTTCTCCTTCTTGCCGGTGGGCATTGTGTGCGTGATAGTGGGAACTTTGGTTTTAATGCCTCTGACCAAATGGTTTCTCTCCAAGAAAGGCAAAAAGAATGACGGAACATTGTCGGGTAAATCATTGGACCAACTGGTACAGGAGTACGGACTTTCCAGCAACCTGTTCCGTTTGAGGCTGTCAATGATTCCCGTCTGATAGGAAAAACCATCATAGACCTGGATGTACGCCGCAAGTATGGTCTGAATATCATTGAAGTACGGCGTGTAGACTCTTCCCAACATAGATTCCTGAAAACTATTACCCAGAAATTGGCATCACCCGATACGACTATTTGGGTGGGCGACGTGCTTTATATTACGGGAGAGGTATCGAACGTAAATCGTTTTGCTGAAGACTTTTTAATGGAAATGCTCGACGGGCATACCACTGAAGAAGCCTCTAAAGCCGACAAGTCCCTTGACTTTTATGACATCGGAATTGCCGAAATCGTGTTGATGCCCTCTTCCAATATTGTGAACCGGACGGTGAAGGAAGCGGGGTTCCGTGATAAATTTAATGTAAATGTATTGGGCATCCGTCGTAAGAAGGAATATATATTACGTGAATTGGGACGTGAGCGTATGCATAGTGGCGATGTTTTGCTGGTGCAGGGTGCGTGGCAGGACATCGCACGGATAAGCAGGGAAGATTCCGATTGGGTGGTATTGGGGCAGCCTTTGGCAGAAGCCGCCAAAGTGACGCTGGATTATAAAGCGCCCATAGCTGCCGCTATCATGGTGCTGATGGTTGCCATGATGGTCTTCGACTTTATTCCCGTGGCCCCGGTGACAGCGGTGATGATTGCCGGCTTGCTGATGGTGCTGACGGGATGTTTCAGGAATGTGGAAGCCGCCTATAAAACGATAAACTGGGAAACAATTGTACTCTTTGCAGCCATGCTCCCCATGTCTCTTGCACTCGAAAAAACCGGTGCCTCGGAATATATATCCAACAGTCTTGTGAGCGGATTGGGCAGTTATGGTCCTATTGTGTTGATGGCAGGTATCTATTTCACCACTTCATTGATGACCATGTTCATCAGCAATACGGTGACGGCAGTGCTGATGGCCCCTATTGCTCTTCAAAGTGCGATTCAGATTGGAGTAAGTCCCGTTCCGTTCTTGTTTGCCGTGACGGTTGCGGCAAGCATGTGTTTCGCTTCTCCGTTCTCTACACCGCCCAATGCACTGGTGATGCCGGCAGGACAATATACATTCATGGATTATATAAAAGTGGGGCTCCCGTTGCAGATTATTATGGGAGTGGTGATGGTATTTGTGTTGCCGTTGCTGTTTCCTTTTTAGATATATTCTTATTAATTGGAAAAAACACACTTATTGGTTGAGTGTAAAGAGGAGATTGTACGTATTAAAAGGAAAAAAGATAGATACTATGAAAAAGATTCTTTTATTAATGGCAATTTTCTTTTCTGTATTATTGCAGGCACAGCTCAACACTCTGTCTATGAATCTTCCCCAAGGCATCCGCGTTATCTGACTGATGCCGGTGGAAAAGAGGCTACTTTGAAGTTGATAAGTAATGAACCGTGGGCGGAAGAAGTGTTCAGAAAGCTGAAAAGCAAGACGGATGTTTATGTCCGGTTGACAGAAGCACAGCCGGAATGGTTGCTTTCGCGACTTGCCATGTATTGGGAATCGCATGCCACGGATGTATATGTAAAAGGTGAAACCTTTGATTATGCCGGTGGAGAAAAAGCTCCAGTTCCAACCGTACGCTATACGGGGACACGAGGGACCTTTGCTACACACAGTCGTCCGAAGTTGGAAGATGTCGTTCCTTACGATGACGTCGGTGGCAATGTTACGTTTTGCAACAACTCTTTGCCGGGACGCCCCATGGAAAGTGTGCACCCTTCCAAAACCGGTCGTAACATAGAAAGCCTGAACCGTGAAATTATGGGCATTGCCCGTGATGCAGCTTTCCTTTACTGGCTGACGGATGATGAGAAATATGCAAAATTGGCAGCCGGAGTTTTTGATACCTACATGCAGGGCATCTATTATCGGAATGTCCCCGTTGACCTGAATCATGGGCACCAGCAAACTTTGGTGGGCATGACTTCTTTCGAGGTAATCCACGAAGATATTCTTAAAGATATAGTTCCTCTTTATGATTTTCTTTACGGCTATTTACATAGCAATTATGCCGATAAACTGGAAATCTATGCCGGAGCTTTCAAGAAATGGGCAGACAATATCATAGCAAACGGAGTGCCTCATAACAACTGGAACCTGATGCAGGCGCGTTATGTCATGGACATTGGCATGATTTTGGAAGATAATAGATGTTATGCCGACGGTAAGGGGCGTGATACTACATTGATTATGTGCTCAACCGTTCCAGTATCCGTCAATGGAGCCTGAAGAAACTGGCGGATTATGGCTATGACTCAAATACCGGTATTTGGGCGGAGTGTCCCGGTTACAGTGGTGTTGTACTTAATGACTATGCCAACTTCACCAATCTGTTCGACCGTAATTTGGGATATGATTTGACTCTGGATTTGCCGGTTATTCCGAAAGCAGTAGCCGCTACTCCCCAATATCTGTTCCCCAACCGGATGATGTGCGGATTTGGTGATACCCATCCCGGTTATTTGAATACTTCTCCAATAATCCGCATGATAGGGAATGCCCAGGTCAATGGCAAGAAAGAGCAGGAGGATTATTTCACGGCTTTGTTGAAGTGCTTGAAGCCAGGTATGGGTGAGGCGAACGGGAAACGGAATGCCCGTGTCTCCATCAATTCTTTTTTTGACGATAAACCATTGGTGCTGAATCCTGATATTAAGGCTGGTAAGATAGAAGATTATGTATCACCGTTGTTCTATGCTCCGAATGTGTCATGGTTGGTGCAGCGCAACGGGATGCATCCACGCCACAGCCTTATGGTATCGCTGAATGGCAGTGAAGGCAATCACATGCACGCCAACGGAATCTCTATGGAGCTTTATGGCAAAGGCTATGTTTTGGTCCCGATGCCGGTATCGGCTTGTATCTGTATAGCGGATTGGATTACTTGGAATATTATTCCCAGTTTCCCAGTCATAATACGGTTTGTGTAGACGGTATATCGAGCTATCCGGTAATGAAGAGTAACCATGCTTTCCGTGTGAACTCTTGCTTTCCGGCACCGGTATCAAAGAAAGGAGAATTTTATCCGATTACATATAGTGAAGTTTACTTCCGCGAACCGGAGAGTTGTGCCGACCAGACCCGTCTGACGAGCATCGTCACCACGGGACCGGAAACCGGTTACTATGTTGACATATTCCGTAGCCGTAAAGTGCAGGGTGGAGACAAAATGCATGATTATTTTTATCACAATCTTGGGCAGACGCTTTCACTGACCGGTACAGACGGTACCGATTTGGGGTTACAGCCTACCGAAGAACTCTCTTTTGCCGGCGCACATTTGTATGCCTATTCTTATATCTACAACAAGAAAGCAGTGCAGACGGCTAAGGATGTAAAGGCCTCTTTCACTATCGACATGAAAGACGGAGATGATATTTCCATGAACTTGTGGATGAAAGGGGAAAAAGACCGTAAAGTCTTTACCGCTTTGTCTCCCATGACTGAAGGTTATAGCCGTACTCCGGGGATGCCCTACAATATCAAGGAACAGCCTACCTGACATTTGTTGCCAGACAGTCAGGAGAGGCATGGAGCCGTCCGTTTGTGGCAATCTATGAGCCGTCTTCGGTAAACGAACCGGGACAGATTGAGTCTGTCACTTTTCCGGAGGTGGAATGTAAGGACAAAGGGAGCCATGTCGCAGTTTGCGTTGAACAGAGGAATGGTCGTAAGGATTGTATTTTATCCTCAGACAACGCGTCGCACCTTTGCGGCATGGGGGATATGAAGGCAAAAGCTGTTTATGCTTTATGCGGAAACAAGGCGGGAAAAGAAACTACATTGTTTTTGGGAAACGGTACTTTGCTGCAAACTCCTCGGGTTACTATAAAATCTGAAAAACCTGCAAATGTTTTGTTGGAACATCAACTGGATGGGTGGTATTATGAAGCCTCTGCCGATTGTACGATTACAATAAAGGGACAGACATACAAAGCTAAGGCTACAAAAGGATTGGAATATTTGGGAAGATAGTTATATCATTCCCTCTATTTTTAAGCTTGAGGTAGCTATACAGTTGATGTTTTTCGTTATATTTGCACCATAGAGTAAAGACTACAGTGTAATGAAAAACATAATAAAATACATTTTTCTTTTTCACTTGTTAATGTTCTGTGCATGGGCCTATCCAAGCACGTATACCTTACGTGGCTTGTCGGTATCCGACGGACTGTCTGATTTGCTGGTCAATGCCATTTATAAAGACTCTTTGGGATTTGTCTGGATAGGTACGGGTAATTCTTTGGAGCGTTTTGACGGAAGCCATATCAAACACTATCCGATAACCGGTTCCAATGAGAAATTGAAACGTGTCAATGTTATTGCCGAAATGGAAGATAACCAATTGTGGATGGGGAATGGCATGGGATTGTGGCGTTTGAACAAAGAATTGGATGCTTTGGAACTTATTGTCCCCGATATGATAAATTGTGCAGTCCACTCTTTGCTTCATGATGGAAAAGGGACACTCTATATCGGTAGTGCGAAAGGGCTCTTTTTATACAAGAAAGGAAACTTGGAGCAAATATTACTGGATAAAAATGCCCTTTCTGCTTCGAATGTTGTAACCGGACTTTCATTGGATGAGCAGGGCATGCTATGGATGGCAACCGGGAAGGGACTGTATTCGTTACGATTGTCCGACAGAAAAGTGAAAGCCTATCATAATGTAAAAGACGGCAAGCATGTGTGTGCTTTTAACAATATCACCCGTATCGGTTCTACCATTTATCTGGGTACTATGGACCAAGGGATTATTTCCTTTGACACCCGTTCCGGAGAATTTGAGCATTTTGTGGAGGTGGGGTGCAACATCATCTCTTCCCTTTCCAGCGACGGCAAAAATATGTTGTATGTAGGAACGGATGGCAATGGAGTGCATTTCATAGCCACAGACCGGCGGAAGGTGGTCCGTACCATGCGGCATGAGACGGGTGACAATGAAAGCTTGCGTTCCAATTCCGTTTATTCGCTTTTGGTAGACCGGAACGGAATGATTTGGATAGGGTTCTACCAGTTGGGACTTGATTATACTTTATATCAGAGTGATTTGTTTACTACTTATGCTTTCCCTCCTTATTTCAATTCCAGAGACATGCCTATCCGTGCCCTTGCCATCAATGGGCATGAAAAGCTGGTAGGTTCGCGTGACGGCTTATTCTATATTGATGAGAAAAGGAATCGTTTCAAAAGTTTCCAGTCGCCCCGAAATGCGCTCCGGCATGATATTCTGTATTTTATTTTATGAAGGAGAATATTATGTAGGAACTTACGGCGGAGGAATGTACATCTTCAATCCGGAAAGGTTGACCATACGTGACTTTGCACCTGACGGTGAACAGCAACCTTTTGTAAAAGGACATATCTTCTGTATCAAGCAGGATGCGGAAGGAAATTTATGGATAGGAACTTCTCAAGGCGTTTATTGTTATAAAGACGGCAGGCAGGTGGCTCACTATACCAGTTCCAATTCCAGGCTTCCTGAAGGCAATGTCTACGAAATCTATTTTGACTCTACCCGTAAAGGATGGATTTGTACGGAAAATGGCGTATGTATCTGGGACCTTCTTCTGAAAAGCTTCGTACGGATATATTTCCTGAGGGATTTATCCATAAGGAGAAAATCAGGGTCGTTTATGAGGACTCCGGGCATAATCTTTATTTTTTTCCGGACAAAGGCTCTCTGTTCATATCCGATTTGTCTATGAACAGCTTCCGGCGTTTGCATCCCGGTACTCCTTTGGAGGGGCGAGACGGGATGTTCATTATAGAAGATCGTAAAAAATGGCTGTGGATGGGGACGAGTGACGGTTTGTTCCATTATGACAAGAATGACAATTTTATCCCTTATAACTTTGTAGACGGTATTCCGAGTTCCATTTTTACCCTATGCCCGCCGGTTTGTGACGCGGAAGGGAATCTCTGGTTTGGAAATTCTAAAGGATTGGTCTCTTTGGATGTTGCTCACATGAATCAGAAGAAGCATGATTTTTATCCGGTCAAGGTAACCGATGTGCATATCAATGGCAAGCCGTCTACTTATCCGATGGTCACCGTTGGAAGTGGTATTTCGAGAATCGGGTTGGAGCCTTCGGAGAAAAATGTCACTTTCTGTTTTTCCGACTTTTCCTATACTTCTCCTGCTTTTATGTCCTATGAATACCAGTTGGAGGGTAGGGATGACGGTTGGATAGCAATTACAGGGCGTTCGGAAGTGACCTATTATGATTTGCCTTCCGGTTCTTATGTGTTTAAGGTGCGCCGTATGGGGGAACCGGATTCGGAAACTCTGCTGAAGGTGGAAATCGCTTCTGTTTTCAGTGGTTGGCTTGCTTGGGGGATTGTTGTAGCAGTACTGTTGGCCGGTGGAGGCTATTATTTCTTCGGGCGTGGAAAAAGACAAGCTCCTGAGCAGGTACAGGTCGTGAAAGAAGAACAATCTGTTGCGGTGGAGACAAAATCGGCATCCGAAGAAAAGTATAAAAACGTAAAGGTCAACTCGGAAGAGTGCAGGCGACTGACGGACAAGCTGGAAAAAATCATGCATAAAGACAAGCTTTATAAGCATTCTGATTTGAAGATAGCCGATTTGGCTGCTGCCATTGATACGTCTGCCCATACACTTTCTTATCTTTTCAATCAATACTTGGAACGCAATTATTATGATTATATCAACGATTACCGCATTGCCGAGTTTAAACGTTTAGTCAATACGGAAGAGTATTCCAAATATACGCTGAGTGCCCTTGCCGAACTTTGTGGCTTCAGTTCCCGCGCTTCTTTCTTCCGTTATTTCAAGAAAGCTACGGGAATTACTCCGAATGAATATATCCGAAGCATAGGAGGGAACAACGAATAGTCTCAAATTATTAATTGATACTGTGAGTCTCATATTCTTAAGTCGCTATATATTAGCGACTTTCTTTGTTTTTAGTCTAACCGTATTAGTTGAGATTTGTATGCCCTTCAGAAGTGTTGTTTTTATTGAAATAGAAGTTATTTTTGCATTGTTCAATCGAACGGAAAACATGAATCGTAATCTAATTTATTATGGAAAACTGCATGATGACATCCCCCCAATTGATAGCTGATTCTTATGAGCGTTATCATTTTTCGGTTTACCTGTATATATATAATAAGGTGAATAATAAGGAAGAGGCGGAAGATCTTTCCCAAGATGTATTTGTCCGTCTGATGGACTATAAACGAATGCTCCGTCCCGATACTGTCAAGTTTTTCATTTATACCATTTCGCGTAATTTGGTGAACGACTATTTGCGTCGCTATTATAAGAAACAAGAGATTACCTCTTATATGTATGATAGGACGGAGGTTAGTCATAATGAGGTGGAGTCTTGTGTGGTAGCCGATGATTTATTGGCTTGCGAGAAACGGCGGGTAGAATTTCTTCCGTCGCAGCGTCGTAAGATTTATGTCATGAACCGTTTTGAAGACAAGTCTGTCACAGATATTTCGGAAGAATTGAATCTTTCGCGCCGCACGGTGGAGAACCATCTTTTCATCAGCGTAAAGAGGTACGCGAATACTTGAAGCAATGTATCTAATTAGGTATTGATAATAATATAGTGTTAATTTTAAATTTATAAATTTATGAAGAATGAATTTCTAAAGTTCTCATCGAGAAGAATTTTATTCTCAGCGGCAATGGTATCAGCTTTGTTGGCGGGGAGTCCGCAGATGGCATTTGCCGAAGCGAACGATGTTCAGGCTGTTATGCAGACGAGTGTAGTTAAAGGTAAGATTCTTGACTCTACTGGTGAACCGATTATTGGTGCAAGTATTATAGAAAAAGGTACTACCAATGGAACAATTACTGATATTGATGGAAACTTTTCATTGAGCGTTTCTTCATCTAAAGCTATTTTAGTTGTTTCTTATTTAGGTTATAAATCTGTGGAATTATCAGCTTCAGATAAAAAATTAAATGAGATAGTGTTGAAAGAAGATACAGAAATGCTTGATGAAGTTGTTGTAGTGGGTTATGGCGCAGTTAAGAAATCTGATTTGACGGGTGCCGTAGCTTCTGTTTCTACAAAAGAATTGACGGCTGCTGGTATCTCCAGTGCGGCTGGTGCTATGCAAGGCGTAGTGCCTGGTGTCAATATTCAACGCTCATCTAATAAGCCTGGTAGTGGGTATAATATCTTGATTCGTGGTTTGAATACAGTTAGTGGTAGTACCAAACCATTGATTGTAATTGATGGTGTTCCTGGTGCTGAATTGGAAAACATCAATCCTGATGACATTGAAAAGATTGATATATTGAAGGATGCCTCTTCTACAGCTATTTATGGTTCCAGAGCTACGAATGGAGTTGTAATCGTGACTACCAAAAGAGGAAAAGCCGGAGCTCCTAAAGTCAGTTATGATGGTTCCGTTGGATTTAAAAATTATATGAATGCTCCCGATATGATGGATGGACAGCAATATGTCCAACTTGCACGGGAATACTCTCGAGCTACTAAAGGTAACGGAGAATATGTTTCGGATGATAAAATATTTTCAGCATCAGAATTGGTTGCTATTGAAAATAATAATTATATGGATTGGTTTGATGCTCTTACTTCTACTGCGTGGATGAACAGTCATACACTTTCAGTTTCTGGAGGAACAGAGAAATCATCCTATGTGGCGTCTGCGGGTTATCATAATGAAGATGGTTGTCTTCAACCTCAGTTTTATAAGCGATATATCTGCGTGCTGCCGTTGACGTAACGCCTAATGATTACTTTAAGTTCGGGGTAAGCC
>ENA-OQCP01000779-OQCP01000779.1-human-gut-metagenome-genome-assembly--contig:-NODE-779-length-13562-cov-2.332713_pt1 | contig 13562 bp, 14 predicted proteins | sample MGYA00242760_ERZ504583 | MGnify/ENA primary metagenome ERZ504583 (study PRJEB26092, sample SAMD00036308) | human gut metagenome | host: Homo sapiens | study: EMG produced TPA metagenomics assembly of...
CGCACCGAAAGCTTTGTAACCTCTTCAAGTGTGACTCCTGTGTCCTACTACTGTGTCATGAAGCAATGCACCGCAGACGGAATCGGTATCCATACCGAGTTCTGCAACATACAGGCTACCGAAACGGGATGAAGAATGTACGGAATTCCCGATACTCTGCGCTGGTCACCGTGAGCTTTTTCGGCAAATTTATATGCCTTTTCGATTTTATCCATATCGTAAGTGTTGGCAGCAGATGCGGAAAGAATTTTTTTCAGTTCCGTAAAATCCTGATAGTGTGCAACATTTTGAAAATTTACCCATCAGAATACCTCCCTTAATTTCTTGATAATCGGGCTGATTCGAGGTCAACCCTGCCGTTTACGGGCAGGACTGAAATTTTTGAGGTTTTCATTCCCTCTGAAATTTCGATAAGCCGGAGTTCTCTCATGGCCTCAAGTATCACTTTAATTTTACCAAAAGACAGCCTGTTGTCAAGCATGTGAGCCAAGTTGCGGTTTCAAAAGCGTAACCGCCGTTGCTTTTCAGATATCTGTAAAGCAATGCAAAATCGTTTCTGTCGGGCATTAAATCCGAAAGCTGTGAACGGTCAAGCTGTTTCCCTCTGCAAAAATCCTCATAGTTTGTACGGCTGTCAAGGAGCTTTTCGGTATCGCAGTCCGATGATTTTATATCTTTGACAATTACGGAAACAGACACATTTCCGTTGAACTCATTGCGGTCAAGATTTACTGCAAGATCAAGTGTTTCACCGATTTTATACGGAAATTCTTCGGTTGATGTAAAGAATTTCATTGCAGTAATCTGTATGTTATTGCGGGACAGAGTGAGTCTTAAATGCCTGTTCGCCGAAAGCGGAGTAATGTTCTTCAACGTCATATTGTACAAACCGAAAACAGGTGTCGGATTACCGGCACCGTAGGGCTGCATAAGCGACAGAGAATCAATCAAATCAAGGTTTATGTATGCCGGATTGAGCTTGCACTCAATGTTAATTTTATCATACGGCATCTTGCCGAAATTGTCGGCAAATTCGTTTATTTTCCTGCGAAAAGCAGGGATATTCTCGGAATCAAGAGAAAGCCCGACAGCCATAGGATGACCGCCTCTGTGTGTTAGAAGATCCGAACAGGCAAAAACAGCGTCACAAAGAGGAAATCCCTCTACACTTCTGCCCGAGCCCTTTGCAATATCACCGAGCTTTGAAATGACGATTGCCGGCTTGCCGTAAGCCTCTTTGACTTTGGCGGCAATAAGTCCGATTACGCCTGATGCCAGTTTTCACCGTCAATTACTATGATTTTATCATTGACAAGCGACGGTTTTCTGCGGATTATTCCGTCAATTTTTTCAAGAATATCACGCTCAATCTCCTGCCTTTCGGAGTTGTCAACGCAGAGCTGCGATGAAATTTCAGCCGCCTCATCATAATCTTCCGTAAGAAGAAGCGACACCGATTTTTCGGACAAACCGAGTCGTCCTACTGCATTTATTCTCGGAACAATTGTAAATGACACATTTGTTGAAGATACGGTTTTTCCCGTAAGACCGGAATTTTTGATAAGTGCCTGCAGTCCGGGACGGTCGGTATTTGTAATGCTTTCAAGTCCGTGTTTGACAAATACTCTGTTTTCATCCTTCAACTCAACAACATCACCGATTGTGCCGATGCTCAAAAGGTCGGAATAGTTGTCAAGCAAGGTGGTTGTATCGCAGTATTCGCCTTCAAGCGCCATAATCAGCTTGAATGCAACACCCACCCCCGAAAGATTTTTGAATCTGCTTTTACAGTCCTCTCTGTGCAAGTCAACTACGGCACAAGCCTTTGGCAACTCGCCTGAGGGCATATGGTGGTCTGTGACCACGGTATCAATCCGAGTGAGCTTGCGTATGCAACCTCCTGTGCTGCCGCAATTCCGTTATCAACAGTAATTATGAGTTTTATTCCACGCTCATTGAGTTTGTCAACAGCGTTTTTTGTTCATTCCGTAGCCCTCGGTTTCACGGGACGGAATATAGTACATTGCGTTTGCGTCAATTGTTTCAAGGTAAGAATATAAAAGTGCTGTTGAGGTGACACCGTCGGCATCATAATCACCGTAAACACAAATCGGTTCACCGCAATCTAGCGCCTTGTTAATGCGTTCAACAGCCTTATCCATATCTTTTATTTCAAACGGATCGGCAATGAAAGAATCGTTATAAAGAAAGCTTTCAATTTCATCTTTCGTTGTAATATTCCGTATCTGAAGCAGCATTGCAACAATTGCAGGCAGCTCATAGCGGGACTGAATCTCCCCCGCCTTAGTTTTATCAAGTTTTGCAACCGACCACAGCTTCAAAATGCCGCTCCCTTTCGTTTATATAGTTGATTTATATTAGTTATTATACTTTTCAAGCATTGATTCTGCGTGTTTAAGTGCGGCATCGGTTATATCAACACCGCCAATTATTCGTGCAAGTTCGCCTGCTCTGCCGTTATGGTCAAGGAGGGTTACATTTGTAAACGTTCTTCCTTTTTCAACCTGTTTGCGGATAAGATAGTGATAATCCGCAAGAGCTGCGATTTGTGCCTGGTGTGTCACGCAGAGAACCTGACTGCTTTTGCTGACTTCACGCAGTTTTAAGCCGACCTTTTCTGCCGCTGAACCCGAAATACCTGTGTCAACCTCATCAAAAATGAGGGTATCAACCGTATCCGTGCTTGCAAGAACTGTTTTAATTGCAAGCATCATTCTTGAAAGCTCACCGCCCGATGCGATTTTTGCAACAGGGCGAGGTGTTTCACCCGGGTTTGCGGAGATGAGCAGTTCCATTTTATCCGTACCCTTTGAATTTGGTTCGCACTTTTCAAAGTACGGAACAAGCTCAACATTCGGCATATTCAAAAATGCCATTTCGGATTTTACTTTTGTTGCAAAGGTTTTTGCGGTTTTTCTGCGGAGAGTACCGAGTTTTTCGGCAGCCGCAAGCATTTTTTCTTCGCTTTCTCTGCATTTTTCCGCAAGCTCGTCACGGTTGCGGTCATAGTTCATAAGTTCGTCAAGTCTTGCCTGATATTTTTCGGCAAGGTCCGAAAGCTCGTCTGACGGACAATTATATTTTCTTGTAAGACGATTGATAAGGTCAAGCCTTTCTTCAACTTCTTCAAGCCTTTGCGGATCGGATTCAAGTGAATCAATGGCGTCGGATATGCTGTCGCAACAATCCTTTAAATTGTAATATGCGTCTGTAATCGTATTTGCAATTTCTTCATATTCAGCGTTATATGATGATGCTTTTTGAAGGGCAGTTGATGCAGAATCAACCGATTCAAGACCGCCGCCATAGTTTTCGTCACCGTCAAGAGCCATTTTTGCATCATTGAGCAGAGAAAAGATTTTCTCAAAGCTCATAAGCGCTGTTCTTTCGCTCTCAAGCTCCTGTTCTTCTCCCTGCTTAACATCGGATTCTGTGAGTTCATTTACCTGATATGAAAGTAAATCAATTTCTTTCAATCTTTCACTTTCGTCCGAATCGGCTGAATTTAATTTCTTTTTGAGAATTTTATATTCATCATAACATTTTTTTATAATCAGCCAAAAGCTTTTCGCAACCGCCGAAACGGTCAATATAATCAATATGAGTTTCGGGAGAGAAAAGTTCGTAGCTTTCGTGCTGACCGTGAATATTTATAAGGTGCTTTGAAAGCTCTTTGAGCATTGAAACCGTTGCAGCTTACCGTTGATTTACAATCTGCTCTTGCCGTTTCTTGTTGAGAGTTCTCTGCAAAATGAGCGTTCCCTCGTCATCGGAAAAGCCGAGTTCATCAAGCTTTTCAACAATGCTTTGGTTAATATCGTCAAATTGGGCGCTTACAAAGGCTGAATCAGCTCGGTGCGAATAATTTCCTTTGATGTCCGCTGTCCCATAATTGCATTGATTGCGTCAATTATTATACTTTTACCTGCACCTGTTTCACCTGTGAGAACATTAAGACCGTTTTCAAAATCTATTGAAGTTTTTTCAATCACGGCAATGTTTTCTATATATAAAGTTCTGAGCATTTCAATCAGTCCTGTCAAATAAGCTTTTTGAGTTCTTCGGTAAGTGACGCCGCAAGGTCGGCTGTTCGGCAGGCAATGAAGATTGTATCGTCACCCGCAATTGTTCCGACAACAGACGGATAGTCGGCTGAATCGAGTGCGGCACAAACTGCCTGTGCCATACCGCTGAGGGTTTTTATTACAACAAGATTCTGTGCAACATCTATTGAATTTACCGAAGTGCTGAAAAGATTTGAAAAATTGGAGCGGATATCGGTTGAACTGCGGTTCGCAGAAGCATAGCGATATTTTCCGTCACTTCCGAGAGTTTTAACAAGGCGTAAATCCTTGATATCTCTTGAAATTGTAGCCTGCGTCGCCTTGAAACCTTCCTCACGAAGTCGGGTAAGCAACTCGTCCTGTGTTTCAATGGGCTGTTCGGCTATAATATCAAGAATTCGTGCGTGTCGCCTGTTTCATCAAAATCCCTCTCTTTCAGTTTTTCATTGAGCAGTTTATAAAAATTGCGGTTGTGGAGTAACGCAAGTTTAAGCTTTAAATCGGATTTACGGATTACAACCCTGTCGGTTGCAAGAACAGGAACGTTTTTTTCACCGTCAATTGTCAGCACGCAACAGCATTCTTCGGGGATTTTCACATGAACCGAAAGCTCCGATTCTCCGCTGAAAAGTACAGAACGGGAAAATAATGAATGGGGACAAACGGGAGTCATAAGAATACATTCCATTTTCGGTGCGAGGATTGGTCCGCCTGCGACAATGAATAAGCGGTTGAGCCTGTCGGAGTTGCAAAAAGCAGACCGTCCGCTCTGTATTTTGAAATTTCGTCACCGTCAAGACTCAGGTGCAAATCAATTGTTTTTGAAAGCTGACCTCTTGCGACAACGGCATCGTTTACTGCAAGATAATGCTTTGAACCGTCCTCTTTTATGACCTCAACATCAAGCAAAATTCTCTCCTCTGTTGTGTAATCGCCTGTAAGAAGCCGTTCAAGCTGTTCATATTCGTGCGGTTCAACATCTGCGGCAAAACCGAGTCTGCTACATTCACACCGATAAGCTGTTTATCTGCTTTTGCGGCATATTTTGCGGCATGGATAATCGTTCCGTCACCGCCTACGGTAATTGCCATATCGCAGTATTCAAAAGCTCCGTAATATTTTTGAATAATGAATGTGGATTCCCTTAAAATACTGACTGCATTCCTCAATCATAGCAATTTCTGCATTTTTATCAAGAAGAAAAAGAGAAATCTTTTTTGCATATTTAATTGCCCGTTCTTTTGAAAGATTGACCACTAATGCAAATTTCATAAAAGCACCTGCTCATTTTTTGTCAAGAGCGGCATGTGAATTTTCAACAAGCTGCTCGGGTGTTACATCCGTGTATGACTTAGGATCATCACTTTTGCGAAGATGGATAAGGTATTCTATATTGCCCTCGGGACCTTTGATTGGCGAATAGTCGAGATTAAGCACATCAAAACCGTTTTCAAGGCAAAAATCAAATATTTTTCTGACAACCTCAACATGGACGGCAGGATCACGAACTACGCCCTTTTTGCCCACCTTTTCTCTGCCAGCCTCAAACTGCGGTTTGATTAGGCAGACCGCCTGCGCGTTCGCTCATAAGCTCTCTTGCAACAGGCAAAATCAGCTTTAATGAAATGAACGAAACATCAACGAGAAAAAGTCAATTTCATCGGGAACCTGCTCCCTTGTAACCTTTCTCATATTGGTGCGTTCAAGATTGACAACACGGGGATCGTTGCGAAGCTTCCAAGCAAGCTGACCGTAACCGACATCAATTGAATACACCTTTTTTTGCACCGTTTTGGAGCATACAGTCGGTAAAGCCGCCCGTTGACGCACCGATATCCATTGTTATCTTATCTTTTAAATCAAAGTCAAAATTGTCTATGGCCTTTTCAAGCTTTAAACCGCCACGACTGACATATTTCTGTGTGTTGCCCCTTACTTCAATTTTAACATTTTCATCATAAGAAGTTCCGCACTTATCGGCTTTCTGATTGTCAACATAAACCTGTCCCGACATTATAATCGCCTTAGCCTTTTCACGCTGTCGGTAAAGCCCTTTTCATATACAAGAATATCAAGTCTTTTTTTCATTCTAATTCTTTTCCTTTAAATTTTTGGTAATAGTATTTACCATTCCGTCATCATCGAGTTTAAGCTCATGAAGAGCCTCACTGACAGACATCTGCTTGACAAATTTGTCATTAATAGCCTTTATATGATAATCTCCGCAGAACTGTGTGCAACAGAGTAAATCGGAGAAATTTCTCGCAATACCGCCGTTTTTGATGCCCTCTTCAAAAAACCATACATTATCGAAATCTGCCGCAAAATCAACGGCATTTTCGTCAATCGGTTTAATTCTGCAAAGTTTTAATATGCAAATCTCAACGCCCTGTTTTGCAAGGGTTTCCTTGGCTTTGCAGGCATAAGAGAAAAGTCTGCCATAGGTTATGAGAAGATTTTTACAATTCTGATTTCCGTAAACATCGTAAGAAAGATTTTCTTCACCGAAATTATCGGGTCTGTAAAGCTCTCCGCCACGGGGATAACGCACAACAGCGAGGCTGTCGCAAATGTAAATTGCGGTTGAAAGAGATTTTCTCATACCGTCAAAATATGCCGGAGAAAAAAATTGTTGTGTTCGGAATGGTGTTGAGTATCGAAACATCAAACACACCCTGATGAGTTTCACCGTCATCACCAACAATTCCCGCACGGTCAACCCCGATTACGAGGTGAAGCTTTCCGAGGGCCGCATCATGCAAAAGCTGGTCATAGGCTCTCTGGAGAAATGTTGAATACACGGCAAAAACAGGTCGCATACCCTTTGCGGCAAGTCCGCATCCAAAAGTTACTGCGTGTTCTTCAGCAATACCGACATCAAAAAATCTTTCCTTAAAAAGCCTTGAAAATTCGGCAAGTCCCGTTCCTCCCGACATTGCGGCTGTAATTGCGCAAATCTTTTTATCGTCCTCGGCTAATTCGCACATAGTCTTTCCGAACTCAGCCGAAAATCCCTTGTGACTTGAAAGCGGTTCGCCCGAATCAATATCGAACCTGCCTATTCCGTGAAATCCGCCCGGATTGTCCTCGGCAGGCTGATAGCCTTTGCCTTTTTTGGTAACAACATGAACAAGAACTGGAGAATTCACCTTTTTTGCACACTCAAACGCATTTTCAAGCTCATCAATGTTATGTCCGTCAATAGGTCCGAGATAGGTAAAACCAAAGCAGTCAAAAAGAGTGTTTTTGTACACAAGATTTTTAAGTTTAGACTTTCCTCCCTGAAGAAATCTTTTCAGAGGTTTTCCGATAAGCGGAATGTGTAAAAGAATTTTTTCCGTAATTTTCTTGACTCGCATATACCACGGCTGAATTCTTACCGTTGTAAGGTAGCGTGACAATGCGCCTACATTCGGTGAAATGGACATTTTGTTATCATTGAGAACAACAATAAAGTTCTTGTTGAATCTGCCTGAGTTGTTCATTCCCTCAAAAGCAAGTCCACCCGTAAATGAACCGTCACCAATCACGGCAACGGTGTAGCTTTGGTCCCCCATAAGGTGTTTTGCTCTTGCAATTCCGTATGCGCTGATATTGATGTACTGCTGTGACCTGTGTTAAAATCGTCGTATTTGCTCTCGGCACGCTTCGGAAAGCCTGAAATTCCGCCTTTTTTTGCGGATTGTGTCAAACTGCTCGTAGCGTCCCGTCAACAGCTTGTGGGTATATGCCTGATGTCCGACATCCCATACAATGCTGTCTTTCGGCAGATTAAAGCTACGCTCAAGAGCAACGGTAAGTTCAACAACACCGAGGTTCGGTGAAAGATGTCCTCCGTTTACAGACACGGTTTCAACGAGCTTTTCCCTTATTTCGGTACACAGCTTTTCAAGCTGTTCGTCATTAAGCTTTTTGACATCATGCGGTGATTTAATTTTAGAAAGCAGTTCATACTCACCCATAATTTATTTCCTATCCGTATAATTAATATTTGCAAAGAATTATTTATTTCTCTTTGCAAGCTTGTAAGCAAATTCTTCAAGCTCTTTTGTATCACCATCAAAGCCATGAAGTGCGTTAACAGCTTTTTCGGTAAGTTCATCAACAAGCTCACGGCACTTTTCAATTCCGAGAAGTGAAACATAGGTTGATTTACTGTTTTCTGCGTCACTGCCTACAGGCTTGCCGAGTTCCTCATCGGAGGAGGTTACATCGAGAATATCGTCCTGAATTTGGAACGCAATGCCGATGCATTCGCCGAATTCAGAGGCGGCTTTAATTTGCTTATCGTTTGCACCTGCGCTTATACAGCCCAGTTCACAAGCCGCTTTGATAAGACAGGCTGTTTTTTTGTAGTCCATTTCACGAAGGACTTCAATCGGAGCGTTTGTGTTTTCGCTCATAAGGTCAATCACCTGACCGCCTATCATTCCTGTCGCACCTGCGTATTTTGAAAGTACGGAAACACCTCTGCAACACGCAGAAGTTCCGCAGATTTTTACTGTCTTTTCGTTTGTAAGGGTTTCGAAGGCAAGCGTCAGAAGGGCGTCACCTGCAAGCAATGCGATATCTTCGCCGAATACCTTGTGGTTTGACGGCTTGCCTCTTCTGAGGTCATCGTTGTCCATACACGGCAAATCATCGTGAATGAGAGAATATGTGTGAATCATTTCAACTGCACAGGCAAATGCCATTGCAGACTCTTCACTTCCGCCGCAAAGGCTGTTAAACGAGAACACAAGATACGGACGGACACGCTTTCCGCCTGCCTCAAGGCTGTAAGCCATTGCGTCAATCAGCTTTTTTTCACGGCAATCCGTACTCGGCAGACAGCTCTTTAAAGCGTTTTCAATATTTTTTGCATAATCTTTAGTCATTGTCATCACCCTTTGAAAGCTTTGAAATTCTCTCGTTTATATCAATAATTTTCCCCTTGCATTGTTCAAGCTGTTTCATACAATAAGCAAGGAGTTCACACGCTTTTGCGTACTCCTCCATTGTCTGTTCGAGAGTAAGTTCACCGCTCTCCATTTTTGAAACCGTTTTTTCAAGCAGTTCGTTTGCCTGCTCAAAAGTCAAATTTTTATTTTCCATTGGTTTTTACCTCTGTACCTGCATATTCAAGCAGTCTTTGCATACGGTGATTTGCACCGCTTCGGCTGATTGGGGTTGAAAGATTCTGTCCCAAATCACGAAGTGACATATCGGGATTTTCAAGCCTTAAATATGCGATTTCACGCAAGTCCTCGGGCAAAGAATCGATTCCGACTGTCTTTTTTATATATTCGATTGCACTGAGCTGTTTCGCAGACGCCGTTGCGATTTTTCCGATATTCGCAACCTCGCCGTTAATTCTGCGGTTCACATTGTTGCGAACCTGCTTTATTGCCTTTGTACCCATAATTTCCATTGATCTTATCGGTGAACCTATGTAGGTAAGCAAGTCACAAATCTGCTCGCTCTCCTTAAAATAGACAATGTAACTGCCGCTGCGGACAACCGTTTTTGGAATAAGGGTACATTCGGTTATTTCGGAAAGAATCTTGCACAAATCCTGAGAAAGATTTTTGTGCGGAACACAAAATTCAAGATGATAGCTTTTCATGGGATCGGATACCGAACCGCAGCTAAGAAAAACTCCGCGCAAAAACGATTGCGAAAGTTCTTCGCTTGAAAGATTTGCCCTGTTGACACGCAAAGTAATCTGACCGTCCGTATGACCGAAATCTTCAAAAATACGCTTGCAATCGTTTCCGTCAACCACAATTATTTTGTAAAGATGGCTGTCGCTTGATTTTGTTCGCAAAGCCGATTGTTTTTCAATTATCGGCATATATAAATTCTGCAAAAGAAATATAAGACGATTTCCCGCATAATTGCTTTCTGTTGTGAAGGTTATTTTGTTCGGAGAAAAATTTCTGCTGAATAAAAGCATTCCGTAAAGCTCCGCTTTTAGAGCCTCACGGTCAAACTGTTCAACCGAACAAATTTCTTTTTTTACATCCGAGGAAAATGACATTTCTGCACCTTACCTGTCAATATCTCTGTGCTGAATAACACACCTATAGCCTTTTTCATGAAAGTGGTCATTCAGCTGCATTGCGATTGTAACACTTCTGTGCTTGCCGCCCGTACAACCTATGCCGACAACAAGCTCGCTTTTGCCCTCTTTGAGATAGAGCGGTACAGAAAAATCGAGCATACTCAAAAGTCGCTTTAAAAATTCGGTTGTTTCTTCACTTTCAAGAACATAGTCACGCACATCTTTGTCCAGTCCTGTAAGATGTTTGAGTTCGGGAATGTAAAAAGGATTAGGCAGACAACGCACATCCATAATGAGATCTGCCTCAAGCGGAATTCCGTATTTGAAACCGAACGACATAAATGTCAGCGTAATGCTTTGTGAAGTATCCTCCATGAACATTGACATAATTCGCTCTCGGAGCTGTTTGTTTGACATATATGTAGTGTCAATGTTATAATCGGCTGTTCTTTTAATAGGCAAAAGAAGCTCCCTTTCAAGCTCAACGGCAGACAGTACAGAACCGTCCTTGAGTTTTTCCGAAAGAGGATGTCTTCTTCTTGTTTCCTTATAACGAACAACGAGCCTGTCCGTCATTGCGTCAAAGAACAATACCTTTACATTTTCGTAATGCGTTTTGAAGTGTTCAATCTGAGAACACATTTCCTCAAATTTTTCGTTACCTCTTACATCGACAACAACCGCAACCCTCTTCATTGAATCATCTTCAGATTTGAGGCAAAGCCGATAGAGTGTTGACAACAGACTTGACGGAAGATTGTCAACACAATAATAACCGATGTCTTCAAGCACATGAAGAGCGCCTGTTTTGCCTGCACCCGACATTCCCGTAATGATTACAAATTCCATAAAATTACACCTTTTTTGCTTTATAGAAAAATAAGTTCACATTCAAGCTTGTAGCCTGTTTCATTTTCAACAGCTTTCTGAATTTCCGACACAAGCTGTTTTACATCGTCAGCCGTAGCTTTTGATTTGTTGATGATAAATCCTGCGTGCTTTTCGCTGACCTGAGCGCCCCCGACTGTTTTGCCCTTGAGTCCGCATTGCTCAATGAGCGCACCTGCAAATGCACCTCCGGTCTTTTGAACACACTGCCTGCGCTCGGATATTCAAGCGGCTGTTTTGTTGAACGGCGGTTTCATATATCGTTCATTCTGTTCTGAATTTCTTCGGGATCATCTTTTTTAAGTTTGAATACCGCACCTGTGATTATGCAACCGTTTTTGCGGTAAACGCTTGTTCTGTAGCCAAACTCAAGATTCTCCGCCTCTGTTCTGCCGATATCGCCGTTCTGTGTGATGTGAGAAACGCTGTATACAACATCTTTCATTTCACCGCCGTATGCACCTGCGTTCATAAACAAAGCACCGCCGACTGTTCCCGGAATTCCCCATGCAAATTCAAGTCCCGAAAGTCCGCATTTTTGGGCAAACTTACACAGACTTCCCAAAGCCGCACCTGCGCCGCAATAGATTGTTGTATCGTCAATTAATGAAATATTCCTGAAATCACCGTCAAGACGGAGAACCGTGCCGTGGATTCCCTCATCCGGAACCAGAACATTACTGCCATTGCCGAGAAGAATATACTTCTCCTTGCAGACATCGCATTCCTTTAAGATTTTCATCAGCTGAGAAAGGTTTGTCACCTTTATGTAAACATCTGCTTTTCCGCCGATTTTAAATGAAGTGTGTCTGCTCATCGGTTCAAATCGTCTTGCATCACAATCAAGCTTTTGAGCACAGTTATATATAATATCGGTAGTGTCCATTCAATTACCCTCCGTTGTTAGTTTAGAATATGAAATTTCTGTTCCCTGTATTCCGTTACAAAGCGGAATTATTCCCACGTATCAACAATAACCTTTGGTGACGGCGGAAGATCCTCAACAGCCATTCCTAGATTTTTGAGAAGTTCTCTTGCGGCATTGTAGCCATTTTCTTCTGTCTGTTATTCATGGCGGCAACCTCTATGATTACAGCAAGGTTACGGCCGGGCTTTACGGGAATTGTAAGAGTCGGCACTTCGACACCGAGAATCTTCATATATTCGTTGTCAAGTCCCATTCTGTCATAAACCTTTGCGCTGTCCCATTGCTCAAGGTTGATTACCATATCAATCTTTTCCTGCAGCTTGATAGCACCCATACCGAAAAGTTTTCTGGCATTAATAATTCCGATACCTCGAAGCTCAATGAAGTGACGGATATTTTCGGGCGACTGGCCATAGAGTGTAGTCTGGGCAGTTCTTCTGATTTCTACGGCATCATCGGCAACAAGACGGTGACCACGCTTAATAAGCTCAATTGCGGTTTCACTCTTACCGACACCGCTGTCGCCCGTAAGCAGACAGCCTTCGCCGTACACTTCAACAAGAACGCCGTGACGGGTAATTCTCGGAGCAAGCTCTTTGTTAAGATATTGTACAAGTGATGCAGTAAGATCCGATGTACTCTGCGGGGTGCTGAAAATAGACACCTTGTGCAGCTTTGCACTTTCGAGAATTGCGTTTGACGGTTCAATATCACGGCAGATTATTACAGCCGGAGGACCAAAGCTGAAAATGGAGTCAATAACCATTTTCTGAGCCTCCGGACCGTATCTGCCGAGATATGAGAACTCTGTATTACCGAGAACCTGAATTCGCTTGTTGTCAAAGAATTCAAGATAACCCGTAAGCTCAAGTCCCGGTCTGTTGATTTCAACAGTCGATATGTTAGTTTCCTTGTAATTTTCAGCAACATAAACTTCGGTGAGGTTCAATGCTTCTGCAATTTGCGACAGCGGAACAGAAAATTCAACAGACATAAATCATCGTCCTATCCTAAATATTTATTACCTTTCACAAATCAGAGCAACCGCTCTGCCGCCTAACGGGCAGATGTATGCTCTCAGGCTATATACTTATTGCTATTATACACCATAACGCAGTTTTGATAAAGTCTTTTTGTGAATTATTTTTCAATTTTTAATAAAATTTTCTCATTTTTCTGTTACTGTTTTAACAATGTCTGCTTTTAATTCTTTATCGGAACTAATATAACAAATACTCAAATAGCCGTTGTTTTTACCCTTAAAATTATTGAATATGGATAAAGATGTTACGGAAAGGTTGTTATTATTATTCTTCAACAGAACAATGTGTTCTTTAACTTTTTTCAGTGCGTTTTTATCTTTTGAAAAAAGTTGCAAGTTTTTGTATCCGAAAGGGCAGTATAGGTCAAAGGTGAAATTGCGGTTTCTTTTGAAATATAGTCAATATCGGTTTTGAGAGTTTTTTCTCCGAGATTTGAGTCGATAAGATACAATTCAAGCTTTGAAAGCGTCAGCGCAGGGATATAAGTTTTCTTTGCCGATATTACGGCTTTTTCAAGGCTGTCAGCCTCAACCGAAACACTTTGCACATCCTCGCTGTTCTCAAGCAGATAGAAA
>ENA-OQCP01000780-OQCP01000780.1-human-gut-metagenome-genome-assembly--contig:-NODE-780-length-13543-cov-2.811941_pt1 | contig 13543 bp, 12 predicted proteins | sample MGYA00242760_ERZ504583 | MGnify/ENA primary metagenome ERZ504583 (study PRJEB26092, sample SAMD00036308) | human gut metagenome | host: Homo sapiens | study: EMG produced TPA metagenomics assembly of...
CAGGAGGAACTTGTGAAAGCAGAAGAAGCTCTTGCAAAGTATAATCAGGGGATTCGTGTGGTAGGAGATGCCGTGATCCATCCGGAAGACGGAGAGCTGACGGATGCAGACCGAATCCATGGAATTGTGAATGCAGTCAACGGCTCAGAGGCAGATTGTATTTTATCAGTCCTTCCATCGCCGGTGCAGGAAGATTTTATTGAACAGAACAGGGCATTGATCGACACAAGAGTCTGGATTGGTTGTGGATCAGTTCTGATGCGCAGTTTGATGACAGAAAAATGACGAGCAGAATAAAGAGAATGTTAGTAAAGAAAGTATTTCGCTATAAAGTAGAGAAACAGAATTAGTTTTTGTGAAGAATGCTAAAATATAAAAATGTGAATATTTCATGGATTCGACGAAGAAATGCATAAAAAAGATGGATTTCCTCTTTCTTTTTTTGCTGTTTTGCCTTAATATAATATAAGAGTATGTGTGCAGATAAATAATGCATACGAAAAAATTGTGGAATATGCACATGCGTGTTACTACTTACAGTTTGCTGTGACCAGCAATACATCGTACAGAGTGGAGGAAAAAAGGATGATTTCGAATCAGATACTTCAAAACACTATTGAAGGATTAAAGGGAATATCAAGGTTGATTTCTGTGTACTCGACACAGAAGGAAAAGAACTTGCAGCAACATTTGATATGGCAAAAGATTGTGGGGAAGCGGTTCTTTCTTTTGTTGAATCACCGGCAGACAGCCAGGTGATCCAGGGATGCCAGTTCTTTAAGATCTTTGATGAACAGCGTTTGGAATATGTTTTGCTTGCAGATGGCGAGACAGAAGATGTGTATATGCTTGGTAAGATTGCGGCATTTCAGATCCAGAGTCTGCTTGTAGCTTATAAGGAGCGTTTTGACAAAGATAACTTTATCAAAAATCTTCTTTTGGACAACCTTCTTTTGGTTGATATTTACAATCGTGCAAAGAAATTACATATTGACACAGAAGTAAAACGTGTTATCTTTATTATTGAAACATCGCACGAGAAAGACAGTGCTGCACTTGATAATGTGAGAAATCTTCTGGGAGGAAAGTCAAGAGACTTTATCACAGCTGTTGATGAGAAGAATATTATTGTTGTGAAAGAACTCTCAGATAAGGACGGCAATAAGGAACTTGAGAAGATGGCGAAAGAGATGCTGGATACGCTCCAGGCAGAGGGAGGCGACGAGCAGATCCATATTGCATACGGAACCATCGTAAGTGATATCAAGGAAGTATCCAAGTCATACAAAGAGGCGAAGCTTGCACTTGATGTAGGTAAGATTTTCTTTGATGAGAAGGATATCGTTGCTTATACAACACTTGGAATCGGTCGTCTGATCTATCAGTTGCCGCTGCCACTTTGTAAGATGTTTATCAAAGAGATTTTCGAAGCAAAATCTCCGGATGACTTTGATGAAGAGACATTGACAACGATCAATAAATTCTTCGAGAACAGCCTTAATGTATCAGAGACATCCAGACAGCTCTATATCCACAGAAATACACTGGTATACAGACTGGATAAGCTTCAGAAGAGTACCGGTCTGGATCTGCGTGTGTTTGAGGATGCCATTACTTTCAAGATTGCCTTAATGGTAGTAAAGTATATGAAGTATATGGAGACATTAGAGTACTAGAACCGTAGGAGTATAGATAAGTTTTAGGAGGAACATATGATTGAATTAAGGAATGTGACGAAGGAGTATTCCAAAGGTCACGCAGCTTTGAATGGAGTTTCCGTGAAGATTGAGCGCGGAGAATTTGTATTCATCGTTGGTGACAGTGGATCAGGTAAGTCTACATTGATCAAATTGATCATGAAAGAGTTGAATCCGACCGAGGGTACAATTATCGTCAACGGCCAGAATTTGAACCGTATGAAACACAGAAACATTGCTAAATACAGAAGAGGACTTGGAGTTGTATTCCAGGATTTCCGTCTTTTGAAAGATCGTAGTATTTATGAGAATATTGCATTCGCATTGCGCGTGACTGAGACACCGACCCGTGTAATCAAGAAGAAGGTACCGGCGCTCTGTCACTGGTTGGACTTGCACAGAAGTACAAGTCATTCCCGAAAGAGCTTTCAGGTGGAGAGCAGCAGCGTGTAGCGATTGCAAGAGCAATTGTAAATGAACCTGCCATTCTGCTGGCGGACGAGCGACAGGAAACCTCGACCCGACAAACTCATGGGAGATCATGAGTCTGTTGAAAGAGGCAAATGAGCGTGGAACAACAGTACTTGTTGTTACACATAACCAGGAGATCGTAAACGAGATGAACGAACGCGTCATTACTATGAAGCAGGGCGTAATCGTCAGTGATGAGAAAAAAGGTGGTATATAGATGAGGATTAGTACATTTGGATACGTTGGAAAGCAGGGCGTTAAGAATATCTGGAGAAACAAGATGTTTTCACTCGCATCCATAGCGACGATGTCAGCATGTATTTTCCTGTTTGGATTGTTTTTCTCGATACTTGTTAACTTCCAGTATATTATTAAAAGCGCAGAAGAAGGTGTTGCAATCACCGTATTCTTTAATGATGACGCAACAGAGGAACAGAAGAAAGAGATCGGTGAGCAGCTTGAGTCCCGTGATGATGTTTCGGAAGTGAAGTATGTGTCAGCAGATGATGCATGGGCAGAGTTCCAGAAAGAGTATTTTGGAGACAACCCGGAACTTGCAGAAGGTTTTAAGGATGATAACCCGCTGGCAGGTTCAGATAACTATGAAGTCTACATGAAGACGGTAAAAGGTGATAATAAGGATCTGATTGCGAAGAGTAAGTCTCTTTCAGCTACGCAGCAGGATCTGGTTAAATTTGCACAGAGTCTGGACGGAGTCAGACAGGTCAATAAGTCAGATGTTGTAGCGAACACACTTTCCAGTGTGAATATGCTTGTTGCATATGTTTCAATTGCGATTATCGCAATTCTTCTCGGAGTATCGATCTTCTTGATCAGTAATACGGTAACAACAGGTATTACTGTCAGAAAAGAAGAGATTGCAATCATGAAATATATTGGAGCGAAGGACTTTGTAGTAAGATCACCATTCGTGATCGAAGGTCTGATCATTGGATTATTCGGTGCAGCAATTCCGCTTGCCCTGCTATATTTCCTTTATGACAAGGCTGTAGTATATATTATGGAGAAGTTTAGTATTCTGAAGAATATCATTACATTCCTTCCGGTTGGAAATGTATATATCTATTTGCTGCCGATTGGGCTGGTAATGGGAATTGGAATTGGATTCCTCGGAAGTTACTTTACTGTTCGTAAGCACTTAAGAGTGTAATAGGAGATACCTATGAAAAGACGGATGAGAAAGGTGACAGCACTGGTTCTGTCAGTCGGAATGATGCTGTCAATGACAATTACTTCCGGTGCTGTGACAATTGATGAAGCGCAGAAAAAAGCAGATGAGCTGCAATCACAGAAGAGTGCAGCTCAGGCTGAAAAAGATACACTTGCTGAGAAACTTAATTCCATCATTGACCAGATGAACAAGACGCAGGAAGAATTAAGTGCCAAGGAAACTGAAATTTCAACAGCTGAGGAAGAGCTTGTACAGGCGAAGGTTGATGAGGATGATCAGTATAACAGCATGAAGAAGAGAATCAAATTCATGTATGAGGGTGGTAATACCCAGTTCCTTGAGATACTGATGTCCAGCAGCAATATTGGTGATCTGCTCAATAAAGCGGAGTATGTATCAAAGCTTTCTTCCTATGACAGAGATATGCTTGTTGCTTTTCAGGAAACGGTGAAAGTTGTAGAAGAAAAGGAAGCAAAGCTTAAAGAGGAGTATGAGAAACTGAATACATTGCAGACCAGTTTGGTGAGTCAGCAGACAGAGGCGCAGACACTGATCAGCAGTAAGGAAGCACAGATTGCGGAGATTCAGAATCAGATTACAGATAATGCGAACCTTCTTGCAGACCTCAAGGCGAAAGCAGAAGCAGCAAAACGTCTTCAGGAAGAGCAGGCAGCGGCGGCTGCTGCAGCTGCTGCGGCGGCAAAGAAGAACAATAGCGGAAGCAGTAGTAACGGAAGCAGTAGTTCCAGACCGGCTTCCAGCGGAAACGTAGTGAGCGGAAGTGGATATTTTACACATCCATGTCCGGGAATGACATACCAGTCCAGTTATTTCGGTGAGGTTCGTTCTTTTGACTCAAGACCACATAAAGGAAATGATTATGCTGCACCGACAGGAACACCTACATATGCAGCAGCAGCCGGAACAGTTATTACGGCAGGCTGGAGCAACAGTGCGGGAAACTGGGTTGTTATAAGCCATGGAAATGGATTGGTGACAAAGTATATGCATCACAGCTCAATTTGTGTGAGTGCCGGTCAGAGAGTAGCAAAAGGACAACAGATTGGATATGTTGGTTCTACAGGATATTCAACCGGAGCACATCTACATTTCCAGGTGGAGCTTAACGGAACACCAGTGAATCCGAATAATTATATGTAAGACAAAGGGATTCAAAATCTTCCTTTCATGTTTACATGAAAGTGATTCAAAGAATAAAGGGGGACAAAGTGGAAGATTCTGCTTTGTCCTTTTCTTTAAATAACAGCGAAAGGGACAGACAATGGAACAGAAAAAGAAAAAGGGATATGGAGCCGGGATTGTTACCGGAATTCTTGCAACAGTTCTTGTCAGCCTGCTTCTCCTTGGGGGATTCAGGGTCATTACAAACACAGCCGGCAGTTATGCATCCGGTAAAGTGACAGAAAAAGAGGTATCAAAAAAACTGAATAAGCTGAATGCTTTGATTGATAAATATTATCTGTATGAAGATGAAATTGATACAGATCAGCTGGCAGAAGGAATTTATTCCGGATATACGAGTGCACTGGGAGATAAGTACACTGTTTATTATGATGAAGATGAGACGAAAGCTCTGATGGAATCAACAAGCGGAACATTTTCAGGTGTGGGTGCAACGCTGACAAAAGATGCGGATACGGGCTATGCGACAATTGTAAATGTCTATGAAGACTCTCCGGCAGAGAAAGCAGGACTGAAAGCAGGAGATATCCTGGAGAAAATCGATGACCACGAGGTTGGTGATGAGCAGCTTGATACGGTGGTGTCCTGGATCAAAGGGGAAAAGGGAACAGATGTAAAGATTACAGTTCTCAGAGACGGAGAAGAACTGGAACTGACTGCCACACGAGATACGATCGAAGTGAAGACAGTTTCGTATGAGATGAAGGAGAACCAGATTGGCTATATCAGAGTGTCTGAGTTTGATACAGTAACTTATGACCAGTTTAAAGAAGCGTTGGACGATCTTGAAAAGCAGGGAATGCAGGGTCTTATTGTCGACCTGAGAAACAACCCGGGGGGAAGTCTTGATACAGTTACGAATATGCTGCGTCTGCTTCTTCCGGAAGGTACAATTGTATCAACAAAGGACAAGAATGGAAAGACAGACGAAATCACTTGTGACGGAACTCATGAATTTAAGAAACCAATGGCAGTTCTTGTAAACCAGTACAGTGCCAGCGCATCTGAAATCTTCAGCGGTGCAGTACAGGATTATGGAACAGCGAAGATTGTCGGAGTGACAACGTATGGAAAAGGTGTTGTGCAGCAATTGATGGATCTGGGAGATGGAACCTGTCTGAAAGTGACGATTGCTGAGTATTATACCCCAAATGGAAGAAGCATCAATGGAAAAGGTGTTGAGCCGGATGTGGAAGTGGAATATCAGTATGATGAAGAAAATCCAAAAGCAGATAATCAGCTGGATCAGGCATTAAGCACAGTTCAGGGAGAAATTAGTGAAAGTACACAAAACCGATAGGTTGAAAATATCTTGTTTTGATGAAAAGCTAAAATGTGTGACAATTTGAATAAAACCTCTTGAAAATCAAAAAACTCTGTGCTAATATTGAAAACAAGTTTTAGCAGACTAAAGTGCTGAACCAGAAAAAGGCAAAGAACAAGACTCTGATTCACAGAAACTGACAGGAAGTTGGCGTCACCGACTGAGAGCGCCGGACAGCGGAGCGGATTAAGGGAACACTTGGGAGCTGGCTGTTTGAACAGGTGAAGTAGGGCAACACGTGGAGCATACGTTACATGCAAAGAGTGGAATCTGGCTTACACAGGGATAAGATTTGAAATGTGAAGACTGAGATTCAATGCGGGTGGTACCGCGGATATTATGATTGTAATTTCCGTCCCGGGATACTGATGTATCCCGGGGCTTTTTTTATTTAGAAAACTTCTTCCCGGGATGCTGGAATCTGAAAGGAGAAGAATTATGGAATTTGTAACAGGCGTAAAAAAGAAGGAAACATTGGAACTGAGTGAACTTCTCGAAGAGGGAAGAATTGGAACCGAAGTGAAAGTAAAAGGTGCGATCCATACGATCCGCGATATGGGAACAATTGCATTCATTATTCTCAGAAAAAGAGAAGGACTTGTTCAGTGTGTATATGAAGAAAATATTTCCAAATTTGACTTGAAAGATGTGAAGGAAGCAGATACAGTAGAGGTAACAGGTGTGCTTGCAGAGTCTGCGAAAGCTCCGAATGGGATTGAGATTCGCTTGGTGAATTGAAGATCTTAAGTGAGCCAGCAGAGCCAATGCCGCTTCCGATTGCAAAGTGGAAGCTGAACACATCTTTGGAAGCAAAATTAAACTACAGACCGATTTCTCTGAGAAATATCAGAGAGCGTGCGAAGTTCAGAATTCAGGAAGGAATCGTAAGAGGGTTCCGTGATTTCCTTTATAAAGAAGGATTTACAGAGATCCATACTCCGAAAATCGGTGCCAAGAGTGCAGAGGGCGGTGCGAACCTTTTCCGTCTGGAGTATTTCCACAGACCGGCGATCCTTCAGCAGAGCCACAGTTCTATAAGCAGATGATGGTCGGAGTATTCGACAGAGTCTTTGAGACAGCGCCAGTATTCCGTGCAGAGAAACACAACACAAAGCGTCATCTGAATGAGTACACAAGTCTTGATTTCGAGATGGGATATATTGATGGATTTGAAGATATCATGGCAATGGAAACGGGATTTCTTCAGTATACGATGGAGCTGTTGAAGAAAGAGTATGCAAGAGAACTTCAGATTCTGAATATCGAAGTACCGAAGACAGATAATATTCCGGCAGTAAGATTCGACGAGATCAAACGACTGGTATCCGAGAAGTATGACAGAAAGATCAAGAACCCATTTGACCTGGAACCAGAGGAAGAGACATTGATCAGCCGTTATGCGAAGGAAGAATGGGATGCAGATTTTGTATTCGTTACTCATTACCCATCAAAGAAACGTCCATTCTATGCAATGGATGATCCGGAGGATCCGACTTACACGCTCAGTTTTGACCTGCTTTTCAGAGGAATGGAAATCACAACCGGCGGACAGCGTATCATGATTATCATGAACTTCTTGCGAAGATGGAGAAGCGAGGTATGACAGATGAAGGCATGGAGCAGTATTTAAGTGCATTTAAGCATGGAATGCCACCACACGGAGGTCTTGGAATAGGTATGGAACGTCTGACAATGAAGATGATGAACGAAGACAATGTAAGAGAAACAACATTATTCCCAAGAGACTTAAGTCGTCTGGAACCATAAGAAGAAAATACAAAAAACGGGTCAATCCCCCTGGATTGAACGAAAAAACTGTTGGATGTGAAGGTCTGAACTGAGAAAGAGAACTGCCCACAGGATGTTGTGGTCAGAAACTTAAGGAGTAGAAACAAGGGAGGGTCTTTATGTTTAAGAAAAAAGAATGTTATCTTTGCGGAGGTAAATTGATTGATGGCCGTTGCAGTTCCTGCGGGCTGGATAACACAAAGCTGGAGAAAAAGAATTACAGGCTGAATGAGAGCAGCTTTGATCGCAAGAAAAAAATGACATATTCCCAGAAACGACAGAATGAGACTGGAGAGACAAAAAAACGGGAGAAAAAGCAGGATGCGGGACATCTCTGTGAGAGTCATAACGGACGGAAAAGAACGCAGACAGAATATCAGCAAAAAGAAAATCCGCGGATGGAAATCCCACAGACAGGGCAGATGCAGCTGGGTGGGCCGACGGTATTTAATCCGGCAAGGAAGGTTCATGCAGGATCTTACGAGGAACAGAAAAAGGCAAGGAAAATCAGTGGAATTCTTGCGGGAATCATCGTAGCAATTGTAGCATTTACAAGCATTGCAGGTTCCGTTGGTGATTTCATTTCCTCATTTGGGGATGATTTTCATTCCTTAGATTATGACTGGAATGATGATGGCAGCGAAGTGGATTCTGAGTATGATCCATATATGAATACAACGAGAGAACTTTCTGAGACAGGAGCAACTTATGATTGTGTATTAGGATATGGGGAGTATGAGATCGGAGCACAGATCCCGGAAGGAACTTATGAAGTGGAGCTTGTCTCAGGAGAAGGCTCCATGCAGCAGGATGATCCTGAGAATTCGATTTATTACTATTCTTATTTTAGTGAAGATGAGTCAGATACGGATGCAGGAGATTATCTGGATGATGTGAGACTGTATACAGGAGGTCATCTGAAGATTGATACGGGACTGGTTGTCCAGTTTCATTCTGAGAATGCACAGACGGAACAGATGCAGCTGGAAGAAAATCCGCTGACGGAACAGGTAACATTGAAAGCCGGAAACACTTATACGGCGGGAACAGATTTCCCGCAGGATGGTATGATGTGACCGAGGCATCAGGAGTCGACTGGGCGGAGCTTCATTACAAGATTTATCTTGGTGATTTTTATGATAAGGAAAATGAAAATCTCAATTATGAAAATTATGGACTCTGGTTTTATGATACAGATGGATCAGAATCTTATAGAAATGCAGTTTTCCCGGAAGGAACGGAGCTGGAAGTGGATGATGGGGACTTAATCCTGACGCCGTCCGGCTCAGTAAAAAACCAGAATTATGACAGTTTCTATGATATGTACCGCTACAGGTCGCAATAAGCTGAGAAATTTATGATACTGATTTTGGAAATTGTCAGGATTAGCAAAGACAGAGTAGAAAGAAAGGATGATTAAATTGGCAAATAAAATATCCGATGAAACAATCGAGTATGTAGGAATCCTTGCAAAGCTGGAACTTCAGAGGAAGAGAAAGAAGCAGCGAAAAAAGACATGGAGCAGATGCTGGATTATATAGATACATTAAATGAACTTGATACAGCAGGGATTGAACCAATGTCTCATGTATTTCCGGTACAGAATGTGTTCCGTGAAGATGTGGTGACAAATGGCGATAACAAAGAAGCAACACTTGCGAATGCACCACTTCGTAAAGAGGACAGTTTTGAAGTGCCGAAGACAATTGGTTAAGGGAGTGAGAGCAGATGGATTTATTAAAACTTACAGCCCTTGAACTGGGCGAGAAGATCAAAGCAAAAGAAGTAACTGTACGAGAAGCAGTCGATGCAGTGATTGGACAGATCAAAGAAGCAGAGTCAGAGATTCATAGCTTTGTGACGATAGATGAAGAAGGTGCTTATGCACAAGCGGAGGAAATTCAGAAGAAAATAGATGCGGGCGAACTGACAGGTCCACTTGCAGGAGTTCCGGTTGCAGTAAAAGATAATATGTGTATCGAGGGACAGCTTACCACATGTAGTTCAAAGATTCTTTCCAACTTCAAACCGACCTATACGGCAGAGGCAGTTGAGAACCTCAGAAAAGCAGGAGCGGTTATCATTGGTAAGACAAACATGGATGAATTTGCCATGGGAAGTACAACAGAGACGTCTTATTACGGACCGACACGCAATCCGCACAACACAGCGCATGTTCCGGGAGGTTCTTCCGGTGGTTCCTGTGCGGCAGTGGCAGCATCCGAATGTTATTATGCACTTGGATCTGATACCGGCGGATCCATTCGTCAGCCGAGTTCTTTCTGTGGAGTTGTCGGACTAAAACCAACTTATGGAACTGTTTCCCGATATGGACTTATCGCATATGGATCTTCTTTAGATCAGATTGGACCGGTAGCGAAAGATGTATCGGATTGTGCGGCAATTCTTGAGGCAATTGCATCCCATGATCCGAAGGACAGCACTTCCATGGATCGTGATGATTGTGATTTCACAGAAGCACTTGTCGATGATGTGAAAGGACTCCGTATTGGAATCCCAAGAGACTATATGGGAGAAGGTCTGGATCCTGAAGTAAATGATGCTGTGATGAAGGCAGCAAAAGTACTCGAAGAAAAGGGTGCGATTGTTGAGGCGTTTGATCTGCGACTTGTAAAATATGCAATCCCTGCTTATTATACGATCGCAGATGCAGAGGCAAGTTCTAACCTGGAACGTTTTGATGGTGTGAAATATGGTTATCGTACGAAAGATTACGATGGACTTCATAACATGTACAAGAAAACACGTTCAGAAGGATTTGGTCCTGAAGTAAAGAGAAGAATCATGCTTGGATCTTTTGTCTTAAGTTCAGGATATTATGATGCTTACTATCTGAAAGCACTTAGAACAAAAGCTTTAATCAAGAAAGAGTTTGACCGCGCATTCCGTAATTATGACATCATTCTCGGACCGGCAGCACCGACAACTGCTCCGGAGCTTGGAAAGAGCTTAAGTGATCCAATGAAGATGTATTTGGGAGATATTTATACAATCTCAGTCAATCTTGCAGGTCTTCCGGGAATGAGCGTTCCGGTTGGAAAAGACAGCAAAGGACTTCCAATCGGTATGCAACTGATCGGAAATGTATTTGAAGAAAAAACTTTGATCCGTGCAGCATATACCTATGAGTGTGCGACAAAGAAGATGCATGAAACACCGGCATCTGTCGGTCTTATGTCAGAAAAGGAGGTGCGTTAACAATGGCAAAGCAGTATGAGACAGTCATTGGACTGGAAGTGCATATTGAGCTGGCTACAAAGACAAAGATCTTCTGTGGATGCAGCACAGAATTCGGTGGCGCACCGAATACACATACTTGTCCGGTATGTACCGGTATGCCGGGATCGCTTCCGGTGTTGAATAAACAAGTTGTAGAATATGCTATGGCGATTGGTCTTGCAACAAACTGTAAGATTACACAGGTGTGTAAATTTGACCGTAAAAATTATTTCTACCCGGATAACCCGCAGAACTATCAGATTTCCCAGCTGTATCTCCCGATTGCCAGAGATGGATATGTAGAGATTGAGAGTGGTTCGGGAAAGAAGAAAGTAAGAATCCATGAGATGCATATGGAAGAAGATGCAGGTAAGCTGGTTCATGATGAGTGGGACGATACTTCACTTGTCGATTATAACCGAAGCGGTGTTCCACTTGTAGAGATTGTATCTGAACCGGATATGCGTTCCGCAGAAGAAGTTATTTCCTATCTTGAGAAGCTTCGTATGATCGTGCAGTATTTAGGCGCATCAGATTGTAAGCTTCAGGAAGGTTCTATGCGTGCAGATGTCAACCTGTCTGTCCGTGAAGTCGGATCCGATCAGTTTGGTACAAGAACAGAGATGAAGAACCTGAACTCATTTAAGGCAATCGCACATGCAATTGAAGGCGAGCGTCAGAGACAGATTGAGTTGATCGAAGAAGGAAAACAGGTTGTGCAGGAGACAAGACGCTGGGATGACAATAAAGAGCATTCTTATGCAATGCGTTCCAAAGAGGATGCACAGGATTATCGTTATTTCCCGGAACCAGACCTTGTTCCGATCGTGATCAGTGATGAATGGATCGAGAAAATAAAATCTCAGCAGCCGGAACTTCGTACGGAGAAGCTGGAGCGTTACAAGGAACAGTTTGATATCCCGCAGTATGACGCAGAGATCATCACAGGTTCTAAGAAAATGGCCGATCTTTTTGAGGCAACAACAACAATCTGTGAGAAACCGAAGAAAGTTGCAAACTGGCTGATCGGAGAGACCTTCCGTCTGATGAAAGACAATGGAATGGAGCCGGAAGATTTAACATTCTCTCCAGAGAACCTGGCAAAATTAATTGATCTTGCGGAGGCAGGAACCATTAACAGTTCTGTGGCAAAAGATGTATTCAAGCAGATTTTCCGGGAGGATATAGATCCTGAGAAATATGTCGAAGAACACGGCTTAAGATGGTGAACGATGAAGGTGCACTCCGTGAGACAGCTGCCAAAGTGATCGCAGACAACCCACAGGCAGTCGCAGATTCAAAGGCGGTAAAGAGAAAGCAATCGGAGCACTGCTTGGACAGACAATGCGCGCCATGAAGGGGAAAGCAAACCCAGGAATGGTGAATCAGGTGTTGCGGGAGTTGTTAAAATAAAATTTGATTTGTCTGTTAGGATTCTTGTAAATGGAACAGATATATTTATTGACCTAATATTGAAATTAAGATTGATATATTGACAGCTTGGAAAATGTCTGCTATATTACAAGTAGAACACAGAGAAATAATAAACTATATATGTTCAAAACAATAAGAGATTCGGAAGGATGTGGAAAGAATGAAACGAGATTATTATGAAGTGCTTGGGCTGTCAAAGGGCGCAGAGGATAAAGAAATAAAGAGAGCATATCGTAAGCTGGCGAAGAAGTATCATCCGGACACGAATCCTGGGGATAAAGAAGCGGAGAAGAAATTCAAAGAAGTGACGGAGGCGTACTCTGTACTGAGTGATCCGGAGAAGAAGAAACTGTATGACCAGTTCGGTCACGCTGCATTTGACCAGAGTGGTTCCGCAGGTTCCGGATATGGAAATGCAGGTGCAGGTGGCTTTGGAGGATTCGGCGGAAACGGTGGATTCAGAGGCGGTACTTACCGTAGTTATGGCGGACCGGGAAGCGGATATCAGGAGTATCATTTCGAAGGTGGCGACATGGATGACATGTTTGGTGACATTTTCGGAAATATGTTCCATGGAGGAAGTACTTCAGGACGCAGTAGAAGGACATCAGGATTTACCGGAGGATTTGGAGGTGAAAGCTTTAAATCAAAAGGTTCTGATATCAAGGCAGGTATCACTGTAGGATTTGACGAGGCTGCATTTGGTGGAGATAAGGTTATTACCCTGAGTAATCCGGAGAATCCGGGACAACCGGGACAGTCACTGAAGGTTCATATTCCGGCAGGTATTGATAACGGAAAGTCAATCCGCTTAAGAGGAAAGGGAATGCCGGGAACCGGTGGTGGTGAAGCCGGAGATCTTCTGTTGAAAGTAACAGTTGCTCCGAAACCTGGATATGAGCGGAAAGGTATGGATGTATATACAACCGTATCTGTTCCATATACAACAGCTGTATTCGGAGGAGAGACACTGGTACACACCTTGTACGGAGATGTTATGTGCAAGATCAAAGAGGGAACACAGTCAGGTTCCAAGATCCGTCTGAGAGGCAAGGGAATCGTTTCGATGAAAGATTCATCCGTTCACGGAGATCAGTATGTAACCATTCAGATCGAAGTGCCAAGAAACTTAAGTCCGCAGGCAAGACAGAAATTAAAAGAGTTTGAAGAAATCTGTCAGGGGAGTTCAAGAAC